>Ga0116227_10012224_pt1 | contig 14079 bp, 8 predicted proteins | sample S1TSphgellanicum_FD_89693 | JGI IMG/M metagenome (GOLD analysis project Ga0116227, IMG submission 89693) | Host-associated microbial communities from peat moss isolated from Minnesota, USA - S1T2_Fb - Sphagnum magellanicum MG | ecosystem: Host-associated > Plants > Peat moss > Unclassified... | reverse complement strand
TTCCCGTACCATCAGCCCCAAACCCCTTTGCCCCTCCCCCCCCCTTCCTTCCTACCTCCCCACCCTTTTTCCTCTTACCTATCTTTTCTTTCTCCCTCCCCACCTTCTTTTGTTTTTTCTGGTTCTTTTTTTTTTTTTTTCTTGAGAGTTTGTTTTCTTGCTTTCTTTCTTTCTTCTTGAGAGCTTGTTTTCTTGTTTTTTTTTTGCCCTTTTGGGAGAGCTTGTTTTCTAGCTCTTTCTTTTTTTCTTTTTTGAAAGCTTGTTTTCTTGCTTCTTCTTTTTTTGTTTCCTTCTTGAAAGTTTGTTTTCTTGTGTTTTTTTCTTCGTCTTGAAAGCTTGTTTTCTTGCTCTTCTTTTTGCTTTTCGTTTTTTTGCGTTTTTTCACCTTTTTGTTTTTTGTTTCTATTTTCTTGTGGTTTTTTTTTACAATAAAAGGAAAGCCCAAATATATCCATGATGGTGGTGGTAGCAATAATAGTAATAGTAGTAGTAGGAAGAAAAGGGCTTGGATAATGAATCTCCTCCTTTCTTAGTAAAACTGACAACCCAAAGACATTCACCATTTTGGTTAGGTTTTTGATTTGGACAATGTTGCACCATGGTGCACATGGCAACACCCATATTTTTTCATGTAATATATCTTTTTTTTTGGTAGCATTTTGTGTGAATGTCTACAAGGTTGTTTACCAATATTTTTTTAAATATGAATTTCAATTTTGTTTGCATATAGTACAATGGGCATGCATGAAGGGTTGCAAAAAATGATGTCAAAATTCATGTTTAACGATATATTGAATGAATGGTGGGGGTATTACATTATCATTCAAAAACTTTATTGGGGTGAAAACATGATTATATATATATATAAGCAACAAAATATTGGGGTCCCTAAATAAAAAAAATTAACAAGTAAATGATTTTACAAGGATAGTAATATTATTTTTGGGTACATTATTTTTTAACTCATCTGCATGGACTTCAAGAGCTAAATTGTTATGATTGTGTTTTTTTAACTACTTGCAAGTACTTGAATTGGACCTAAAATTTGTGGTAGTTTGAAAATTGAAGTTTAAGTATTTGAAAGTAGGTGAAATGTTTTTGCAGGTGTTTGTTTTTAATTTTCAAACACTACAATATTGATGTGGTGAACATTATAATATAATTTTTTTTGGTTGATGGAATTTTTTTTCATAATTAAAATCATCCCCAATTCTTTAAAATAATTATTGGGGATATTTTTGTGGTACTTTATTGAGTTCAAGTTTAAAAGACTAATTTTTTAATGTTTTCGAGTAGAAAACAAGGTAACAAATATATACAAAATATCTTGCTTGCTATTGTGATGTGTAATGTTGTGAAGTTCAATGTTATAAAGGTGTAAATCCATAGTAAACTCTACTAAACAAAAAGACTAAAACCAATCAAAAGTAGAAACTAATCAACCAAAAAGATATGCACGCACATATATATACAATGCATAAGAGGAGGTTGAGATGAAACTCTCATGTATCCCCCCCTAGACCTGAACTGGGAAAAGCATGGCATGATCTAAATAAAAATCAAAGTGTTGCAAAAGAACATGATGAACAATACCAAATGCCGATGGGAACTTGGATGAGTTTTGGCTTGAGGCATAATAGATGGTATCCACCATTATAATTATCGCAAAATAACATATAATTAGCATCGTCTGTCCTTTGACATACTTGACATCGATAGTCAAATGGAGGAATCCAAATCAACGTGATGATGGTAGGATCCAAGTTTGGTAGGTGGCAGGGCGCAAAGTTTTTGGAATGATCACAAATTGTGTGTTTGTCAACTCCTTGCAACTCCAACATGCTTGAAGGCCTAATCGCCTTAATCCTCAAAATAATGTGATTGGAAGAAGTGTCTAGAGTATCATTAGGTTGTCGCTAGAAATACACAAAATCACCAACATCATATTCACCTTAGGTTTGTAACTGCCACTTCATGTGTGTGCATACCGTACGGTGTCTTGATGTTGTGCAATGGACAAATTCTCCATGGCCATGGGCATAACCCTCTTAAATAGATTAGCGCTTTCTGTGATGACCCTAGCCCAAGTGGTTAGGGAGTCCAAGTCCACAACTTGGTCCAATTGAGCAATAATGGAATAAGGTGGAATGGGATGTCTTTAAAAAAATAGAAAGTAAGGAGAGAAATGAGACAAAGAAGCATGTTTGGACATCCCTTAACCCATGGCAATGTAAGGTAAGGCTAGGTCCCAATCCTCTTTGTTCTTAGTGAGGCAAATATTTCAAAGTCCCTTCTTGCATGTTTCAACCATCCTCTCTACAAGACCATCAACTTGGGGATGATCCCTTAAAGTCCAACGATGGTCAATGAAAGCTGATCAAGTAGGTCTTGGAATTCTCCTTTGAATTTTGATCCTTGATCAATAAGGCACTCAGCACAGCCCCAAACCTACTTAAAACATGTTGTAAAAACACCTAGTTGGTGCTATGTGATGACTTGTCCAGAAACGCAACAAGCTCCACCCACTTTGAAAAATGCTCAATCATAATCATGAAATGTAATTAATACACAAGACTTGAAATTGTTGCAAAACCTTCAATACTTCAACCAACAAAATTATTGTATTAAAGATTTGTGGGTGAAAGGGGAATTTTCAAATTGATTAAAACTTGATGGGTTTTTATGGATTATTTGTATAGCTATTTGTGAAAGCACCAACAATAGAATAATAGCAAAGAAAAATAGGGAGGAATCTTTTGGTGATTTTTTTTTTTGGAACCTCAATATGAGGAGTTAGAGACAAGTCTAATGGTGAAAATGAATCATTTTCCATCGTTGGGCCAATCTCCAACCTTAAGGATTCCAACAACACCAATGAGTAGTTGCTTGGGACAATCTAAACACAATGTTCCAATCCAATAAATATATGAAACGCCCATTTGAAGGTATTGCATACATTCTAGATTTTTTAGGTTTATGCAATACCTTCAATGGGTGCAATCGAAAAAAAATAAAATTAATCATGGCCTTAAATATTGCTCGAGTAACAAATTCCAAGTTCCTTGCAAATACCTTCATTTTGTCTTTTTTGTCATTGTTTTTGGTAGTTATGGGGTTGGTTGGAAGATAATTGGGGAAGTAGGTGCAACCAAGTAGGTGGGGTTTGGTAGCTACCTACTTCAATGGCTAGTAGGTAGGAAGGTGGAAGGGTGGGGAAAAATAATTATTTAGTAAATCAGAATACCTTTAGTTATTAAAGTTGAGCATGTGAAAAAAAAATCAACCTTTGCTAACGAACTTGGTTAACACATGGATGAAAAAGTGAAATCTATCAATGCACCGTCCATTTGGATTTATGCACTAATGGGTGTCACTTTGTTCTAACCGTCATATGATACTTTGCCTTTCAATGGGGGTTTAGGGTTTTAATAAGGTTTGGCCATGTTCAAGATCTGGTTCCTTCCTTTGTTAGTAGCACAAAAGGCTTTTTTGCCTTCGTCAATTAAGTTGGGGTTTCATCCAAGTTAAAAAATTGTGAATGTATGCACAATATTACAAAAACTTTTAGAAAATCCAAAATGTATGCAATACCTTCATATGGGTATTCCATATACATCTTGGGTTGAAACATTGTGTTCATATTGTTTGGAGGATGTTGCATAATTTACCTAAAGAAATCCAGAGTGTATGTAATGCCTTCATTTGGGTATTTTAACTATGCCTTGGGTTAGGAGGGGATGTTTTTGATTGTTGTGAAGGTATTATGTAAACCATGCATGAAGCCATTTAATGAATATGCATTATTTGTATGTTAATATTGAATTGGGGGCTACCATGTAAGATGGTGATTATATGCAAAGATGGTTTTGCACAAATGTAAGCCTCAATGGTTTAAGATTCAACTTAATATTTGGAATGTGCAATTGTAATTAACAATGCATATAGCTTTAAGAAACAATTACAATTTGGAACAAGCAAAAAAACTTCAATGGGTGTAATGTCATGCCCGTATGCATGGCCTCATGCACGACGGCTGATTACAGGCATGCCAATCATGCCTTTAGGGTTAATGTACGCTCTTAGGGTTAATGTATGTTCTTAGGTTACCATATGTTATTAAGTGTTTTAAGGTTATGGCTTGTTTAGGGTTTTAGCTTTGTTGACGCATGTATAAAAGTGCAAGCTCTTCCCTTCTTTTGTTAGTTTTTCTAGAGTTCTTTTGTCAAGGAGAGTTTCCTCCATAGTTAGATTGGATTTTTAAATGCTCACGGTGACTATTGCACGGCTGCCATTTACATAAACTACGTTTTCTTTCCTTCTTTTCAATTTAATTTTAGAAAAATCGTACTCTATTGCTTAATGTTGAAAGCGGCAGATTTTTCCTGGCTTTGAGCTTCATGGGTTTCTTTTGTTTGCTAGTTTATTGTGTTCTTGAGTTGTTGCTACTTCTTTTTCATTTTTTACTCTTGTACTGCAACTACAACATGAACAACAACCTTAACTAACAACAATGTAAGTGAGGGAGAAGGGACATCGAAAACAAGCTACAAGCTGTGAAGTTCTGAGTTCTGGAGCTTCAGAGGGAGGAAGGAACGAATAGTTCCAAAGCTTGTTTTATTGCCAACTTTAGGTCTTGGGAGCATGCACACACACACACACACACAAGGTTTGATTGCAGTACAAGATCTACACCAAATGATGCAACCCCATACATTTGCTTTCCTTGTACATGGGTTAGGAGGTTAGCATCTGGGTTGTGCATTTCTATGTGTTTTTGAGCTTGTAGTCATGTAGTGAGTAGCCTTTGTAGCAGCTTTGGAAGAAGGAGAAAAAGAAGAAAAAGCAGAAGAAGAAGAATTTTTAAAAAAAAACCCATGAAATAGAAGAAAAAAAATTATTTCTTCTCTTCTGCATGCCATCGTTGTAAAGCTCATAGACGTGCATTGCTCTACAGTGCCGTTGTCGACGTAGTCGCTGTCTATTATGTTTCGTTTCACTGTTTCATTCGACTTTCATTGCCATTTCGTCCGACATCTGTCCCTATTCCATTTAACATTCGTCCTTGTTCCCTCCATTTGTCTAGCCCCTTTCGTCCACTTATGTCCGTCCACAAACGTCCATCCACCGACATCTGTCCATCGTCATTCATCCTTGTTGACGCACTATATTTTCAAACTGTATGTTATGTTAGAACTTTACAGGTAGTGTTCTATATTGCTATAAAATTTTGGGGCATGGGATAACACCATGTCCTTGGATGATGAAAGCACTATTGCTCAGTGAAAGCCAAGGTATCAATTACGAAGTAACACACAATCATTTGAGCTGATTTTTTTGAACTCACGATCTTCAAGCGTCAAACGTCAATACCATCAAGCGTCTACAGTGCCACTGTCATCTAGTACAACTCCTATTATGAATTTAGGTTTAGGTTACATTACATCAACGATACATCAAAGTCCATTTAGAGGGGTTAATTTGTGGGGTACGCATGTTGCCACACCAACTTTCACACCATCACTGTATATTTCGTTGCAAGATGTTACCTCTACACCCATATACACCATGGAGGTCAACAGTTCCTCTAGGAAAATTGAGAAGTTCAGCGGAAGAAATTTAACCATTTCTTTGAAGGAGTTCAAGATAACTTTCTCAACTATGGTTTGTGAATTGGAGTTCAAATATGGCACTAATTACATTGAGGTGTTCGCATTCAAACAACTGGCCTATTATGTGCATTATGAAGCATTGGATGTCTACGAGCAACATTCTTCAAAGATTTTGGGCGTCACCCAGATCCCCAATCCAACTTATGCCACAACCATTGCCACAACCATCGCCACCACCTCTTAAGGTGCACTCCAAGCTGCCATTGCACATCATGGGACTATGCCCAAATAATCCAGATCCGGTACATATTTCAATAAACCTTTCTCCTTAATAACTCATTATTGCTACCGCAAACATTCCTCCCACCATTGCTGCACCAGCTTTTGTTGATCTAGTGGGGGAATTCTTTTGAATTCTTGAACTAGAATTTCCGGTTAAAAGTTCTAAATTTTTTTTGCAGTTTGCCACCTTTTTTCAACGAAAGGATGAAACCATCAAGATGCTATACATGAGGTTTCTCAAACTTAAAGAGGATACTCAAAGCATCACAAACCTAGAAGCTCCCCATTAGTATCTTCGTTCGTTGGAAGGTACTCTGACACTCCATGCGCATGTTTTTACAAAATTTGGAAACTCGTACACTTTGTTGGATGTGTACAACAATTCTGAAAAGTTGGAACTAGTTCATGCACACCATGAGGCCAATACTATGAGGCCTCCATCATGTTCAAGGCTTCAACCTCCACCAGCTACACCAACCAAATCATAACATTTTTTTTCAAGGGCTAAAGCGATGCACTTGGCTTCACCCATGTTACCTTTTTGCAACTACTGTGGTAATCCTACCCACAAAGCTAGTGAGTGTAACATTCCTTCTGAAGATCTTTTTTATGATTATTGTGGGAAAGAGGGACATTAAGAAGCTATTTGTTTTGCCAAGTTTGCGGAACAAAAGCAACTCCGATTACCATTGCAAAATCTACCAGCATCTTCTGTTGCCCTTCAACCAAAAGCCAAGGCACTTCAACCTTCCACTCAAGCTTTCCATGCCAAGGGTAATTCCAGTAAGAATGTTAAGGTGAAGGAGCACAATGCTAATAAGAGGGAGGTGCTTCAAACCCATGTAACTCAAGTTCAAACTCTACAAAATGAAGTCGAATCATTGAGGGCCCAACTTGCTAATCTAAAAGGCAAGTCTTCCCAACCAACTAGTCGTGCCCAACCTGTACAGGGTTCAAGATCATAGGAAGGACCTCCTAGGTTGTTATATGGCTCACACGATGCCATGATTGGGGAGTATGTTCTTTTTAATGCACACAATTCTAGTCTCACACCAAAATGTACTGCTTCTTTTTGCCCTTCCTACTTCGCGACACAAGAGGTTAATGTGGCACCCAAAGTTTTTGTCATTAGGCCGGTAATTCAGACTGATGGACTCGTATTTGGTTCAAGTCCTATTACCAGGGCTAAAGTTACTTGAGCAGTCATGCCATAATCTTTTCGTTCTTTCAACATGAAAGAAAAATGCACCTTGTTGGCGACGAGGGAGGAAACTACTACACGACAAGCTACTAGGGCATCAAATTTTCGTGTCCCAGGAATACATGTACATCAGGAAAACACACAATTTTCCACTGATCAGCTTATGGAGTGCCAACTTGAAATGCGTGAAGTGGTGCAAAAGCTTGTGAGTACACCGTTTTTTTGTTTTCAAGATTTGAAGCTAAGCACTAGGGACATAATTATAGTATTAAAAGATACCTTGAACACTAGATTAGGTCCTCTACCAATCCCTAATCCACATGCTATAGGGGTCCCATCCAACACCTTGGAAAGACAATCGATTAGCTCACGTGTTGAAGATGGCATTCATAATCTGGTCACTAATTTTAGCATGGTTAAACTAGTGGGCTCTCCTACCTCTGATTCTACATTCACATATCATAAGGAAGTTAAAAACACGTCATTTGTGGATTTGTTACCTAGCAAAGGCGTTGTGGATAACCATTCTTTCCACAAAGTTTCTCACTCATTTCCAAAGGTGGTGCCTAGTGAGAGAACTTCCATCGCCACCAAAATTGCCATTGTCGACAATACTAAATCAACAATCCATGTGGGAGTAAATACACCCAGAGTAGTCCTTCTTGATACAAGTGCCTAACCAATGATTTTTAGAGTTCAATTCGCCAAAAATATGGGCATGCTCGATTCCAAACTACAAAAATCTATGTGACAAATTCACATCGTTAGTGGCAACGTAAAGGAGGTACTTGGGGAGAACTTTGATTTGATTGCACTTAATTTCAATGAAGGTACAGATCAAGACCTTTGCGTATAAATCAAATGTTTAGTCACCAATGCCACCAGTTATGATGTGTTCATTGGGCAAGAGGCCCTGTTTCCACCAAGTTTCACAATTGACAATTAAGTTGAGCATGCGTACTACCGAATGGATTAGGAGACTGATGGCCACCACCTAAGATACATTGATTTACATGGGAACCATAGTCCTATGGCTCACCATTATATGCTCAAGGAAACACACACTATTTCTTACATCTAACAAGCTAGCCAAGAGTGGATAGAGGGAGATGAAGAAGAAACAGTTTAGACCAAACCTACTGAAAACTTGAAGGTGGTTTTTATTGACATTCAACATGGACTAAAGGTTTTATGGAGATTCAAAGCAGCCCACGAGCCTTTGGTCAAAGTTATGTCTAGTTTTGAGAACATGGAAAGCCATGGCGAACTAATTAAGCTTATACTTTATTAGCTAATCACTTGGACACCGCTTAAGGAGGGGATTACATTACTAGAGCTTTTTGGTGGTATTGGTACAAGTCTCGAAATGAAGGATGGTGGTTTGGAGGTTTTTTTATGCAGACATTAATCCTATTGCAAGGCAAGTGGCAGCATCGAGAATGATGGAGCTCAAAGCCAAATTTCCACAACAATTTTCAACCATCGCATGGAAGGCCAATTTCACTTTCTTGCCCTCTAACATACAAATAATTCAAAAAAAAAAATGGAATTACTTGGCCTTGTGGACCTCATCATTTCAAATTGGGAGTGTCAAGGATTTTTAGTGGCTGGATTTGGAGAAGGCTTGAGTGACAAAAGATCCGGTCTCTTCACAGACATGGTACGATTAATCACTTGGGCACAATCCATTTCTCCTATGCTTGGTTATGTAATTGAAAACACCCCTTTTTAGTTTGACTAGAGGGAGAAAGTCTAGGAGCACTACACGTTGGTTAAACATTACCTTGGATAGCTACTCCTATTCAATGCGGCACAATGTGGTTCCTATGCACATCGGTTGCGCAATTGGTGGACCAACCTTGCACCACTCTCAGTTTTGCAATTGGTTCTAAGATACACCATCAAAGACCCCAACTTGTAGGTCTCTCACATATTAGATGATCAGAGCTTTTGCCAACTAGTTATAAAGTAAAAAAAACCTCCTTGGTTTTTTTTGAACACAATAGGAAAACCAAGAGGTGTTTGGTTCACCTTTGTCTCCTTCCCATGAGCACATGCCTTTCAGGGAGATGGACCAAGCCTAGTGTATCGTCATGTTTCAGCCACTTGGGATGAACCCAGCCTAGAAGAAAGAGAAAGGGCTATGGGGTTCCAAAATGGCACCATTAGTCACACCAAGTGACTAGATTGGAGCATAATGCTCTACTGGGGAGAGGCATGGACCTAAACTCCTTTACATGGTTGTTAGTAACATGTGTATTCTTTCAAATGTACACAATACTAGCATTGATTCAATCAGTTTGCAATTCTTGCGATGTGACTACATGTCACCCTGACCAAGTATACTTGCCTATCTTCAACACTCTACATTTCACTCTTAGTGTTGTGGAAGGAGGAGGTACCATGTAATTTGACTCAAGTTGTTTCTGATACACTTATAAATACATCATCTTTTGGAAAAAAAATTACAACCTTTTACGAATCTATTTAGTTAGATAGTGGAAAACCTAATACACCAGGTTTTTCAAACACACTTTCCAACTCCATTCCATGTGTTTCCAACTATTTTTTTGTTATGGGGAACCAGCTCACAAAGAAGGAGAGAAACCAAGTCACATACTTGCTAATTAAGTATGAGTATGTTATAGGTCTCATTGAGTGCTTTCCAATGGTATGTGGCACGCCCCCTACAAGCAAGTAAATCAGGTCGATTTTTTATGGTCGAGAGTCAAATTGGTAGTTTGATTCCCGGCCCTTCTTTTGGCCATAACTTGTGTTTCAGATTCCAAATGAGCAACGCAAGCTCATTTTAGACATTTACATTTTAAGAGCTTTCTAATGATATAACGAACGCCACAAGCCATTAAGTTTTGACCCATGAAATCGCTCTATGAAATTTCGGAAGTCCACTGGGACTCCATCTCCCAAAATGGGAGTTGCCTTGGGAGTGTGAGGGTTCATTCCCTCATACTCCCTCACACTTTCTTACACTCCCGGGAGTATGTGATGTGATTCCCAGGCTTATTTTTGGCCCACACCCTTGTGACCTCTTTGCCTTGACTCCCGAGCTTCCTTTTGGCCCGTAACCTTGTAACCCATTTCGCCTTGATTGCAAGCCCAAGGTTAGGGTTGCGACAATGGGGAATTTTGAAAGCTTTTTCTTAAGTGTGTTGAAAACTTCCTAAGCCTTTTTCACTCCATGTCTAAGCAACATCCTTTTTTAACAATGTATAAAGAGGGTGAGCAATAATACTGAAGTCTTGGACATCTTATAGTAATTACATAGTCCGATGAAACTCCTCAAAATGTGAACATCAGTAGGATTGGGCATCTCCAAAATGGCTACTACTTTGGCCTAATGAACCATAATACCATTGGGCAAAATTTTGTGTCTAAGGTAGACTACTAAGGTGACAACAAACTCACATTTTCTAGGATGGATCTTCATAATTACTTCGTGGAGCCTCTTGAATAACTCTTCAAGATGAGCCAAATGTTACAGGAGACCCTTGTTATGCACTAGGAGGTCATCTATGTAACACTTTAGGAAATCTACCCCTTTGAAAACCTGGTCCATGACTCACTAAAAGAAGATAAGTGTATTTTTTAATCCAAAAGGCATCACAAGCCATTCCCATAACTTGTTGCTTCCATGGAATGTCGTTTTCTCACGATCCTTTGCAACGAACACAATCTGGTTGACACCTTGCCTTAGATCCACAATTGTGAAGATGTTTGAATCTCTAATGTTATCAAACAGTTTTTCAAGGATGGGTATGGGGTACCTATCTTGAGGTGTAACTAGGTTCAAAGGCCTATAATCCCCACACATCCTTTTCTTAGTCCATAATCCAATTAAATCATTTTTTGATGGCATTATTGTAGCGACTACAAAATCAAAACTTGATGGTTAAATGAGACCAGCTTCATGGAGCTTTTTGCATCTTTCATCTACCAATTTCCACTCATGCTTACTCAACCTATGCGTCTTACGATAGATGAATGTTTCATTTGTAAAGTCTATAGAGAACTACATGGTCTTACACCTAGTTAAATCTTTCATTGAGAATGAGAAACCGCATCTCGATCCAAGGTCTGTTCGCAACGTTATGGGGCTCCAAAGTTGCTAGAGTCCTAATTGGCGCGATTTCGGGACTCCCATTCGAGAATCCCGGGAGAGAAAAACCATTTGGATGTGGGCTCTGTGGCCAACCACAAAGTCTACTATAAGGGGGAAGGTGGTGGCTTCCCCCAAGTTCGGGCCGTGGTGAGTTTAGTGTGTCTGTGTTGCCCGTGGTTCATTTTAGCACCAAAGGTGCTTTAAATATGCACTAACCATTTTGTGTGGGTTATGTGCAGGCCCATGTGAGTGAGTGAAGCTTGTTAACTCTTCCTAGTCCCATCTCGGAATTCCAACATGCCCCTCTACCCGTCAAAGTGTTGTGAGCTAAGGAGCATGCCCCAACTCCTCCCTCTTCCAATGTCTTCTATTTGGACTCACATTTGAATCCTTCAAGGAGTTGGGAATGCATCACCCATTTTGAAAAGATTTGATTCTAACAAGGTCTTCATTCTACACACTAATCGGAGCACTATTAATATTGGTGCTATTTTTGGCCAACTTGATGAGGAAGGCAAGGAACATGTTATCGCCTATGGATCCTAAAACAATAACAAGGCTGAGAACAACCACTTTTCATATGAGGGGAGTGTCTTGCTATTGTATGGGCTATCATACATTTCAGGCCCTATCTTTATGGCACCAAGTTCACTTTGTATACCAACCATTAACCTATCAAATGGTTGATGACCAACAACAAACTTATTGGTAAGTTAGTTCATTGGGCACTTATACTTCAGGAGTATAAGTTCAAGGTTATTCACCAACCTGGTATTACACATTAGAACGCAAATACCATGTCGTGAAGACCCCTCACTACCTTTGAAGATTTCTTAGAAGCCAGGCAAGACTTCGACTAGATTCCAACAGTACATGTATCTTATGCATCTAGTTATATTGCACTATTACGATGTAACCTGGTTGAGCATCCCATTGTGGATATATGGGAGGACTTGGACACTTTGAGGTTTCTTCAACATGGGAAATGCCCTCCCCAAGTTACATCAAGTCAACGGGATCGTATACAACAATAGTCCAAACACTACTCATGGAAGGACAATCACCTCATCCAATGCTTACCATAAGGCGACAGAATGATTCTTCCACCGCATGAATCGCCTGGTTTTATTCAAAAGGTACACTCGGAGCTTAGACACTTTGGAGTTAAAGGTACTCATAGCCTTCTTGCTCCTCATTACCATTAGAGAAGTATGTATGCTCAAGTCCAAGACATCATTGCTAGGTGTGAACAATGTGATAGAGTGATAACTTCCTTTCCTTCTCGACAACTCACGCTTTCTCCACTTCTTATTCATGGCATGTTTTATTGTTGGTCATGTGATTTAGTAGGAGAATTACCACAGACCTCCAAGGGTAATGTCAATTAATAGAAATGGAGATGGGATGGAGATTATGGTAAAGATTGATGCATACATTTGTAGTAGTTTTGATTTTGTTACCAATAATGTTAATTATTATTGACATGTTGGGATCCACTTGATTGATTACAAGGTGTGCTTTTAGAGTAGCACTATTTGTCTATCCCAATAACTTTTGCTTATTTTTTTACACAATTAGGAATGCTTCATTCCTTTGCCTTTTTCAGAATCTCCTTTTCTTGCAACAAAAAAAATTAAACAAGAATTTTGAGTATTCCATGATCCCAAGGAAGCATTGTTAATTATGTCTAAATTTTGAATATTAACTAGAGGAAAAAAAAAAACTAGTCATCTGGGAGTGAGGATCACGGAGCTTAATTATTGTTGATAATATGAAGATATCATGTAATAAGCACATGGAAGAAAAAACTATGATTCTTCTATTGTAAGAAGCTTAATCATGTGCAAAATAATTGTAATAAGATGTTTACTCCTTTGGAAGCAAAAAACAAAAAACACATCAAATACTACAACAAATATTTCAATGTTGTTATATGTAACTACTATTGTTTCAAAAGTAGGAGACAATTATAAGTTGATTAATGGAAATGCAATAAAATACACGGCATTTGATCCCAAATACTTTGTCACATATACAAAATGTATGAAAAATAATTTGTGTATCTGTCATGGCCTAGGATATTTTGGGATATTTTTGGCAATATGATGGCTTAGGATATTTTGTGATACTTGGGATATTTTTTGCAATGTCATGTCTTAGGATATTTTGAGATACTTTTGGCAATATCATGGCCTAGGATATTTTGGGATTAGTATGGTTCAGGGTTATAAAAGGAAATAGTCTGGGGAACAACCCTTCAGCAGATCAACACCAGTTGATGGATCAATAAAGCTTATCTTGTCTTGTAATTCTCCACTTGTTTGTAGTCGGTCCATAACAGTTTTTTGTTTGTTTGTTTGTTTTGTTGTTTCAGTAAGTAGCTAGAGGTATCTTGGGGTGAAACTTGGAAAGGTTATAGAAAACTACAGGACTCTTCTACTTTCAAAGTTTCAAAAGAAAAGGATATGTTTTGTGAGAGTTAAGAGCTTTTGAAAACTCTGTGTCAGACCTGGTTTTTTGGTCATATTTCCTCTGTTTAAGCTTTTTTGGGTCTGTAACTTTGTGATTTTATAGATCATATAGGAATATATGTGAGAGAAATTTCATGTCATTTGGATTTGTATTGTGAGAGTTAAAAGCTTTTGAAAACTCTGTGTCAGATCTAGTTTTTGGTCATATTTCCTTTGTTTAAGCTTTTTGGGTCTGTAACTTTGTGATCTTGTAGATCATATAGGAATATATGCGTGAGAGAAATTTCATGTCATTTGGACTTGTATTGTGAGAGATCCAAGCATCTGAAGTTTCAGTCTCAGTTTTGAAGTCAGTTTCTTTTGAAAGTGATATCTCTTTGTGGTCATCATCAATAG
>Ga0116227_10012223_pt1 | contig 14079 bp, 5 predicted proteins | sample S1TSphgellanicum_FD_89693 | JGI IMG/M metagenome (GOLD analysis project Ga0116227, IMG submission 89693) | Host-associated microbial communities from peat moss isolated from Minnesota, USA - S1T2_Fb - Sphagnum magellanicum MG | ecosystem: Host-associated > Plants > Peat moss > Unclassified... | reverse complement strand
TTTTGATTAAAATGAAATATTAAAACATTAAATAACTTGCATCCTTTCATGTTGTTGGCTACCTTATATGGGAACCAAAGTTTTTTTTCCAGCAAATTTTCACCACTGGGCAAACCCAAAAAAAAAAGGGGTCTGTGACTTATTCAAAAGGACTTTCTTTTCTTGGGAAAAATGGGCCGAAGTCACCATAGTAATTCAAGGAATTTCTGTTTTGAAATCACAAGATTTAGACTTGAAAGGTTTGTAGCATGTTGCCTTGAAAAATAATATGGTTCCAAAGAAATTCTACTAAAGTTCCTTTGTGATACATTGTAGCCAAATTTGGTTAAACCTTCTTGTGCATGAGCACCAGTCCACCTACTTCACTAGAAAGAAAAACAAAGTTCCTGGATGGGAACTTGGATGTAAAAGCTGACAATTTTTTAATTAAAAGTTTCAATATTTGGCAATTCTAAAAAAAATTCAAAAACAAGTCATTTAAATTTCACTTTGGAAGAAAAATTCACTAGTTAGCAAAATTCCAGAAAGAAACACTTTTGTGCTAGCTCTATAATTGCTTCTTTAAGAAGCGTCAAATGATTGGACACCTCTAACAATAGAGGACACACAGTGTTAACTTGTCATACTTTCCAACAATTTGAATGGCACTTACATATATTGTACCATAATAGTACCTTGGCAACTTCAACACATGTTTGTCAAATATTTAATTAATTTTGAAGTTTTTATTTTGAAAATATTTGAATAATATTCATCAATATTTTCATTCACACTTTTTTGTTATTTAATTTTTAAAATTTTAAAACATTTCTAAAAATAATGTAATTAGTGTCAAAGGTGCCAAGGGTGTAGTAGGATAATACTAGACCCAAAGAAATTCAAAAAGAAGTCACCATAGCTTGCTTTTACCTCGAAGCATGCTACAAAATTTTCATCACACAATTCTTGTATTGAAGTACTTATTAACCTACAACTTATCCTAAGTAACATCTAGGTACATGTTCAATATTTCCTGGTACTTCAAAGGGAAGTTACAAAAAAACTCAGGACTGGGTCGTTTGCCTCAATGCTGGCATTGGGATTCCCTGAAAAATTCAAGAGGGGTCCACGGCCCTAGTATCCTAACTAGATTCACAGAAAATTTAGGACACCATCCTTTGCCTCAATGCCACCACAGAATTACACAAAAACAAGGACACAATCCTTTGTCTCAATGCTCTGACTGGAATTACAGGAAAAACTCAAGACCTGGAAGTCCATGGAGTGAGAACTCTAACTAGAAGCACAAAAAAATCAAGACACAAATACTTTGCCTTAGTTCTCTAACTAGAATTACAAAAATGTTCAGGACATGGGTCCATTTGTCTGTACTGGAAAAAAGGAACTGTAACAAGTTGCCGTAAGTTGTAGGACTTAAATTGAATTGAAGTAAAAACTAGAGGCAAAATCCATTACCTCATAACTTGATCAAGTTGATCTGGGGTCAAAGAGTAAGTTTATACTAGGCATGATGCTGGAAACACCATAATGAGTCTGGAAACAAGTTCAACTCTAATATTCAACAGGGGAAAAAAATTAATTTTTTTTGTATTACCTTGAAATCAAAAGCAAAATCAAAAGCAAGCAAACAATTCCATGCAAAACCCATAGATACACCATTGGCCAATAAAAATTCACATTATTCAAAATGCATGATATAATTATAGTCGACTATACAAAACGGTTTTGTACATGAGTATCAACTTCAATTCCAAAAGAAAAATCTAAAAGTAAAATTGTGTAAACACTAAGAACAAAACATGTATTTTCGACTACACTCTGTGACTAAATTTTAATCGCAAGAAACATTTTGCAACTAAAATCTTTTTAATCGCCTAAAACAAGTCGCATGTGATAATCTAGTCGCAAATGACAAAAAGTTGAAAGAAAAATTCAACAAATACATTTCATCCTTTGACTCCATTGTGTATGTATTGTCACATGTGACTAAAATGCAACTATTTTGGTCACAATTGAAAGCAAATCATGTGTTGCCACATGTTTTAATATATGAGTATTTATATTATTATTATTATTTCGACATAATCTAAAACGTTCAATTCAAATACTTAGATAATCTTGTATTATGATACGTGGCCCAATGTAAATATGCCACGTGGCATTAAAAAATATTAATATTAGATTGTAGGTACCTAGGTAGGTACATAAATAGGTGCTTACAATCCTTACTTACTTACCTACCTACCTACCTAAGTAAAAAAAGTAAGTAGGTAGGTTTTATCTTCCTAAACTAAATACCTATTCATATAGGTAGGTACTTAAGTAGGGAGGTACATAGGCTAACCTAGATTGGTAAGTCAAGCTAGGTACCTATTTAACTAAATAGATAAGTAGGTTGGGGAAGTAAATAATTTAAAATTGTGCATTTTTATTTTTATTTTTGGGTTAAACCTTTTGATTAGCTCATCCCATGTGCACAAATTTCTTAATGTGAAATTGGATGGGCACACCTTCCTTGTTTATATAATGTTCAAAATAGGAATGAAGAACAAACAATATGGGATAAATTTTGAAATTCCAACTTCTTTACAAACTAAGTTGTAATTCCAAAACTTTCTTCATGCCTTATTATCTTCGCTTTTAGATTTTTAAACAATTCAAGTACAAGATAGTTAAATAATCATTTAATTAATACTGATGAAATTTACATACATTTAAATTATAAACTATACACTACAAATATTCAGTATTCATTATCAATTACTTAAATACATAATAACTTCTTAATATTTAATAAATTAGCTATTTAGTTACTCACAAATTATTAATACATAACTCCTAAATATAAAAAAATTTTAAAAAAATATTATTTTTTAAAATCTGAAATTAATTTAATGACTATACTTTTAAATTAAATATTTTAAATATTTATTTTAAAATTAAAAATTAAAAATTAAAAATTGTAATTAGAAAGTAAATTCTTACATGAATTTTTTTTAAATTACTATTCAACTAATTACATTACTTACTGTATAATAACATTTATTGTTGTAAAAATTATTATAGGTCAAATAATTTTTTTTCTCTTGGTAATTATTAACTATAAATACAATAATTTGTTAAACATAACATTAATTTTCATAATTACTGTAAAATTATTATAAAATATTTATCCTAGATGATTAATCATAGATGTTTTAAAATAATATTATTATATAATAATTCATGAAATTAAAATCAGTAAAATAATTATTTTAACTACACTATAATTTTTCCAAATATTTAATTCAGGTTTGTGGAGTGTGAATATATTATGTTCAATTAGAAAATAATTATGCGCATATTAATTAATTCTTATCGGAAGTAATTACAATGATTTTAAAGTAATGTCACATTAATTTAATTAATTAATTCTTTCTAATATAAGAATATATATTATATAATATAAAAATCTATGTTATAACGATAATCATTTAGTGTCACTTAAACTTAATAAACATAATCATATATAAGTATTTATAAAAATGGTTTATTATGGATTTAGTAGAAAAAAACTTTGAAACTCAATCAATAATTTTTTGAATTAAAATATAAATTACAAATTCCAAAATAGTAATTCAGAATTCAAATATCAAATTTTAGATCAAATAAGTTTTTTGAAGTTAAATAACAAATTTCAGAATTGAAATGTTAATTTTCAGATTCAAATAATAATATTCAAAGTTAAAATTTCCATTTTAAGACTTAATTAATAATTTTCTGAATTGAAATAATAATTTGGAATTCAAATTTCAACTTTCAAGTCAAATAATTTCTTAAAATTTAAATTTTAAACTTCGGAATCCAAATATCAAATTTCATGTTCAAATAAAAATATTTAAAATCAAGTTGACAATTTTCAAACTCAATAAAAAGAATTTAATTCAAATAATCATTTTTAGATTCAAAAATAATAATTTAGCATTCAAATATCAGTTTTTAGATCAAATAAGGTTTTTAAATTTAAATAAAAAATTTCAGAATTGAAATGTTAATTTTCATATTCAAATAACAATATTCAAAATTGAAATGTCCATTTTTAGACTCAATTACTAATTTTCAGATTTGAAGTATTAATTTTGAGAATCCAAAATAATAATTTGGAATTTAAATTCAGGTTCGAATCAAATGATTATTTAAAATTTAAATGAAAATTCTTCAAAGTTGAAATATAAATTTTCATATTCACATTAAAATATTCAAAATTAAAATGTTCATTTTTATGATCAAGTAATAATTTTCTGAATTGAAATAGTAATTTTTGGATTCGAAAATATTAGAATTCAAAATCAATTTTTAGATCAAATAAATCTTTTTGAATTGAAATTGAAAATATCATATTCAAATCAAAATTTTCAAATTCAAATAATGTTTTAAACAATTGAAAATAACAATTTTCAGATTCAAATATCAGGTTTAAAATTTTAATATATTTTTTAAAAAATTAAAATTGAAATTTTAATAATTGAAATATCAATTTTCAGATTTGAATAAAAATATTCAAAGTTCAAATATTAATTTTATGATTCATTATATGAACAATATACATATGTATGCATATTATATATATATATAATTTTAGTACATACATTAAAATACACCCCTATGTCATTGTAGAATACCTTTAGGATGCAACTGATTTGGTGATTATTGTGATTAATGGGACATATCAATCTATTAATGGATGAAAATAAATGTAGAATTGATGCAACCAATAGGATAGAATTTCTAATAGTTGCATCATAGTTGTGAAAATGACCAAAATAGTTGAAAGTTGGTCCTATAGTTGCAAATATTCCCAAATCTAGTCACAAACAATTACAAGTCACATGTAATCGTAAATGGAATGTTTACATTTTGGTTGATTTCTACTAGTGAAACCTCATGTGAAAGATTTGCAAAATGAATCAAACCTTCTTCAATACTTCAAAATATTTATAATATTTTCACACGTACCTCAAATTTGCGAAGTATGTACAAAACAATATAATTTCCAAGAAATCCAAAAAGTTTCAATGCGAATAAAAAATCGTCTTGTTGGAACATGTTTCATCTTCCACCATGTAAGAAATTTGTAAACATTATCCTTTTTCTTTTTCTTTCTATGAGTGCTCCTTGAGCTATTTAAACTCTCTTTTAAAATATCACATGCGTCATTCTTAAAAGTGTCATAAAAGAAGAAGACACCACAATGTCAACACTAACTAGAATGTCAACACTAGGTTTAGGAATAAATTTTTCTTCTGGTTTTCTCTCCCTAAACAATCAAAGATAAAAACCTTGTTTCTTTTTGAAATTGTCAAGATTGCAAAAACTACGATCAAAAAAGGTTTTAATCCAAGGTTCACAAAGTGTACAATTAGATTCAATGGCACTAACTTGCTTCATCTTACAAGAAACCTAAGCCTAACTTTTAGTAACAACCATGCATCAACAAAAGTAGCAATAGTATTTAGAATCCCTAGTTGTCATTAATTGTTAATTTGGCATTTGATGCAAACAGTTTCAAAACATGATGCTCCAATAAGGATATTGAACTTGCCCACAACCTATAAACAAGAAAAAACAAACACAAAAAACAAGATAATTAATAAACAAAAGAAAAGAAAAAAATTATAGAGAAAATTGAAATTTAAAAAGTGGCACAAAAAGAACAAAGATAAACATCTTACTTCAATATTGGAGCTAAAATTTTGACTCGTTGTTTAGGGCATGCACTTATGCCAAGGCTTCCATGGTTGGCTCCATGTGGTGTAGGAATCACAAAAACAAATGAAAAATTTGTGGCAAGCACTTGTTCACCATAAATAACATTGGAAACATTCTTAATCAAAGTTGTAGCAGGCTACCTCATGCTATAAACATCAACAAGCTCAAGGTATTGTGAATAGAACTTTGGGAAAATTGACAATGCTTGATGTCATCAACCCTAACACCATTAGAAACCAACAAATTGAAGGATTTGGTGAAGTGCCCAAAAATCCCAATGACAACAACCTAAATGCTCCCTAGTTCCCCCAAGTCATCCATGTGCATGCATTCATGTATAATATGTGTGGTAACAAACTATAAGCACACAAGGAAAGGATCTATTTATTCAATCATTTTGTTAAAGCCCACTCTAATGACCAAACCCCAATCCCCTTTCTCAAATCATTTCCTAAATGTCACACCAAAGTTGAAAAAACAAATGTATTACCCAACAAATAGATGAAGAGAAAATGTTGTCACAAAGTGAAAACCTATAATCAAAGTGATGGTCAGATGTCCAAATGCACTAGTTAAAACACAATGAATATATTTTGAAACCATTCCTTGGCACATCATAAAAACCATGACAATTAACTATGTTAATTATTAACAAAACCTCAAAGCACACTCCCAACTTTATTTGTTGGATGTTTATAACATCATATACTATAGTTGATGTTGGCCTTGTTCGTGTAAGGCTTGTTGCCTTTGCCATCACCTTTAGTTAATATAATTAAAGTACAAAATTTGAATTAGGCTTAGGGTTTAAGGCCTAAAGCAGATATTGAACTCTATTCCTTATATGGGTCCAATGACACATGTATTAAACCATTTAATTAACCTCAAACTTCATAAAATTTTAGGGTTTTTAGAGGACAAATGTCCTTAAAGATATAAACTAGCATCCAAATATTCTTCAATAGGTTTAAGGTTTCATGGTTAGAGTATACACATTCAACCCTATTCCTTTTGGGTGTAGAGAGATTTGTCTAAAAAGTAATTTAATCATGAAGATTTCAAAAGATATGTGTCCCAAAATATTTAAACTAGCCTTCAAATTTGTTAAATATATCTAAATTTTTCAATAATTAAAATTACTTTCCACATTTCATTTTAAAATAAAATAAAATTACAACTAGCTAGGTTGCCAACAAAATCTAGATTAAATCCAACTTTTAAATTCTTGTTCCTCTTCAAGAAATTCTCCCTATGCATCTCCATATGCATAAAAAATCTCCTTTGATGCTTCTTGTCAAAAATCCACATATTCAACATCATGATTTTTTAAAAATTCACTTTAATTTCTGAAATTCCTAATTTAGGATTCAACTTTCATTATTATAGATTAATACCTCTTCTAATTTTTCCAATTTTTTTCTTCAAGTTTGCAAGGCTAGTTCATCAAATGGGATTGCATTTCAAGCAAAAGAAAAACCCATCAATTCACCATGACCCAAATATGTCTATTATACACATAAATACATATAAAAACATATTAAATTAAAATGAATTGTGGATTTTATGTTATTTCCTACTTGGGGCACACAAAGATAAAAGAGAGAGAAATGCTAATGCACACTTGAATGCTTAAATTATACGATTTCAATGTAAGTAAATAGGCAACCAAGAAGAAAACTACACTACAAGATGAAAAGTTGTTCACACTAGTGTGCACAATCACAAAAAACATGCCAATTAAGTTGCCACAATAAGATATACATATAACATCAACATTGTTACCTAACCATGGTCATGCAAATCCATTTCCATGCATTGATACAATCATCAACTAATTGATTAATTTGATTGACCAGTTCAACTCTAGATTAATTGTAAAACTAATTTTACAAGTGCAATATATACTCAAGTGAAGGGCTCCATGCTTGAAAATAGAAGAATTTCAATGCATTAATATTCACATGAGCTACCAAGCTTGACTTGAATTTTTGTAGTAACAGCTATTCATATCTGCAGCAATAGCAATTCATGAACTACAATAGAAACTTGTCATGATTAGTAGCATCTTGAACCTACTAATGTTGTTGAATATGAAAGTTTGAAGAATTTGATGGAATATTTTACTAGGAGATGGAAAAGTAAATTCCACTACTTGAAGTCTATGGCACATTTGCATATAAATTGCCAACTCTCTAAATCCAACACCAAGATTATTACATTTACCCCAACTTTAGGAATATGAAAGCTCTATGGATGTGCAACAACAAACCGCACACAAAACTAGAAAAACAAACAAAAACATCATATATAAAATGATAATTAGACAAGATTATATAGTAACAACAAAATAATACAAGTTGTTGTGAGTTAGAGCCATGAAACTAGCTACTACTTCTACCTTCAAATTAAAGATAATATTAAAAGTGGCACCAACTGATGATCAAGTCCTTGAAAACAATAACGTAAGAATGCACCTTGAATGAAACTTCCACCACATCTAATGCTACTACTTGTACATGTGCCACACCATGAATAGCCATTCCCTTGCTAAAAAGGTAAGGTGATTAATAGAAAACTTGATGCCCCCTCCTTCATCATAAGTCCATAGCCACAAAAAAAAGAAGTATTTACTGTACTATTATAAATCTTATAATTGTTGTTGCATATTAGGGGGAAAAAAATGTACATTACTTGCACAATACCTTTCACTAGTCAAGCTTATGTTGCTACTGTTGAAAATTGTTACTGTTGCTCTATATTGTTGGTTGTTAGAACACAAAAAATAAAGTGCAACCCACTACTACTAGCTAGGTATAGATAGAAATGTGTAGAAAACAAGATTTTCACTAAAGGTCGTCAAACATGTGAAGAAGGAAAAACAATGAACTTGATGAATACTTGCTTATGTGCTTCATTACTTCCTTCTTACCATTCAACTTCATGTCTAGGAACCCACCTCACTTACCCTGTGAAGTAGTTACAATGTTGTATTTTCACAAGAAGAACTCACCAAACTCCCAACTATTGCCATAGCCTTAACCTTAATCTCTTGGGATTTGTTATCACTTAGACACTACAAACAACAAGAAAAAATAACCAATTTTGTTTGTCTAAACATCACACCAAAAAAAGCCTACTAATTATGTGAAACCAGTTTGAATTAGTTTTAATAATGTGAAATGCAATATTTTAGTGTAAGGCATTTCCCTGATCTACACCCAATGCAATAGTCCCTATTGCTAGAAGGGCATGGCCCAACAAAGCCAAACATTGCAATGGGACACAGGATTATTATATGGCCATAGTTTGAAATAAGAAACATAGTAGGGACTAATGTAAAAAAATAGTATTATGTAATGTTAATATGATCTAAAGTCCAAATAACTACATAGTTGGGTGTGCCTTCAAGTTTAGAATTTTTTTTCAGCAAATGAGTTTCTTTGATTGGCCCACCACCAAACTTTGGAATTTTGAAGATACCCCCAATGACGCACTCCCAAGTTCCTAGTTAGACCCAAGATGGGTCTAATGTACTCAAACAGCGGAATTGTGAGGAATTCAGGGCACGTTCCCAACTCTCAGCACTAGAAGGGGTAAAAGGGCGTGTTGAAGCTTTGGGATGGGATTAGGAAGAGTGACAAGCTTTAGTTATTTACTCGAACTTGTGTCAAGCCAACCAACAAGTTGGTTAGTTCGCTTTCTGGAACACCTTTAGTGTTAAAACAAGCCACAGGCGACTCTAAACTCACAAGACTCACCATGGCCCAGACTCGAGGGAAGCCACCACCTTCCCCCATATAGTATTCTCTGCGTCTTTTCACAGCACCTACATCCAAATAGTTTTTTGTCCCGGGACTACCAAGGAGGAGTCCCGAAATTGTCCTGATTTGGACTCCCGAGACTTTGTGAAGTCATAACTCTTTGTTCAAACCTCCGATTGGGATGAGGTTTAAAGAAAACTTGTAGGTCTCCTTGAGAGCTTTCGAACAATGTATCACACTCCACCTGCATGCACCGAGGTCGGGTTGATTCCTGACTTTTAATGGTCGGGAGTTAAATTGCCAGTTTGACTCCCGACCCTTCTTTTTGCCATAATGTGTGTTGCAGATGTCCAAATGGCCCATGCGAGCCCATTTTCGACATTTGCATTTTGATAGTTTTCCAATTATATAAAGAACGCCCCAATGCGTGGTGTTTTGACCCCTGCAATCAAACTCTGAAATTTCGGGAGTCCCAGAGGACTCCCAAGCTTCAATTTCAGGAGTGTGAGTTTCATCCTCACACTCTTTCAAAGTAGGGTTGCGACACCCAATATATAAGTATTCACTCCAAACATATAACATATGAATTTCAATATTTGCCCAATTATATAGATTCCAATAGAACAATAGTGGCCAAAACATATGGGATTAAGTGAGATGCAATTGGGAATGTGTTGGGGAAAACATTAGGAACAATGAAAGTCCAACAACATTATCATCTTCAGTCTAATTCCAAGGGATCACATACATCATTTGCAAAAGATGTCTAATAAACTTAAGGAGCATAACCTTAAGTTGCATCTTGGCAAGTGTCAATTTTTTCAAACTCAAGTGAAATAATTAGGTCATATGATTTATTTAGTTGGATTGGGGGTTCAAAAATCCCAAGTGGAAGCCATTTCACACAATCCTTAGCCGTTAGATCTTAATTGATTATGAGTTTTTTTAAGCTTGTGTAATTACTATTAGAGATTCATCAAAGAATTTAATAGCACTACCAAACTTATGACGTGGTTGATGAAGATCAACCAGTAACACATTTTGAGTGAGGCATAGTAACAAGTCTTTCAAAAGTTGAAAGTCTACTAATTCATTTCAACTCCCATTTTGTGACCACCCCATATGAAAACAACCTTTTAATTACACATTGATTGGAATAATTTAGGGTTAGGAATTGTGTTTACCCAACTTAACAATGAAGGTTGAAAATTTGTGGTGGCATACACCAATCAATCCAACAATAAAATAAAATCAAAATACAATTCGCATGAAAGGGAATGTTTCAATGTTGTTTGGGTGGTTTCATCATTCATGTGTTATCTTTATAATAGTTCATTTACATTGGTTCCAAATCATTAGACTATGAAATTCTTGATGGAACCATATTAACTCATAGGAAACTTTGCACATTGGGCACTCATCTTGCAAGAATACAACTTTAACATAATTCATAAGGCTAGTAGGGTCAATCAGGATCTTAATGTATTAAATCAAAATCCAAGTTCCAATGAGGAAAATATCATGAAATCTTGTTGGCATAAACATGTAGATTTGGAAGTGGTATTAGGATGGCATGCCTCAACATACTTATGTATCATATTGGGGTGTTTTAGGGATTCTCAGTAAAACTTGGGTAACAAAGATTCCCTTGGTGTGGACATTGAGTTAGAAGGAAAAAATGCCCTAAACATACATGAGGACGCACCTATTATCACATATTTGCAAGTGAGTGAAATCCCACTTAGATTGACACCCAAGGAGTGTGATTAGATTGTGCATATGGTCAAACAATTTAAGTGGGGAAGGTAATTCCCTCCTCTGGGTGTGGATGAATGGACAAGTGCAAATTGTGTCACACCCCAAACAATATGAAAGCCTTGTATGACATGTTCATGAAAATTGGGACACTTTGGGGTTTGACAAACTTATAACTTACTTTAGGCACAATAATAATGGCAAGGAATGCAACTATAGGTTCAACAACTTGTTTCTTCATGTATGGTAGTGACCAAATGTGATTATATCAAAATGCATACACTTCATCTACAACATTACCCATCATAGGGTTTGGTTCTTAATGCAATTTGGGTTTTGTTAAACTATTGAATTTGACAATGCAAGATAATTGGTATGTTTTGGAACTATGATTGAACATTTCTCAAAATGGCTAGATTTGGTGCCATTATTGTATCACAACAATGAAAAAATTGTTTATGCATTTTTGGACAATGTGTTTAACAAGTTTGGCATTCTAAATGAAGTACTTATTGACCAAGGTACAAAATTCCATGGTAAATTCCAAGAGTTATGGGATAGAACATTGATCAATCATTGTACAACTTCACAAGACCATTTTTAAGTAGACAAATTAATTGAACAAATGGTGTAAATGGTGAAACAAAGTTTGTGAAAGTATGGGTTTCCAAAAAACGATACTAAAAACTAAGATTTTCAACTACAATGGTTAGTTATTTGGTATAGGTTTGGTTGATGATTTGGTAGGTTTCTTTGGCATCATTTTCATTGTGCTTTCTATTGCTTGGATGTGAACCCAAACTATCAAATGAAATGTGATGGCAATAATCAATTTGAATGATGCAAATTTGTGGCTTCAAACATGTGAGCAACAAATAGCCTATGCTAACATGTAATGCCAATGGCTATGAAAAATTTGATAATTGTTCAACATTGAGATATATTACATTATGCCATTATTCAAGGAGGTGTTTATGGCTTCAAGTTTGTAATTTGAATTAGGAGATTACATCTACTTATAATAGACAACATTGACCATTTTAGATGTGATTTTGGGATGTGTTATTTTGAATATGTGGAAGGTGTTATTTTTTGATGTGGATGACCAAATTGACTCATCTTTGGTTGTCATCTTCTAAAACATTAATCACAAATCAACATAATGACTATCCCTAAAGATTGTACACAACATACATTATAAATCATGCAATAATGAAAGTGTTTTAATAAAGAAAATTAAAAAAACTCAAATATGTGTAATTTGAGTTTCATTGTATCTTCACTCATTTAAATGCAATGTACTTTTTTGTTGTTATTTTTATAACTGCACCCCCATAATGACCAAACTCAAGGTGTTTGTTGTAATTTATGGGTATCTCTATGCTTTGCCCATTGGGAGGTGCTCTGCTTGTAAGGCCCCTTTGAAAGCAAGTTTTCCAGGCGAGTTTCAACTGGCTTTGGACCAATGTTTGCAAGTACCTGCTGTGGTGGCTAAGAACTACCAGCTCCAGTCAGTAAGTGGGACTCATTTTCAGAGATCAGAACTTATTTTTGAAGAACTACCCAAGGAACAAAATTTTCAATTATTTAGGTGTGAAATTGGAATTGAAACCATGGTATATAGTTCAAAAATTAGAGATTTCCGTAAAGCCAGGAAAACACAGCACCAGAACTCTGAGTTTGTTCCAAAGCCTAGTGAGATAAAACAAAAACCTGCAAAAAACCCTGTTTCCTTCTTCCTGAGCGCCTCCACTGCTGCTGCATAGATTTTCACTGATCCTACCTGTACAACTACTATAATTACCTCGAATCTTGTGCATTAAATGCTGAATTCATACCCAGATTAAATAAAACTTCCTTACTTTGCGGACCTCACTCAAAGAGAAGATAGGGGGTGAAAGGAGGCCCAAAGACAGGGTGAAGACAGGGTAACTTTAATGAAAACTCTATTATGTACACTCGAAAAGGCTCCAATCCAATCCAAGTTAATCAGAATTGGGCCTGATTTTCAAAACTAGAACCAAAACCTGAACTGGCATTTGTGTTTTCCGAGAACTGGACCTGCTGCTTTCCCAGTTCTATTTACATGTGGAACCAGAACTGTGATATTTCCAATTTAATTTTCAGAACTGGAACCGAAGGTGCTTCGAAAAGATAATGAACCGCCAAAGACTAGTTTCAGCGTAGGGTAGAGCTCCCCATTTTGGCTATTATGATTTATGGGCTCCCAATGCCCTCCCAATTGCAACCCTTCAAGTAGAGGGAGCTTACAACCATAACACCCCCAGTGGAGAGCCTTACCCTATATACCAAACTAACAATAGCCAAAGAGATATATACCTTGCCAAAAAAATGGAAGTACAAATTTTGAAAGTAATTTTTTAAAAAATGATTCCTAAATGGAGGGAAACTACAAACTAGGTACATGAATGATGAACATTACGTACACATGTTTGTGGAGGAAGTAGAGTAGACGCTTGCATCCTCTTTTGAAAAGATAGCCATATAAAATTCCACTCATGAGGGAAGGGGGTGGGGGAGGCATCGAGCACTTGATAATGATCAAGAAGTAGGTAGCAATGCTACAAGGATCTTTGCATTGTAGATTTGAGGTGTACCGTAGCATTGAGCCCCTTAGCATGAGATACCGTTCTGTCAGGTGGTAATGGGCTCTTACCAGGTCTGTTCCAGTACCGGGCCTGTTCCAGTACATAACTAGTCATGTTCTCCACCATCGATTTGGTGTTCCCCACTCTTGTTATGGTGTTCCTCACCATTGATTCAGTATTCCCAACAGTTGATTCACATCACTACA
>Ga0116227_10012222_pt1 | contig 14080 bp, 12 predicted proteins | sample S1TSphgellanicum_FD_89693 | JGI IMG/M metagenome (GOLD analysis project Ga0116227, IMG submission 89693) | Host-associated microbial communities from peat moss isolated from Minnesota, USA - S1T2_Fb - Sphagnum magellanicum MG | ecosystem: Host-associated > Plants > Peat moss > Unclassified... | reverse complement strand
TGAAATAGGTAGTCAGGATTGGTATATAATATATTTTCATGTTTTGATTTTTGAAATTGATGTATCCATTTTGGTAAAGTAGCTATCAGAGATTTGAAAAACGATTGGTTATCCACAAATCGTTTCTTTTTTTCTATAAAGTGGGCGCATTAAAATACGAATCAAAGGGCAAAACAAAGTTTAGTATTATGAAGGATAAGTTATCTAAAAAAAGGGGACAGGGGAAAGTTTTACTAATTTCGAACACTCACTTTATTAAATCCTTCGTGGGCGGAATTTACCCATCATAACAAGGCCATAGGTTATGCTTTTCAAGCCTTAACCTACAATTTATACTACAACCATTTAGAAAGCCATGTCTTCAATGACTTCATTAGCCAAAAAATAACTCAAAATAAAAAGTATGGGGCCCGAAGCTAGAATTTATGTATAGCTTACATCAAAAGGCCGAAGGTCCTTGTACGGGAATTCATTTTTCTTAAATAGAGGAGACCCTTATTTATTTTATGGAAATTTTTCTTTGAATAAAAGCTAGATGTATAAATGAAGGCTACAAAGATTCGAGATAAAGATCCCCACAGTAATAAATATGTTGTGTGGCCATTTAGTCTTTAGTGCAAATGTCAAAATGTTACAGAGTGCTCTGCTACAAATTGGACCGATTTGAACTTGTAAACCTAGTAAACTTAAGAAAAGTAAAAAACGTAAAGCATCCAAATCTATATTTTTTTATGGATGCTTTTCCATATTTCCGCAATAGACTATTTACTTGCCTATGATAGAACACCTAAAATATACCATAAAAGGAAAAAGATCAAAATACATAACCAGCCAAAACTAAATCGAAATATAAAAAATATTTTGTGGTAGGAACGAATATACTAATTTTTTATTTTATTTACACATAGTATATTATATTTTAAGATTATGGTATTAAACTTTTTCATAGCATATCTTATGAACCATCAATTAACTAAAATGAAAATATGATAAAATATACGAAAACTGAAATGTTACCATAGACTGAAAGAACAATTGCAAGTTCTATGGAATTAGAATAGATTAAAGTCATCATGTCCTTGAATAAAGCTTTGACCAACTTGTGTGAAAGTGAGGCTAAAGGCTACATGTTCCTTATAAAAAGATAAAGGTGTTATTACTGCCTTTGGCCTAGTTTTGTAAGGATACTTGGCCGAAAGAAGTTTTGATATGCAATGGTACACGGCACGACACATTTAGTGCCAAAGGCACAATGTTGGGCAATGGAAAAAAACTAGTTGCCTGAACATCGCCGTCCTTATTAAGCTTTGAAACGCTCCTACGACTTGATTTTGCTATAATTAAGGTTGTCATTACTATAAAAGTTCCTTTGGCCTTGGTGACTAGGCCAGAAAAACAAAAACGACTCTTTTGATAACCATCGTTAAACACCATATGTAATGATAATCTTTCCAGATATTCAGACTTGATGAAGTTAATTACATTTTGCAATGATAGATCAATAATTTGTTGAACAACAAACAATAACACCATTTGGATTGGAAAAACCATTAATAATGCGCTTGCTACAAGCACAAGCAAAATTGAAAAAACTTAATAGCCCAAGCCTACGGTTTGGCCTAGTGTAAACAATCTTACAACAAAATGTGTAATTGATATGTTCTAATATAAGATCGATTCTCATGCCTATAGCCAGATTTGATTACAAATCAACCAAATTGAATATTTGAAAAAGAGTCGAAGAAAGCAAATCAATAATAGTAGCCGGCAACGCACCTCCATCATAATATCCAATTTTGTGTGAATTTATTGAGCTAGGCCTACAACTCTGATAAATTGAGTACAGAAATAATGTAGCACAACCTTCGGCCTTCTATTTTAACTTGTTTGTTGGATATCTTCTGTAAATTATGGGCAAAGAAACTTTAACGAAGTCCAGAATTCTTACAAGTCCAAAATTTTGGACATAAACTTCATTAAATCTACAATTATTGACCAACGATCAACTCTTCACAAAAATAGCCGCTATCTTTGGCCTCATGCCTGACAAGGCCGAAGGCTACGCCCTCTATAATTTCTTTCCAGTCTTTAGGAGTGCAATAAAGGTCTGGGAAGAAAGTAATATAAACGCACCACCAATACAATTAATGAAGCTGAAGGCACATAGGAAACAAATACAAGAATTTGGTAATAATATGGTTAATAAATTGATAGCTCTTCATTTTACAACATCAAGTAAATTTTTTTAAATGTGGGAAAGCTTGCGAGGACTTAAGTCCTCACAAACATTAGAATTTTGGATTAATCTAGCTTCTAATTTGCCAAGAATGGGTGTAATAGCAAAATAAAAGAAAAAACCAATTGAAGCAATTTGTCCAATAGTAACATATGGTGCCTCCACAGGTTGACATCCAATCCAACCTAAAAGTAAGCAATCTACCAAAAACAATCAAAACAATTTTTGGTGAATTGGTCGAAAAGGTGAACTACGTACGTATGATGTGTTAATAAATGGTAAAGTAAATAATGACACAAAAATTAGTCCTATGGAAGCTACACCCCTTGATTTATTAGATATATTTCGAAGAATTGCATAAATTGGTAAAAAATACCATCCTAACACTATATGAGTTGGAGTTGACATGGGATTTGCGAGTATGTAGTTGTCAAGATGCCCCAAAACATTGGGTGCATAAAAAACAAAAAATAAAATAAAATGGCAAAAGCTACCCAACCTACTAAATGTTTTACATAGAAATACGGATAAAAAACTATTTTATCCACATAAGAATTGATACCCAATGGATTATTAGAACCATATTGATGCAATGCAACAATATGAAGAATAGCAGCGCCAGTTATTATAAAAGGGAGTAAGTAATGAGGGCTAAAAAAATGATTTAAGGTGGCATTGTCTACAAAAAAACCACCCCAAAGCCAAGTTACTATAATGTCTCCTACTTCATGTATTGCACTAACTAAGCTTGTAATGACTATAGCTCCCCAAAAACTCATTTGCCTTAATTTCCCCTATGTCTTTTCTATGTTTTAACTAAAGACTTGTTTTATACTTCATAGAAAATGATGTGAGGTTCGGTTTTTTTCATTTTACCATTTTACTCATTGGAATATAGAGCAACTATTTATAATGTTTTTCCCTGAAATTAGCCCTGATATCAAATTCTTTCTACAATACCAAAAAATTAATAATTACATTTCAAGTCAAATAAAACTATTTGTATAAATAAAAAACCTCAAGCCCACGTGCCCTCCATTATAAACCAATAGGCTAATGCTCTAAGAGTAAAATAGTCAACAATGTTATTAGGAACTATCTTGACTTCCCTAAGATAAAAATTTAGTAAAGCCAATTCAAACTAGTTGAGGTTTTGGTTTGAAATTTTAGATATTGGTGGGCCCCCAACTTCACCATTATTTATCAAATGAAATCTAAATACTTTCCTTAGGAGATACATATCCCCAGAACAAGAGCTGAAAGTTGACTCAAACAAAGCCTTTGGTTTTGTTTAGTAGACTGCCTTTATTTTTTTTGAGTGTTCACCCCCTTGTTCAACAAAAGCATCACTCACTAAATAAAAACCCTATGAAACCTAGATCTGGTATGGTAGGAGGTTAAAAAGCTTAAGTGAGGCTTAGAAAACCTAATTTATGGCTTGAATAGATTGTAAGACTTTAATTCAATAATGGCCGACCTCTATTGATTAGAGTAAAATAGACATGATTTTTCAAAGAAAAGTAGGACTATATATTTACCTAGTCGAAGATCAATAACAGACCAAGCACCCCACGTGTAGTCTCTAAGGAACTCTTTGTGTTATTTTTCCCAAGGCCAAGCTTATTTTAGTGTAGCGAGAGCTTTCTTGCGGATTGTCTATGATGACATGCTAAGGATTTTTACTTAAAATTTACACCCACGCAACACAGCAATGCTAACGCTAGAGAGATGGCCGAAACTCGTATACTTTATGTCCTCAATGGGAAATAAGTACCTTAGTAATAAAGAGTTTCCCACATTTAGTGGGGTTTTTCTCCTTCCATTAGTAGAAAGAGGGGCCAAATTGACCCCATGGTAATATGTATCTTATAAAAGTTGTTACAATCAGTAATAATAAAATGACAACTCCAAGACACCAAACTAATTCCCTGGGACTCGCATAATTTCCATAATACAAACCATGAAAAACATGAAGATAAACCACAATAAAAAAACATACTTGCCCCACTAACACGCATATAACGAAATAACCAACCTCTTTTCACATCTTTCATGATGTGTTCTACACTTAAAAAAGCTAAATCCACATGAAGTGTATAATGCATAACTAAAAAAACACCTGTAATTATTTGAATGACCAAACAAATACCAACCAATGAACCAAAACTCCACCATTAACTTAAATTACTCGAGGCTGGATAATCTATCAAATGATTGTTAAGTGTAAAAAATATGGGTTATTTAAGAATCGATAATTGTCTCACCATATGAATGTTTTGTGCTTTCTTTTCTTTGCAGATCATGGAAACTTTGTGTTTTTGTGATTGGTGCAATCTATCATGGGCAGGATTTACTCATCATTATGACGCCTTAGGTGAAAATAATTATATATATATATATAATTTGTTCTATAATGCTAAAAGCCTGCATTTATGAAATTAATAAAAACGAATTTTTTTTTAAATATTTTTTTTCAATCAATTTATGTGGTCTTCAAGCTGCTATTTTACTTTTCTAAGATTTCTTTTTCTATAGGATTTTTTCAAAATTCCCCCCTCCCCCAAATATATATAGATTTTTTTTTACTTCCTCCAATATTTCTCGGCGCAACAAAAAAATGAAAAAAAGGGGGGTTTTGCCCTTTGCCTTCATGGGCAAAGAGCTGTCGCCCTTGTTATATTTCCTAAAATCTTTATTTGGCATAAGAAGCTGAACAAATTTGTTTTTTGGTTGCATTGTAATGAAATTGTTCAATAAATTAAGGGAGTTACTAGAATACCAAAGGCTACAAGAACACCAAATACAGAGACTACCCGAGCTAATGATAAAGGTAAAAAGACTTTCCAACCAAGTCTCATTAATTGGTCATAACGATATCGTGGAAATGTTGCATGGACCCATATATATACAAAAAATAATAATAAATTAATTAATATTAAACTAGATAGAACCTGGAATTGCTTGGAAAATAGGAATATCTAAGATGGGCAGCCAACCTCCTAAAAAAAACACTGTACATAGATTGGAAGAGTAAGAGCTTCATAGCTTGCTCAGGCCTGAAAATAGGTATCTACTCCCTTCCCAAAGAACTGTACATGACAGTCGCTCATCATATGGCTCAGTTCTAAGAATCTTAAGTCTCATTTCCTCTAACCAACACCACACCTAGGTCTTCAAACCCCTAAGGCCTCACATGGATGTCTCGGTGCTGATGATCAATACAAAAATATTTATTTATTTTTGGCCTCCTCTTGAAATAACTGTGGTGTTAATAAAAAAATATAAGTGTCGGGCCAACTTGCGTACATAGTGCATTTGCATTAGGGCCTCCTTTCTAACTACATAATAGTTCAAACTCATCACACTTCATTATCATACGTACACTTGATTTTTTGTATGCCTCCTCGTCTATATTTGCTTTTGTCAGGAACTCCAGTCTAAGCGTCTTAAACTCTATGCTGGTAGGAAAACTAACAAGGGTCCCACCTTCTCCATTGACTATATGTAAATCCTTGGAGTGCTTGGGGATTATTTTGTGTTGAGGATTTATATTTGTTAGTAAGGGTAAATATAGCAGACTAGTTAATATGGTAGTTGACAAAAGTTCAAATTTGATAAAGATTATCACAATATCTATAGTAGGACAAAAAACCTCTTATGACGTTCGCAAACCAATTGATAATGTCTTTGTTAATGACACACTCCCAAGTCCCTTGTTGAACCCACTTGAAGGTCCAACTATGTAAAGTTGTGGAAAGTTAGTACTTGAAGGTCGCTCCCGACTTCCAGCACTAAAAGGGGGTAGAGGGGTGTGCTAAAAGTCCCGGGATTAGACTAGGAAGAGGACCTAGATTATCAAGCTCGAATATGTATCCAAAACCAATCACAAGAAGGTTAGTTAACATTCGGGAACACCCTTGGGTGTCGGGACAAGCCACGGGCACTTTGACACACAAGACTCACCACAGCCTGAACTCGGGGTTAGCCACCACCTTCCCCCATATAGTATACTCTGCAGCTCTCCACCGAGGCTACATCCAAATTGTTTTTTTTCCCGGGACTCCCAAGTTGGAGTCCCGAAACTGTCCCGAGTTGGAGTCCTAGGACTTTGGACGTTCATAGCTCCTCGCCCTAAACTCGGATTGGGACGAGGTCTAAACCAAAGTTGTAGCTCTTGTCCAGAGCTTTCCAACGCCATGTTGCACTCCTTGAGGTGACGTCAGGAAGAGGTCGATTCCCAACTTTTAATGGTCGAGAGTCAAATTGGCAGTTTGACTCTCGGCCCTTCTTTTGCCCCTAACTTGGGCTACATATGTCCAAATGGCCCATGCAAGGCCATTTTGGGCATCTACACTTCAAGAAATTTTCATTGATATAAAGAACGCACCAATGCGAGGAGATTTGACCCCTCAAATCATCTTCTGAGTTTTTGGGAATCCCGGAGGACTCCATTTTCCCACTTTTGGGAGTGTGAGTTGCATTCTCACACTTGGCCCCAAAGTGGGGTTGCGATAGTTAATGTTCATCAAGCGGGCCACATAAGTTAAATGGGCCACCTTATTCTGGCTTATTATACCTTGGTCTTGAGCCTTTAAAGTGCCTCCTTTATAGATGCCACAATAGGGGCGTAGCTTTGAAAACAATAAAGATTTTTTTTCTACTGGTTTTAAAGTTACTTGCTTTGGACCTGATTTGCTCATAGGACGTCAATAACAGTCTATTGTCTGTAATAATTTTGAGTATGTGAATGTGTTTCGTGCTATGTCATCCCAATGATTTAAGCTCGTTACATTTGCCTTTTAGTTGATGTTTCCCACTGCCAGTGAGTTTTCTTTTTTAAAACTAAAATGATTATCCATGTTTGATAGGTTTACATTTATCCCTGAATATCGAATACCATTTTCTTTCCTGCCATCCTTGTAGTTGTCATCTGTAATTCGCGTAGGTGTGCCCGCACCCCCTAGATAAGACGAGAAGTTATTTCTCAGAGCAACCCTCCTTGGTTCCAAACCTAAAAGTGCACTTTCCCGTATGAGCATTAAGTATATGTATAGGTTTGGGGAAGAGTTATGAGGTATCTATTTAGGATATCTCCCTAATCTTAGATAGGTCGTCTGATGGGTTTGCAGTTTTTTGTTGTGCTTACACACCATGCTACCTTTTTCCGAAAACTTCACAGGGACTACTCAATTTAGATCCGCCCAAAAGGGTTTACTACACAAGGCCTTTAAGAGGACACCGACTCCTGCAGAAGGCTAAAGCGTAACGAATGTTAAATGCAAAGCTTCGCACCTCATTAAGATCATATTAGCATATTCCCCCGAAAAAGAAAGAGCAAAACCCATTGAAGAATATTTTACATTATAGCCCATGACTAATTCAGCTTCTTCTTTTGGTAAATCGAAGGGAACTTGATTAATTTCTACTAGACAAGAGATCAAAAACATAATAAATACAGGAAACAAAGGAATGCCAAACCATATTTGCTTTTGCGCTATTACAATCTATTATAAGAACCTACACAGATTAGTACGGTAATAATAATAAGACCAATAGAAACTTCATAAGAAACCATTTGAGCTACAGATCGTAATGTTCCTTAAAAAAAACATATTTGGAATTACTAGACCAACTCGCCATAATGATCCCATAAACACCTAGGGAAGATATAGCAAATAAACAAAATATACCTACATTTAAATCCGACAATACCATAATCAAAAGTAGGGGTTGATAATTGATTTCTTCGCCCTCCGAACCATACATGACAGTTTTTCGTCAATAACTCTCCACCATTGATTTATTGAAATGTGTTATATATAATATTTTATTTATTTATTTTAATTTTTTTTGACACACTTCACCAAGTTTGTATTAAATGAAGTCATAGCAGCATTTGAGTGTTTGCTATGATCAACCAATCCCCTTGGAAAAGTTCAAGCATAATCAGCTTTGCCACATTTGTAATGAGGAAAGGGCCACACTCTCTACCATCAAATCATGAATGGCACCTTCTAGTACTTAGCTTAGTTGGTCTCCCTTCTCACTTATTACAACGACTCTGTTGACCCTCTCTTTAAAGAGTGAGCCGATCCCGTGATTACGTCTTCGACTCTTCTTTTCACCCATGCATTGAGGTAAGATGTCCACATAGTCTTATTTTCTCTTATTGAAAATGCTCCCGAAACATATATATATATTCCGTCTTCAGCCTCTGTTATACCTACCAAAGGAACTAATTACAAGACCAAGTCATTACCCGTTGGCTTGGTAAATGTTGTCGTTCAATGGCTACGTAATTTGGATTTGTTAGCCTTATCAACCCCAACAATATTTTTTGAGCCGTCCTTAGACATATGGGTTTCTTGTGACTTGGTTTCCCATATGCTTTTCTACATTCATTGCAACAATGCTACCTCTAGGTGATTTACTCCATTGACGCAAACTAGAGATTAGACACCGGGACATGCCCCATAGCAACGAAAGCACCTTACATGGCGCATGGTATAACAACTCAAGTAATCAAACTTAACATAAATGTAATTACTAAAACCATTATAAAAATAAATAAATTAGCACTACTTGGTAAAATGGGTTCTTTTATCATTAATTTAAAACCATCTGCTAAAGGTTGTAATAATCCAAACAATCCCATTACATTAGGACCCTTTCTACGTTGCATGGGAGCCATTACTTTATGTTCAACTAAAACTAAAAAGGCTACTCCTAGTAAAAGGGGTATTATTATTCCAAGTATTCTTGCTAAAATACCAATGATATATAATCTCATTTTGTTGGCTTTTTTTTTATCTTGTTCCATGTTAAAAATTATGAAAATAAAATAAATACATATTTCTTTCTGCTAGCTTTAGAAAAACATGGGTTGTGGACCACAGACTAACAAGGTGATTGCTTGTAATCCAAATTCTCCCAATTCCACCAAGTTTTTTCTTGGAAGTCTACTAGCTTGCCTAATCATCCAATTCACAAGTTGGAAAAAAAAGCTTGTGGTTTAGTAGCCAAAGCAACTTCATCACTTTTGTGTACCCATCAAACTAAGCTCTTTTGGGGTTTGCTTAGGGACCGATTCACTCTGCGTAGATTTATTGAATGCAGAAACCCTTGAACTTTCGGTGATCATGTTTTTCACATGATTTATCCTTACTCATGTCACCATTCTCATTTTTGATATCTCCAAGTGTTGTCATCAACAACCTTCTTTAATTTACAGAGCATTCCGTTACTAACACTTGAATTTTTATTTTTATTTTTTGCACAGACACCCATTTATTACGAGTGCATTTTGCTTACCCAGATAAGCCCCCCACTAGCTTAAGATGAGAGTACTATAACTGCAGAGCATGCAATTACTATATAATTACATATGGTGGGTGCTTTCAAGGTCTCGTCGTTTCGGTAAATCACTTAAGCCCCAATACATTTTCGATGCCATGAAGCTATACCAGTGAGCTATTATGCTTTCTTTAAAGGATGGCTACTTCCGAGCCCACCTCCTAGTTGTTATCGCTCAATTACTTCCTTTTCCACTAAGTAATTGCTTAAGGACCTTAGCGTACGATCTGGGTTGTTTCCTTCTTGACTTTGGATCTTAGCACGGAAAGTCTGTTTGTACAAAATCATGGCCAGTATTCGAAGTTTCCTTGGGGTTGGTCAAGCTTTGGGCCACCCTAGCCCATTGAATGTTCTACCTCAGGCCATAAACATTATACACTATACCTCAATAGATTTCGCAGAAAATCGGCTATCTCCGAGTTTGGTGGGCCTTTCACCCCTAGCCACAAGTCATCCCCGTATTTTGCCACATATGTGAGTTCGGTCCTCCAAGGCCCATTAAAGCTCTCTTCAACCTACTCATGGCTAGATCACTTGATTTTGGGTCAAATAGAAACAACTATATTCTTTATTTACTTCTAACTTCATTGCGCCTACACCTAATGGCTTAAGCTTGTTGTGTTCATTTACTCGCTAACCCATTATGCAAAAGGTATGTCGTTAGAGTGGAAAGTTTTAAATAACAAAGCATAAAAGAAAAAACATTTTATTCTTTTTCGCTTTTTGAACTTAGCCTGTTTTGTATTTCGACTAATTATTTGCATTAGATTTCAAGTTTTTTATTGCACTCCTTTTCTTAGGGTTCTTTTCACCTTTCCCTCACGGTACTTGTACACTATCGATCACTGAGGAATACTTAGGCTTAGAGGGTGGTCCCCCTTGGTCACATAAAAACGATCATAATTCAAACACGATATTTGCATTTTACTTATCAAATCAAACCATGGGAAAAAATCTACAAGGCTATCACCTTCTTTGGCAAGATTTTCCAACCTTCTTCACAATTCCTTAAATGGTTTTTCCATCAATCAATTTCGAACAAAGTAAATGAAGAGAGAAGGCTAAGAAAACACTTTGCGCTTTTTCAGCCTTCTCACAAAGCCTAATCCGCTTTCGCTCGCCGCTACTAACGGAGTCTCGGTTGATTTCCTTTCCTTTAACCACTTAGATATTTCATTTTGCTAAGTTTTGAAAATCCAAAGCAGAGCGCAACACATTAATGTGTCGCTTTGCTCAGATACGGTTTCCTGATTGGAGATCCATGGATCACATATGTTATCTTCCCATGGCGTTTCGCCCTTAAAAGCATCCTTCCTTCCCAATGCCTAGGCATCCATCTAATGCATTTTTTTGGATATAGTAGGAATTGCACCTATGTTACTATTCACTACCAAAATATTCGCCAATAAGGCTTTCATTTATACTTCAAAATGATGGACATGCCTTCTAGTCAGGTCATTTATTATAGTGCCTTTGAGGGTGCACTGGGCTTGAAGATGAAGGTTTAGGCACAAAGTGCATATCCTTCCAATAAAATAACAAAGAAAGGATGAAGGTTTATGCACAAAGTGCATATTCTTCCAATGAAATGACAAAGAAAGGATGAAGGTTTATGCACAAAGTGCCTATTTTTTTCGATAAAATGACAAGGAAAAAACCTAGTACTTACTAAATTTTGGGCTAACTGGTAGTTCTCTCTAGCAAACTTGGCCATTGGTGGGCACAAATTGGGAAACAAATGTTTGTTTCCATAATTTACCACTATTACACCACCCAAACAAACTACACATAGTTTGGATGTGGGCAATTTCGTAGATCTAGCTATAATTAATATAAAAGCAATCATATTAGCTGGAGAATTATTCATTTTCAATTTGCGTGCTAATTATTGATCCCCAAAAATACTAAACTAATGTTAATATAACCAAATGGAAAAGCATGCAAAAAACTAGGCCACTGAAAAAACTTAATTAATCAACCTCCTTATTATCCCATAAATGATTATTCAAAATCATCAATGTAACAAAAATCCATTATACGTATCTTATATTTACATATCATATCGTTTACATTACAACCAAAATCTAGGTTTCATTTTGCTTAAACCCAATAAATAAGCATTTACCTTATCATTTAATTTACACCATTCATAATATAAGTAACCATTTTCATATCTTTTATACTTGATCAATTTATTATTTGAGAAAAAAAAAAGCGCACAAAAACAAGCAAGTAATAGATGCACTGCTTTCTAGATTCCATTATTTACCAAAAACACTTATAACATTTGGCGGGAATAGGATTTGAACCTATAACATTCAAATTATGAGCTTGACGAGTTACCAATTACTCTATCCTGCAAGCATAATAGAGTTTATTCAACTGTAAAATATTCTTTTTTTGCATAGCAATTATCTGCCCAACCTTAAGTATAGCCTTTTTTTTTATAAATATCGTATTTTACTACCAAATTTCTCTATGGTAATTCATCTCTTGGCTAAAGTCTTGCATAGCAATACTTTGGGACTTAGCCCCCAAAGCAAGAACCATCGGGCAATTGTTTGTTTATCATTGCTTCGTGTAACTTTATTTAACAAGCAAAACGTGAAGCCAACTAAGCAAGTCCTTTGGCTTGCCTGAAAGACAGTTGCAAAGCTGTTTTTTCCAAAGATATTTGCAGATATTTCATAGCCCAATTCATCATCATGCATGGTTAATAAAATCTTTTTTAGCATCATTAATCGGCACATGCCTGCTTTTTTTCTTTGTTAGGCTTGCTACACTTTCCCGCTTTGCATTTGATTTTAGGAAGCCACATCCCCCCACCTCGTACTACCCCCCACTTTGTGCCCTCTAGAAACTTCACCAAAATCACTTTATGGATTTTATTTATTGGAGCCTTCACTTGTTTTGGTGCCCATAGAAAGGGCCCACACAATTAGTAAAATTTTACGGCAAAAACAATTTTTTTATTGCGCACATTGGAACTTTAAATTAGATTAAGTACGTTGTCCAAGCTTATACCATGTCTCCCAAAATTTATAAATGAGTACATATGGCGTAAGACGATTTCACATTTCAAGGTCGGAATGGGATCGGGTGTTTTCACATCTTACCATAGTGCTCGGAGGCACATAACGATTAATGAATAGAATAAAGAATCTACTTGCCCAGTCGTAGGTTTCCTTTGTTCACTAAGGCAGGCTACATAGGTGCTTTTTGAACCGTGTTAGATAGTCGCTCGTCACACGATTTTCTAACTTGACTTTTTTCGGATCTTTTGTCAACCTACCCTTGGCCACTTTTTTAAGTGAGTTGCTTGTCAAAGTGTCCTGCTAAAGAGCCCACAAGGGAGATGATGGCATAGTAGGCTATGACAAATCAAACTTGTATAGGTGCTTAGGAGCTTGCCACGGCCTTGACAAGTGTATAGGCCCTTTTTATCTTGCTCGATGCCACACTAGGAAATTTACAAGCTCACTCCATGCAAGATAGATATTGACATTTTTACCTTTAAGAAAAAGACCTTGGCCTCTTCTTCAACACTTTTATATTACATTACTAAATCCTTTTTAGGTAGGCAAAACCTCCTAATTCTAGGGCGCAAAGCGCGCTTTCAAAGAAGGAACGTCATTTTCATTATTATTTCCTACATAGCTTGTCCAATCCTCCAATTGAACACCCTGCCCAATGTTATAATATTGTTTAGCATTCCATCTTCAGTAATATGGGTAATTTGCTCTATATTGATTTCTACCTTCCATATAAATGAGTAGATTGAAGGTAAGCCCTTATGACCTAGTCAAATCTATCTTGCAACAAGCATGGAGCAAACAACGTACGTTTGCGCACGTTTTCATTTGTGGAGCTTAGATGCCAATGCTTAGTTGATAGGTAAAAGGCCCTAAAATATTTTATAATTTGCCAGAACATCAAATCATTTTAATACGAGAAGCAAGCTTGCTCTGTGCTGTTGAGTTATTTGCTTTCAAGATGGTAACCTTTCCGTCTTCCCTTGAAGGAAGCTTCTCGCACATGTTTTGGTCTGCATGTTTGTTACCATATTAAATGAGTGCAATGCCTTTTGTACAAATTTGGACAGTACAATTTTTTGTGCAGGAACTAAATTGGGCACCCTTCCCCGATTATTGGGCTAAAGGCACATTGTTTTTTGCTTTTTTATTCATACTTATTAGAAGGCTTGAATAAGGACAGAACATGCTATTAGTGCATAATTTTGCACGTGCTTTCTTTAATTAAATGCAGTAAAATTTTTTTTTGGCTTAACAATAAATCATCTATGATAATTTATAAGCTATTAGCATTACAACTAATTATCTACACTTTGTTAGCATAAGTCCGTCAAAATGGGAATATAATGATTGTTTATGTACTTTGTGAAGTGTATAATTAAACTTGAAGGTGTATTGTATATGATTGATTGCTCTGTTAAAAAAACATCCATTATGTCGAATATTGTACTTATGCCGA
>Ga0116227_10012221_pt1 | contig 14081 bp, 9 predicted proteins | sample S1TSphgellanicum_FD_89693 | JGI IMG/M metagenome (GOLD analysis project Ga0116227, IMG submission 89693) | Host-associated microbial communities from peat moss isolated from Minnesota, USA - S1T2_Fb - Sphagnum magellanicum MG | ecosystem: Host-associated > Plants > Peat moss > Unclassified... | reverse complement strand
GGATTTCCCCGCACCCATCTAGTCCTCGATGTCTGCAAATGCTTTGGAGCTTGAGTCCTTGAAGCTAATGAGCTCAACAGCTGCAATCATTTTTTTGAACCCTAAATTTGAACCCTATTTTTTTGAACCCTAAATTTGAACCCTATTTTTTTGGTGAAATAATGCGTACTTTATCGGGATGCGTACTTAAACGGGTGCGTACTTAGGCGGGAGGCTACTGTACTTTACCATTTAATTACCATGTTTTGGCATCTATGTTGTCCACATGAAGTGGGCACACACACATGAAACAAAGAGGCCAACTGAGAGCTGTTATTTTGGTGGGGTTTGACTTATGGGGCATATGAGGTTAAGGTGTTCCATCCTTGAATAACAAGATTGCATGGTAATGAATAGTGCAGATATTATATTCTTGGGTGTTCAAAATGTAATTAAAGTTTTGTTTCAATTGGAAACAATAGGCTTATGATACCCAAAATGTCCCACTTCAACTAAATCTGAGATTAGTCATGGATGGAGGAGTTGGATTGGTATATTAAACAAAATGCAATGACTGGACTTCCCACATCATGGAACATCCATATACATCTGCATATATATATTAGTGTATATTTCACTATTTAAGTTATGCAATTATGTTAACTTGATTTTTTGTTAGGTGCAATGAATCTAAAAGTAGCGGTTCAGAGTAAGCCCAAACTTTGATGTTGTAGAAGTGATATCATAAATTATAAATAAAATAAAAATATGGTTTAAATAAAACACTGACGCCAAAATTCTAACTAGTCATTTTTAAACAACTTGTAGAATGTTGTACCCTTTGTTAAGGTAGGCAAAAGGCTACTCCTAATCAATCATGTGTATCATTGAAAAGAGTAGACATTACATCACCAAATGGCAAAGGCACCCCTACAAAAATCTAATACTCATCCATAGTCTTTTCAACACATGGCACAACAATCCAATTTCACAAATAATCATGCATTGAGGCTCCCCATTCCCTCATCTATATTTCAATTAAAAATAAACTCACAAATTAGTCATCAAGCATTTGCTCTGTATTCGGAAAGTGATTTTTGTGGTAAAACTATGGAGCTAAACGATCAAGGATCGTTGCAAAAAGTTCTTTGATAATCTTTAGAACATAGAGCACTTTAGATGATATCCATGATGATGTCCATGATAGGAATACCACCACCAGGCCTATGCCAAGTGTGGTTCCCATAGTTACGGTGTACCTTCGAACTGGTGGTAACACTACAAAGCCAGCAGTTGCAAATGCACCCAAAACGCATCCAACTGAAACAGTCAAAAGGCTGTAAGCTAGAGAAAGCAATGTCCGCAAAGTGCGCACCACTTCTCCAATGTATTTGTCCTGTCTTGGGGGACGTGCAGCATTGGCTCCCACCATCAGGGTTGCAATAGCGAACACGAAAGACATGGAATTGAAAATCCAAAATATGTCCAAAATTGGATGACCTGCAACGGAAACAAAGGAAGGATACATGCCCGATGGCAATGGGGCTCCCACATCAATGCTCGTACTCCCATAGAACTCAGAATATCCCAATGGCGGTTGTAACCATGCAGCAAAAGTCACACTTGCAATCAAGGTAGCGCCAACAAGAATAGCATTTGCTGCATCCACATGGAGCTGCCTGTCCCTATACAACCTATCCAGATGCTGCTGAACCTCAGTTCTATCTAGCAAGATCTTCTCAATTTCAGCATTCCCTGCCCTAATTGCAATCTGAACGGCTGTCATTCCTGCCCCGCTTTCCGTATTAGCTTGTAACGTCTTCTGCTCACACAAGACCTGCACAACCCCTACATGGCCATATATTGAAGCTAAGTGCAACGGATTGAATTCTTCTCCAAAGGACTTTCTATCTCGTTCATCATCTAATATCTCTTGTTCAAGTTTGTTCACATCCATTTCTTTTCCACTTTCGAGGAGCATTCTGACCCAATCATGATGCCCTAGTTTCACAGCCTTATAAAGAGTCCGTCTTGTCTCAACTTCAGGTCTTTCTAGTAACATCTTCCCTATGTCAGCATGTCCCCTCTCCATCGCCATATGAAGAGCTGTCATTCCTTTGTCGTTTTCAGTATTAACTTTTAAGCGTCCTCTCTTGTCTTCACACAATACCTTCACAACAGGTGCGTGACCATATATTGAAGCTAAATGCAATGGATTGAATTCCTCTCCAAAATCTTTTGCATCATCCAGAATTTCATGATGCAATGTGTTCACATACACTTCTTTTCCACTCTTGAGAAGCTCTAGGACCACATTAGGATGCCCCATTTTCGCAGCCGTATGAAGAGCCCATCTTATCTCAACCCAACGTCTTTTTTCTAGTAACATCATCACTACTTCAGCATGTCCATTTTCCACTGCCATTTGAAGAGCTGTCAATCCCGCCGGCTTGCTTTCAATGTTAACTTGTAAGCGCCTTTTCCTGTCTTCACACAATACTTGCACAACACTTGCATGACCGTATATTGAAGCTAAGTGCAGCGGATTGAATTCCTCTCCAAAGGATGATCTATCTTGTGCATCATCCAGTATCTCCTGTTTCAGTGCGTTTACATCAACTTCCTTTTCACTATTTAAAAGCTCTTTGACCACATCATCATGCCCCTTTTTCGCCGCCCCATGAAGAGCCCATGCTATCTGAACCTCAGCTCTTTCCAGTAAGATCTTCACTATTTGAACATGTCCCATCTCCGCTGCCGTCTGAACAGCTGTCACTCCTCCCTCACTTGCAGTATTAGCTCGTAAGCGCCTTAACCTATCTTCACATAAGGCCTTCACAACACTTACGTGACCATAAAATGAAGCTATGTGCAATGGACTGAATACATTTGAACCTGTAGACCATAGATCACGCAGTATCGGATCTTTCATGTTGTAGAACTCTTTATTCACATCCACTTCTCTTTTGCTATTGAGAAGCTCTAGGACCACGTGATGATGCCCCATTATGGCAGCCCAATGAAGAGCCCACTCCACGTTTGTAATTTTATCACATTCTAAAAGAGTCTTTACCATTTCTACATTCCCCATTCTAGCAGCTGAGCATATAGGTACCAGGAACTTGAACCCATGACGCTCATATTGATTGAGGTGCCTGTAGTCAGTTAATCTTCGTGGTACAGCTCCAGCTTCAGCATTTGTCTCCCTACCTGCCCCAGGAAAATCCGAACGTCCTCTATTTACATCCACGCCATGCTGCAGTTTAGTTAGGCGCTCAACCAGTTGGACGTGCCCGTACTCAACAGCAATTGCCAGAACTTCTTCTGGTAGAGGATCTGGTTTTCGGTCTTCCAGGGCCTTCGCTATGTTTCGCCGTACCAGGGCCATCGCTATGTTCACCATGTTATATCTCGCAGCCCAGCACGAAATCTTCCGGCAGGAGGTCCCTTCTCTCAAACATGTAGCATCAATGTCAAGCGTCCTCAACAGAAACGCCTCAATCGCCGAGCCTTCTTTTGCTGCACCCAATGCCTTGTCGTATACCCGACCTCGTCGAGCTAGCCCAGGACTCACCCCAAGCTCCTCAGTCTCGCCGTCTTTTGCATTCTTAGCTTCATCTGCACCGTCAGCAATCTTCTGGAAAGTGGAGTTGAGATATGATCCCAAATCGTCCTCACTACGTTGATCGCGAATCGCTTGAAGCAGCGGTTCCTCAGGATCAGAAGCTGCCTCCCTAGCTTCTTTGGGGATGCAGGTTGCTATTTTGTGCTCATCAGAAACATCCCAATGATCTTCCCCGGGTATTAACTTGTCGTCGGAAGTTTCTCCTGCGAGAATCAAAACTTCATTGCTCCCGGAAGCGCCGTCGCTTGAAGCTTTGGATGTGTCCTGACTGCTTGTTGCCATCTTTCTCCAGATTACACGCCTCGCCGAGCTCTCGAGTTGAAAGATGTTTGTTACAAGTCTTCCTGAACATCAAACAGAGTGCATCAAATAGAGTGCTTGGTGCTATCACAAGCTCTGTGGATTACTCTCCGCAACTTTCAAAAGGTATGTACATTGGGCCATGTGCACTATAGCCATATTTTCGCACAACAAAAAATTGAGAAGAGGTTGCGAAAGAAAGTATGGAGGCAAACGGGTATGGTTGTTTAGAGAAAACAGAAACGAGATAAATTCCCCCGCCCATCTGTTTTACACCTTCAACGCTCCATTGTAAAACATACATCCTAAGACCAGTAGCATTTCGAACTTCCATTCTGACAGAGCAGTATAAAAGCGGCATCTTGCCCTGATTAATACGATCCATTACCCACCCAAAAACGTTGCAGACTCTTCAAATGATGAAAAAATGCGATCAAAATCACCTAGAAAAAAACCAAGCAGATTTCTCAACTAGACGATAGAATAATAAAGTATGTGATGAAGGAAACTCGTTGACTTTTGTAACACAAACAAAAGAAGCGTCCCAAGTCTTCAAAGGCGACACCTAGGAGCCAAAGTTTGTTTGGAAAAGGAAAACAGTACCTTAAGCAGCTGGTAATGTTGAAGAGCCTAAAACACGTAGATCCACAGGTTGTGCCCAAGTCACAGATGCCTACATAAGACCACTTGACAAGGTCATAGCAGCTTCAGGAAAGCTGGAAACACAGCAACGAGCAGTTGGGTTTCGAGGACTACGCGTCAATCCTCAAGCTTCACAATCTGCTGCTACGTCGAAGACTGATGGTCAACTATGCAACCAAATCAACAAGCTTCCAATTTGGCAATGAGTTGCTGTGTCTTGCTCACTCCGACGCCTCCTCCGCTCTGCCCCGTCTCAAAGTTCTCCCTCTTCCCACCTGTTACTTTTTCCTACTTCTTCCCACCCGTATTTATAACCCTGCTTATTCAGCAAATCGGTAACCTAGAAATTGAATTTTAAAAAAAATGAAACACTTTAATTAAATTCTTAAGTAAACTTCAATTGACTTCTAAGTCCTCTTTTAATGTTTTTAAAATTATTTTTATTTCATTTCCACTTTATCCTTTAAATCTTGTCCATCGCCATAGCCAAGGTGGCCACATCCAACTTGAAAAAGAGAAAAGAAGGAAAACAACAATAAAAAAAAGAAGAGAAAAAAAATAGTGAAAGAAAAAAGAAGAAAGGAGGATGTGATTAAGGAGGATGACCATATGCTCTGAGGAGAAAGAAAAAAGGGAAAAAAAAACAAACCATATGAAAAAAGGAAGAAAACTGAAAAGGTAAAGAAAGAAAAGAAAAAGAAGGAACAATAAAATACATCTGCCTTGGGAAAATAGACAGGGATGAAAAAAATAATAATAAACAGAAAGAATTGAGAAAAAGGGGAAAAAAACAGACAGAAGAATAAAACAGGGGCTCCTTGGGGGGAAAAGACAGAGATGAAAAACAGAACAAGAAAAAGAACTAGAAAGAATTGAGAAAAAGAAGGAAAAAAAAAGGATGAAAAACATCCTCCTTGCAAAAAAATAACAAGAACAAAAAGAAACAGAAAGAATTGAGAAAAAAAATTTGTTTTTTGCCCTTCTTTTTACATAGCATGCTCAATGTGTGGGCTTGCACATCCACCAAACCGGGATGTTTCAGATCATGTTCTTGGTGTCTTTGGAAAGCTCTCAATGAGGAGGGGTGCATGAGCTTGGTTCCATGATGTTTGGACTTGTGGTGCAAAAGTTCTTGAATATTGAATGATTTCTTCACTGAAAATTAAATTAAATCCTAGCTGAAATTTCGGAGGAATTGAAATGTGCCATCGGTTTTGTTGGACAGATCTTGATGAGCAGGATTTAATGAAATTTATTTGGTAAGATTTGGATTCAGAATGTGGGAGATATTGATTTCTAAGTGATTTCTGCCGCCGAAAACTCAAATAAATTCCAAAAAACCAGGTTTGGAAAGAAAAACCAGTTGAGGACGTGATAACACGCCGGCCAACGGCACTGGCCACACTAGTTTAATTTAAGTGAACCCATGCCAGATTGCTCAGCAAAATGGTTTTGGCCCAGCATTTTTGCACAGTGTACTGCACCTGAACGTGGAAAAAAGGTTTGCTGTGCACCTGCCTTAAATTAAGGAATGCCCTTCACTGGGGGCTTACCTATCCATAAGGTTACCGATTTTTTCAATTTTGCGGGTAGGTGGGTGTAGGAATCAAACAAGGCATCACAAACCCTTTGGCCTTTCCAATAGGTAAGATGTACAGTACCTGAACGTGGAAAAAAGGTTTGCTGTGCACCTGCCTTAAATTAAGGAATGCCCTTCACTGGGGGCTTACCTATCCATAAGGTTACCGATTTTTTCAATTTTGCGGGTAGGCGGGTGTAGGAATCAAACAAGGCATCACAAACCCTTTGGCCTTTCCAATAGGTGAGATGTACAGTACCTGAACGTGGAAAAAAGGTTTGCTGTGCACTGCCTTAAATTAAGGAATGCCCTTCACTGGGCGCTTTCCTATCCATAAGGTTACTGATTTTTTCAATTTTGCGGGTAGGTGGGTGTAGGAATCAAACAAGGCATCACAAACACGTTGGCCCTTGCAATAGGTAAGATGTTGTACATCTACCTACTCTGTCCACACTCTGAACACCACAAAAATCCGTTCCAATCTAAACAGTCTAAACACTTTCACCAAAAGAACTGGTTCTAATAAGGTAAAACTTCCAAAAGTTGGATTGAATGCGATGGTCCCTGTCCAGCTAAGCACCTGCCTTAAATTAAGGAGTGCCCTTCACTAGGGGCTTTCCTATGCATAAGGTTACCGATTTTTTCAATTTTGTGGCGCAGGTGGGTGTAGGAATCAAAGCAAGCGGCTCTCTCACAAGAGGCTCTGCCTTTTATAAAAAATTAAAGATGACATTAGGTGACTGGAGATAATATTGGTTTAAGATTATATGTTTTTATTATATGATCACCATAATATTTTAATTATTAGTTTTAAAGTAAAAGTTTTACTAGTTCCAGCCAAAGTTTTTCTTTTCAAATTTGTGAATTAGGTGGGTTGATGATCTTCCAAAATAGGATTTAGCCAAATTTGGTGAGAGGTGAAAGAGAGAAATAAAAACATTTGGGCTTCCCACCTATAAAATGGCCACTTGTTGGAGCCTATTGTGTAAATATGGCAACTTCAAACCTTTTTATCCTCATGATGTGGCAATCCCTGGGGCTAAAATCCTTCTGAACTTTTTGGATTTTCTGTATTTTTGTCACATTTTGTTAGATGCCTATAATTGCATATTTCCATCTTTGGCATATATTTGCATCATTTTTCATCGTTACCATATTTTGGTATCTCAATATGTCATTTCCATTGGTATCTTTTTCCAATCATTTTTTCATTTTCGCATATCTTTCCAACTTTTCCCACAATTTTTTCCCATATTTTGTTGTCATTTTCCATCTTTACCATAGGACCACCCCACAAAAGGTTTTGTCTTTTATAAAAATCAAAAAATTCAACTAATTAGATGAATGGAGATAACATTATTTTATTATTAGAAATTAAATGTGTGTTTGGTAGTTTGAATGCTATACAAATTGCTTATGTTAAATGTAGCTAATATATATTATGATCCATTACATGTTGTTACGTAATAAGAATGTAAGAACATTTGTGTGTTGTACATCATTATCAAACCATGACCATCATAAATTGAAATGTATGAATATTTTGATATATTTATGAAATTATGTACATCATTCAATGATTGTATTCTAGTTTCCAAATGCAAAAAACATGCACTATGAAAAAATATAAAGTTTTACAACTAGGTTTACAGCTGGGTTTTCTAGTTGTAATGAACACCCTATGCTATATACAATATCGTATATATAGTGCAATTCACATGCAACTATATGCAACTTCTTTACAACTAATCTCCATGTCAAATTCTCACACACATTCCAATGTGACGAATGAAATCCCAACATGGTTTTTCATCCATTTGTCGACCAATGACATATGTTAATACCTTTTGTAACTTCTTTACAACTATTTTACAACTAGTTTGAAAAATATAATCTTTAATTATTTCATTATCCATTTGATGAATGAATTTTGTTCTTGCATTTTATAACTTATCTATAACTATTTTACAACTAATTCAAAATATATATTCTTTCATTATTTCATTCATCCATTTGATGTGAATGGATTTTATCCCAATCATTTGCAACTTATTTACAACTATTTTACAACTAGTTTGATGAATATATTCCTTCATATTTCATTCATCCATTTGAGTAATGAATTATATTCTTATCTTTTGCAACTAACTTACAACTAAAGATGAAATAAAATAATGGATTTAGTGATTAATTTGCACTAAGTGTTTAAGTTTGGTTTCAAAGCAATTGTATGGTAGTTGATTTTTGTAGTACTAAATAACTCAACTACAACTTACAGTGCAATCATACAAACTTCATACAACCATTATCATGTTGTCCTAATTACAATAGATGGGCTCTCGATTGGGAATAATATTATGAGACTTAGTAATGTTTCGTTGTTGTATTGTGAAGTGTCGATTACAACATGTTTTTTCTCACCTATTCAAGATTGAACTTTGTTGTCCTTTAAAAGAGCTTCGGAGAATATCATCACATCGCAAGCAACAAATTGTTGAAGATTAGATGCCAATTGGAAACATGTATGAGTACTTATGTACTTATGTATTGTTCATATATCTTGACATGTCATGTTTGTTGTTGGAGTGTGTAATAATGGCATTAAAATAAATTTCAAAAAAGAAGAAAAAAGCCTTGACTCATCATGAACAATGACAAAAGCATGGATGGATTTGAAATATTTCTATGTAATTGTGTCTAGAGGAGAGGTACCAATTTGGACACAAAATTTTGGTTGCTTGCTAAATTAGAGCTTGTTTGATAGATTGAAGCTTACTAAACACAACATGTGCAATTTTTTTAAAAAGGGTTTTCAATCCTAAATAATAGCATATTTCACACAAATGGAAACAAAATCCACTTAATATTTAGATCATGCAATGGGGTGCAAAGGGACAATTAATGTTGAGATTTAAAATAAACTTTACATTGTTAGAATTGAAGGCCATGATGTTATGTAAACTTCCTTTCATGTGGTTTGCAATTTCGTTGTTAAAGGTTGAAACTATATTCAAATTGTGTAAAAAAATATTCAATTAAACATACATTTGGTAAATTGCAAATATTATTAACTTTTGGAAGTTCATCTTCAATGAACTTTTTCAAACTCGATGGATCAAATGGGATGGATGATATGCTTAAATTTCAACTTGTAAGAATTTTGGAAAAACCTTTGAACATAACACATTTAATTATGTGAACTCCTTGGCTGGTAAGATATTGTGGAAAAGCAAGGATAATTTCAAAACAACATCAAGAAAACACTTGTAAAACAACAATCATAAGATTGAAAATATAGGCATAAGTGCAAAATTGAAACCCAACTTGTGACAAATTTTGACACATCAAAGTTTGTCATGCATTAATAGTCTTTTAAACAAAAGGCAAATTATAAAATGGATGACCCACAATAATCAAATATTGTCATCTAAAACATTATGTTTCATAAATGAATGTTTTCTTCTATTTTTGTTGAAATGCAGCTTAAACCATGCAATTTTTTCAATCCACCTTATTTGCTTAAAATTCGCCATGTTATGATATTTAAGTCCACATGTGAAATGAAATCAACAACATATCATAACATTTGTAATGTCAAAAATATCTAAATAATCCCTTCAACTTGAATACAATTAATTTACAACTATACTGCCACTAACATGCAACTTATTTGTCATTAAAATGCAATGTATGTAGAACATTGATATAAACTAAATTATAATTTGTACATTTGCAAATAGAATCAAATGTTGTGCTTACAATCAAGTAAATTGAATTATAATTTTAAGTAATTTTACCTTGTATACATAATTTTGATGTTGATGGATTGAAACATAATGAAAATTCGGCCTTATAACATAAAAACAATAAAAGTCATCACAAATGTTCAAACACAAAACAAGACATGTGTAACATGAATATCATTAAACAATCACCTTTCATAAATCTTTCATCAATATAAGTTAAATTAAATTTATACAATCAACTTTTAAATAAAATGGAATATATTTTCACATCATTTTTCCTTAATATATGCAAATATAAAAAGACCAAAAATAAACCTTCATAATCCAAAAATAAAAATAATAACCTTTAACATCCAAAAGCAAAAACCTTCAACACCCAAGAACAATAATAAGAACCTTTAATATCCAAGAATAAGAACAAGAACTTTCAACATCTAAAACCAAAAGTAAGAACTTTCAACATCCAAAAATAAAGCAATAACCTTTAACATCAAAAAGTAAAAGTAAGATCCTTCAACATCCAAAAGTACAAACAAGAACCTTCAACATTCAAAAGAAACAACAAAAACCTTCAACATTCAAAAGCAAAAGCAAAAAACCTTCAGCCTCTCTAAGAACAAGAACAAGACCCTTCAACCTCCAAAAGCAAAAAAACAACCTTCAACCTGTCTAAAAACAAGAACAAAACCCTTCAACTTCTCTAAGAGCAAAAACAAAACCCTTCAACCTCTAAGACTAAAAACAAAAACCTTCAACCTCTCTAAGAATAGAAATAAAACCCTTCAACCTTCAAGACCAAAAACAAAAACCTTCAACTTCTTTAAAAACAAAAACAAGACCCTTCAACCTCCAAGACCAAAAACAAAAGCCCATAAGCAAAAGTGCATGAAGGTTGTTGATGCATTGGGGCAAATGTGTTGATATACTGCCATGTGTCACTTGCTTAAGGGAATCCCACCCAAATTTCAAATCTTTAATTTTCAAATTTTAAATTGAAATACAGTTGCATACTAGTTGAAATGTCATATATATTAAGTGGTGCCAATGTATACACATGGCATGATTGTATGTGTTACTCAAAGTTGTACATTTATTGCAAAGTAATCGTTGATTAATAACTAAATTGTGATGTAGTTGTTACATGCGATTAAAGTGCAACTTGTCGACAAAATCAAACATGGTTTACTACAACTGTATATACAATGTGTACATTGTATTTATTAATTTGTCATATTTCCATGGGACAGTTGCAATGCAGTTATATATTAGTTGTTTTGGAACTCTAGTTGTAAGGTAATTTAGTTGTCGTGGACACAATTTTTCATAATGATGTGATACTTGTAGGTTGGGGTCATGATTTATATCTTGGTAATGTTGTTTTAAAAATTTGTGTTGGGAGCTTGTATAATAACATGTGAATGATAAAAAAAAATTAATTGAAAAACAAAAGTTGTCCAATTTGAATTTTTTTTTAATCTATTCATTTTTTCAACTACACATGTGATAGTACATGTTTTCTTACATTAGTAGGATCAAAAGTTAATTCATTTAATGATAATCCTTGTGATCAATGAATGGTTTTTGTTGCTATTAATTGAATTGGAAGTTAAATTCTTGCTATAATATGAAATTGATTTTTGTCAATTCTTATGTCTTTGATAATTGGTTCAATTAGTGTCCAATTTGGTTGAATATTGTTTGTATAAAGGTGGGTGCACTTTTCTCTAACTAACCATATTCCTATTTTTTGATTTGGGAACAATATCCAAACTATAGTTTTGTTATGATAAGATGTTGATGTTTTGAATACACCATCAGCTCCATTAACAAAGCCATCATATGTTGCATAATTTTAAGCACACAATTCAATTACCATATTTTGTTTAATAGGAATAGTAGTATGTAAACTTGTAGTTTTACTTGGATCATCTAAAACTTTATATGATGATGGGCATGAATGATGATGAATGTCTGTAGCCTCAAAATTGAATGTTCGGCTAGTTGTTTTGTTAAACACAAATTTATTATGTTTTTGCAATAAAATATGTGTACAAAATAAATGTGGCATAGTTAAAATGTTTGGTATTTTTTTACAACAATTTGAATTGATATATTAAATGTCTTCCAAAGTTTGTGTGCATGTGTGAAATTTGTCTAAATTTTCTATAAATTTTGTATCAATTTGTCACAAAACTGAAGTTAATTCATAACATTTAACATTTTTTCCAAAAGTTTGGTGCTAATGCATTTATGCTATCGTTAAGGGAATAAAAAATCCAATAATCTTTAATGGGGGGTTGTTTGATATAAGTCACATGATATGATGGCATTTAGACACTGAAAAATTTGTTTTGAATATGTTTTATTGTGTTTGATTGGTGGTCTATAACATTAAACATTCTAACACCTACAAGAGATATTTTATTTATTACAACTAGTTACAACAGTTCATATCAACATGTGAATCTATTTAAAAAATCTAACAATAAATTTGATAGATTTGTTAATGTTTGTTGAACAGGTATGTTCAATGTTGAATGTATTATTTAACTAGCAATATTAAATGCAACTTTACCTGTAGATGCCATTTGAGTAATGTTTTAATTTTTGTTAGGTTTGATGACAAATTTTTATTATATATTCGTAATAATCTTTGAATTATTAGTTTTAAAGTAAAATTTTTACCAATTCTAGCACCTCTTGTCAAAAAAATATGTATTGGAATGTTAAAATATATTTGTTTTTTATGCATGATATCGTCAAATATTAATCTTTGTTTTTCATTTAATTGTATACTTCAATATTTTGATTCATCCATCATCATAAAATTTGACGATATTGTGAAACCATCATATATCTTCAAAATTTTGTGTTTAATGATTAAATGTATTGCATGATTGAATGATGAAATCATTTTTCAAATCATATTTTTCATTATTTAATGTATTTGTGATGGGGATTAAAAGATGTGTGTCACCAATGTCATCATTCCATATGTTTTGTGGATGTGAGGATCTCAATTTTAAATTCATATCATCATTTTTTTCATTTATATGTTTGTTTTGCATGTTGTAATTGAATTTGGATTTAATTGTGAATAGTTTTTCTTTTATGATAATAGGCATCATGCCAAGTAACATGTGTTCCTAATAATGAACTTTCAGAAGTTTTAAATGGTCAATTAAAAGAAGTTGTTCTTTTGACCAATATTCTATATCTTTATGTTTATTATAGTTTGCAAACCTAATGATTTTTTGATTGGGGCATTTTGACAATTTTTTATTTCTATTTTTGTAATAGGAGGAAAATTCTCTTAATCATAAAGATTCATAAATATTTTGTCAATTTAAATATTGGTCTATAATTGATGCACACAATATGTTAATGGAATTAGTATCTAATTGATTTAATAAAAACTAAGGTTTTAATGCAAAAGCATGTTCTTGGTATGGAGAAATATTGATAAACTTAAATGCTCACAATTTGTGATGAATGATATAAAGGAATTGAAAGAACTAAATAAGTAGTAGGTTGGGTAGACTTTCTTAAGCATTAAAAAAAACATTGCTTAATTTTTAGATTCTTATGTTAGCATTAGTTATATCTAAAATTCATTTTTCTATTATTGAATGCAATTATGAAGTTACAATTTTTTCAATTTTTGTCATGTATGATGTAAAATATGATGTAGCTATATATGGATCTAAAATAAATTGAATATCTATATTTGCAAACCATAAAGGAGCAACACATATGCTAAATGCATCAGTTTTAATATTTGATGGTGTTCATTTAAGAAAAATGTTTGGTTTCACTCATTTACTTCTTAAACTTAATATGTACTAATGTGGCCTATGCCATTGGCCCAAGTGTGAACTAGTCTTCAATTAATTTTTCCTTCCAAAACCTGGTTTTTTGGAATTTATTTGAATTTTCAGCGTCAAAATCCACTTAAAGATCAATATCTCCAACATTCTAAATCCAAATCTTACCAAATAAATTCCATTAAATCTTATTCATCAAGATCTTTCCAATAACACCAAAGGCACATTCCAATTCCTCCAAAATTTGTAGCTATAATTTAATTTAATTTTCATTGAAAAATTCATTCAATATTCAAGAATTTTTGCACCGCAAGTCCAAACGTCATGGAACCAAGCCCATGAACCCCTCCTCATTGAGAGCTTTCCAAAGACACCAAGAACACAAT
>Ga0116227_10012220_pt1 | contig 14082 bp, 5 predicted proteins | sample S1TSphgellanicum_FD_89693 | JGI IMG/M metagenome (GOLD analysis project Ga0116227, IMG submission 89693) | Host-associated microbial communities from peat moss isolated from Minnesota, USA - S1T2_Fb - Sphagnum magellanicum MG | ecosystem: Host-associated > Plants > Peat moss > Unclassified... | reverse complement strand
TTCACCAATCTTCTTCTTCGTAACCAACCGCTCAGGATAAACCCTGTTGACAAGATGCAGGAATTCACAAGACAAAGTTGAGATTAAAACTCGGTGACGACGTTTCACAACAACCTAAAGATGAAAACTTTAAGCAAAGACTATCTTTAAAGAAAACAGTAATAATTTCTCCAAATTTTCGCAAGCACGATGACTAGTCTTGCCTAAAATCTAAAAGATTCAGCTTCTTCTTCTGCTGATTACTAGCTAGCAAAGAGAAGGCAATAGGGAGAAAAAGAAGACCACCGAAAGAGAAATAAAGGATCTCGTACGCGTGATTCTTCAAGTATAAGCTTCGAAGTTCGGTGCAACTCTTCTCAAGACAAGAAACTTCCTCAACATGTCATTTAAGTCTTCAATTTCTGCGCGATGCGGCGGCAGGAAACCTGTCTGCCCCGAGGGGCTGCCTTTTCAAATGTTTTGCAAGTTCATTGGACGTATTCACTTCACACATTAAGCCTCAAGCCCAACAAGCTAGAACCCTAGAACGAGGTGGTTGCTTACAAGTATACCGACAACATAGTTCTTAATAGCTATCCCAACTCTGGGACGAAGGGTGTTACGAGGTGTCCCAACTCTGGGAAGGGGATATTGGGTTAGGTAAAAATAGGTGATGAACATAGTTAGTTGTTAATAAACAGGGATAGCCCTTTTTTTGATTTGTTATGAATTGCAAACATTAAAATGGGGGCTCATAAACCTCATTTCTTTCATTGATTACTTCACTGGGAAGTGGGGAAACTATTTTGGGACTGTCGGAAGCTTGATTAAATTTTACCAATCAAAGATGCCCATCAAAAGGGCAACAAAAATCAACTTTTGGGAGACTCACAATTTACTAATATGAGTTCCAATATGTTATCATCATTATTAACAGGGGTTTTCTTCTTCCTGCACCCAAAACAAGAACTCTACACTTAAGTTTTCCATTAAAGTTATTTGTAAAAGATTTCAGATAGGGGATGGAATTGTTCATCAGAGGTTGAAAATAGGTTGAAATGGTTAGTTTATTTTTTACTCTTGCTAAGCAAATGCGGCCTGTGAAAAGTCTAATGGGTCTGTGTTCTCAGTCGGCATCCCTTCTTTCCTATTTGTTTATATTTGCTTGACCATCTGAAAATATCCAATATTTTATATGTTGGTCTTCCCCATTGTGTGATTCATATTAATTAGCTGAGTTCAATTCATACTTGTGCTAAAAAAAACTTTGGCACATGAAAAGTCTAATGGGTCTTCTTTCTCAATTATTATAGGTCCTTTCTAGCTAACATGTAGTGATTGGCGTCCGAAATGATCTAAACCTCAACCATTTTGAATTGAATGTTTGTGATGATCTCAATCGGTGAACTCGTTAATACTTAACACCCACCTTCTAGTGCTTGCAAATCCACCTTTCAATCTCACATTTGATCTGTTAATAAGTTGTGGCAATAAAATGAGAATTTAAGAAGGTTTTGCAGAAAGAAAGAAAGAAAGAAATAATTAAATAAAGTGTCGCTTCTGAGTGCAAGAAGGTAAAGAAAGCCTGAAGAAGGGTAGGGCTGATCCAGCATCCCCCCCAACGCACCACCAAATTTTCCTCTTTTGAGACCATCCATTTGTATGAACCCCAATTGCAGTCCCTGACGCACCTGGGTGGGCTTTTCTTTTGTTTTTTTTCTTCCCTTCGCTGATCCTCCTGCCTTTTTTAATTCCCTTTTCTTTTGCCGCCATAGCATCTGGGTTTGTTTTTTCCCATTTTTTTCACTCATCACTTGTCACCTATCCATATCTAATTATCTAAACAAAGCCTCTCTACTTTGCTAAACCTCTAAGTCTTGGCAAAAACTTTATATTTCCCTGGCTACACCTATATCTCTTGTTGAAAAGAATTTTTTTAAAAGTTAAATTCATTTTTCTCGGCAATTTTTTTTTTTCAACGATAAAATCTTTATTTCTTGATAATGCCTATATCTTCTTCTGGTTAAAATTTTAACTCTTGAAAAACTTTCTATCTTTTCTTGGTTAAACCTTTACTTATTAGCATATTCTCTATTTCTTTTTAGCTAAGCCCTTCTCTCTTTAAATAGTTTTTTTATTTCTTAATTAAATCTTTACTTCTCAACAAAATTTCTATACTGCTAAGTTAAACATCTTGGCTAAAGCAATATCTCTAGACAAAACCTCTATACCCCTTAGTTAAACCTTTATTTCTTAACAAAACTTTTTTATTTAACTAAATCTCTATGTTTTGAGAAAACCTCTATACTAATTTTAAATGAATATTGCCCTTGGGTGAAATTTGTAGTGAGTTAACAATTATTTTTATGTAGATATTGCATTATTATAGAGTTTGTGACATTATCAATAAAAAATTATAATTCAAATGGGGGTATCATAATTTGTTTTTGATACTCATTTGTTGCAATTAAAATTACATCTAAATTAAGGCCTTACATTTTGTTAGGTATATTCAGTTCAAACCTACCAATACAATGGCTATTAATTTTGAGATGTACCTTACATGTAGGCATTACATTCACAAATCTAAATGTTTTGTGCAATACATATCCTTCACAATGTAGAAGGCTAGAATTCATTTTAGCCAAGAAGCTTAAATATCCCTGGTTGTACATTATGCATGAAATGGACCAAAATCAAAATGGAGCCATCGGAAATATTAACTTGAAGTACAATACCCACATCCAAGGGTTAGCATATATTTTCATCATGATCTTGAATATTATTAAAATAGTTAATGAGAAGTTCCTTGCAATACTTACATTTGGTTTTTATGCATCCTCTTCAATGACTATAAGCTTGGATGGAATGATGAGTACACCAAGGTGGTTTATAATGTTTTGACCTACAATCAATAATTATCGAAGAACAATTTGAACTACTCCAATATTTAACATATCAAGTATTAAATAATTGTTTTGAGAAACTCATTATTTAGTGTTTTGATAATTGAATGATTCATGTGAATATTGATCCATTATTGAACAAATGAATATTTAATAATATGTTTCAGATTTCATAATTGAATATATTGAACATTCAACAATTGAATACTGAAAATTTACTCAATAATTAATATCAATCAATTTTAAAATATTGAATAAAGAAATGAATATTGAAGTATTATTGAAATTTTATTAAATGCATAAATCATGAATTTAGATAATTCCAAACTTTTCAAAAGTTCAAATTTTACAATTGACCATTTTAGAAGTTGGAATATTGAAACAAAACTTTAATTTGGGAATCACTAGATGCTTCAACAATAATATTAATAATGTGTTGTCTCACTAGATGATGTAACAGATGGATGTTAACAATGTTTTGTTCAAATTCAAAATAGAAAATATAATATCGATCACCAAGTTTTAAAAATCTAAAATAAAAATTTAGTCCAAAATTAACTAACTACTTACTAATTAATATAATTTTTATAGTCACATTATGCGGAGCAAAATAAAGTGCTTTCGGTTTACTACATATGCATGCCTATGTTTCCTTTCTTTTTTGAATCTCATATATTGTAATACAAACGTTGCTTCAACATGTGTTTGCCAAATAATTGATTAACTTTGGTCAAATAAAATATTCTCAAAATATATTCAAAGATTCATTAATTTCTTTCAAAGAATTTTCTTTTTTGAAATGGTTTTTGAAAATTTCAACATATCTTCAAATGATATAATTGGTGTATAAATTACCAAGGTACTAAAATATGATGATCCTATTAGAAATTTGCATTATAACAATACGTGAGAAAAGAAAATCACAAATAGTTACTTTTTAAAATATTGAATTTATACCTAAAATTTAAACATTGTAAAAAATGTATATTTAGTAAAATAGTTAATTAGTGATTACTAAAATTGTTAATTATTACAAGGGAACTTTTATTTTTCATTTTTTCAAGTAAGTGTATTAGGAATCATCTAGAAGAAGAAGAACGCAAATTTAACTAAAGGTCAAATAATAAAGGAAAAGTTTTCTAAAATCCTCCCTATAAAACCAATAGGAATTCATTGTTTCAATATGGCAACTTTTGCATTTTGTTTTCTTAAAAAAAACCTTCATCCAATTCACATTGGGTTTTCTTTGTCACCATAATGCAAAAATTTGCAAAAAAAAAAAACATTCATGACATTTTTTTTAAACTATTCTAAAATTACCTCCATAATTGTGACAAAATATTCAATTTTTCCCAATATAACAAGCATGTATGTAAAAATGTTGTCCCATTCACATTAACTATCTTTAGGCCTCAAATGATAATATAAACTCACCAAAAAAAACAAGTATTACATAAGGCATTCAAACCCACAAATTTCATGGGCTACATCCCAAAATTAACAGCCATTATATGTAGGCTTCAGTTGAAGATATTTAACAAAATGCAATAACACCTTGATTTGTATGTAAACTTAATTGCAATAAATTATAATATCCCCATTTGAATTACAAAATTTTAGTAGCAATGCCACAAATTCTATGGCAATGTCATACTTGCATAAAGAAAATTGTCATCTCATATATCAAATTTGACCCATTGGCAATAGCCATTTCATGTTATTTAAAAAGTTTTGCAAAACGGTGTAAATTTAGCTAGGAAATAAATAAATTTAATTAGGCAATAAAGAGGTTTTGTCAAGAAATACACAATTTTTGTTGAAAAAAAAGGTTTAACCAAAAAAATTAAAAAAAAGGTTGGCCAAGAAAAAATAATTTTTTTGTTGAGAAATAAAGGTTTTGTTAAGAGGTAAAGGTTTTGCTACAAAAAAAGAACTCTGTGAGACAAATATAAGTTTTTTATTCAAGAAATAAAGTTTAGCTAGAAAGAAATAGAAATTTGTCAAAAGATAAAAATTTAACTAAGAAATTTTTTATAATTTAAAAGTTTCATTTATAGATAAACCTAAGGTTTAATCAAGTAAGGCCAAGATGTAAGTGAGTAGGGTAGCTAGGTGGGAGGGTAGTATAGGGGTCAGAGTTGAGAAAAAAATGATCAAAAAAAATAAAGGTCAAAATTCAATAACCCAATTGCGATACAATGTTGATTAATTCAAGGTGAAGAGCTAAACACAACCATCATCCTATGGACATAATAATAATTGGTGCAATAGTGGGTGTTGGTTCATGTTGGTCCAAAAAAGGTTATGCCAGCCCAATGTATTGCATTAGACATAAACTTTAGCTAATTTTCTCATGAAATCTCTCAAAAGGGACCATTGATTAGTGAATAATAATGTAGTTATGTAGTTAACCAAAGTGTGAACTCGTTCCTCCTCTAATTTTTCTTCCAAAACAAGTTTTGTTATTTGATAAAAATTTCAATGAAAAAAATTACTCAAACATCATAGGTTTTTAAAAAATTACCTCACTAAATAATTCTCATTAAGGGCTTTCCAAGAATACTAAAAGTGCACCCAAGTTTTCTTATAATTTTTAGTTTTGATTTGAATGAATTTTGAGCAAAAATTTGTTTAATATTCAATAATTTCTCCATTGTATGTCAAAACATTATGAAATCAACTCAATGCATCCTTACTCATTGAGAGCTTTCCAATGATATGAAAAGGGTGATAAGATACATGAGTTGAAAAATCTCGATACAACAAACCACCAAAACAAACAAATGATCTTCTTTTGTAGATAGATAACAAATGGGATAAAATATCAATCTAGTCATTTACACCTAGAGAGGGAGGCTCTTAAATATTAAAAAAAAATGAATAGAAAAATGGCATTTCAAGCCAAAAAAATAAGATTATTTTACACCTCATGCTTTAAGCCATGGAATATATCCCATCCCACTAGATGAGATAACATCTCTTTTCCTCCATTTGCAAGTTGTGACATAGACCTTTATTCTTTCATATCCAATATTTTATAAGGTTAGTCTTCCCCCACAAGAAAGAAAAGAAAGCGTGTGTGTTTTGAAAACTATGGCTTTGGAAGTTGCCTTTGAACGTTCTGAAATTTATGTCATATAGTTAAAGCCCACTTTACATTAGGAGTCGAGGGCTCCAAAAAAACACATTTCTTTTGATCTACCACATTGTAACCCTGACTTGGCCCCAAAGCAAAAAAAATACCTATCAACTTGGGAGGCCAATTTGTAACCTTTGGGGTCAATATTGTTGTGATAAAATATTATTGTTTTGATGAATTTCACATTATAAGATCAAAGTAAACCTAAATAAATCTTATATTTTCTCTTTCTTCATTTTTTTTCTTCATTTTTTTTTTCTTGTTGAATTTGTGAATGATGGAGAGAGTTTTCATTTTTTCTACTTAAAATATGGCCATGAAAAACAAAAGAGTTACAAGCATTTTGTGTCTGCCCGTCCATGGTGGTTTGACTTTTATGGTTTAAGAGAAGCAAAGATGAGAAAAAGAATGATCCCAAGAGAGAAAAAATGAAAGCAATGTGAAAGGATGAAGCCTCGGTTCCTACTTAATGGCTTTACATGCCAACTCATTGACCCCAAACAAATAATATGTTAGTAATAACTTGGGTTCAAACAACCAACCAAGAAGTGCTCAAATTTTCCATTATTAGCCTCAAGATTTTTTGGCCTGACTCCTAGTTTAAAGCAGGCCTAAATCCCACCATTGATACAAGCTTTGAAATACTTTTGAAAAGAGTTGGCCTTTAACAAGTATTTTACCAAAACAATTGTACCAAGGGCAACTTCAACACATGTTTGTCAAATAATTAATCAGTTTTGTCAATTCCATGTCAAAAAGAATATTCCAAAAGTTTTTTCATTTTCCTTTCACAAAATTAAAATCTTCCAAAAAAAATAGTTTAAAAAAAATTAACATTCTTCTGAATAATATAATTACTATTTAACCTACCAAAATATTATGGTAAATCAAGAAGGGTGAAATGAGTTGCTAGATGTGAAAAACAAACTGTAGTTTGGTTAGAACTAGACAAATCTACACCCTAACTAAAGAAGGGCCATAGAAAAAGGAAACTCTTCACAGATCTAACATCCTATTTACAAAATGGAAAAAATAGATTAAACCCATCAATAGCCTTATTTGAAGCATTCTTATAATGACATATGTAATACAATGTGAATGGGTTCCAAAAGAATATGGTAAGAATGTTTTTCAAAGTAATTAGTGTAATGAAAAATATAAATTGCCCAAGCAAATATATTTCATACTTAGTCACCATAATTCCAAGAAATCCATGATAATCCCATGAATTGCAAAATATGGAAGTGCATATATGCTATGTATCAATTTGATCTATACCCTTTTTTACCATATTCAAAAAAAATACCTGTTCTAGGGCAAGTGTAAACCTCAAATATACACTGCCCTACTAGAGTAACACAGGGTAAGTCTAAAATATTTACCAAGTTCAGTAGGACAATTAAAAGGATAACCAAAATATTTATCACCAAATAGGGTATAAATTACCCTTTGCTGATTAGGTAGTAGAGTTCCTTAATTACCATAATATCATAATCACATCATCAATTTGCTATCATAATCATATCATAATTTTGCTATTTTGTTGGGAAAAGTTTTAATTTTCAATACCAACAAATTGAAATAAAAGCCCTATCACAATATTAATTCTTTTCCTCACTACACATTTTGGGCATGAAAAGAAAATGTTCTATAGTTCTAGGGTAATGATTAATGAGAAGGTTGTAAATCTGTAGAATGACAATTGTTTGTTAATTGTGGAGATATATGATTATGATTGCAGCCCAAGCAACTGAGGTGCGGTTAAATTCCACACTGATGTTCATTTATTCTCAAAATCATGATTGTGCATGTTTCAGGATCCTTGAAGAGTTGTTCAGTCTAAAGACCACTAGTTGAACACAAAAACTCCAAGAGCAATTGGGTAAGAAACCACATGTAAAGTGGTGAGATTGTGGCTTACCTGATGGAATTCAATTGAATGTGCCTCCATCACCTTTCATTTCGCCTTCAACCCCTTTTAAAAGAGAACCTCTTTGTTTAAACAGCTGGTAAGGTAGACAAAACAATTTGATATTGTGAAGGGTGACATAGTCTTGCCAACCTCTATGAACTAGACAAAGCAATTGATATTGTGGAGTATTTCATCTCTCTACAGGATCCTGGAGGACTGTTTCTCTAAGAAATACATCCACTGAAACAGTTTCATGCCTTGAATCTGCACTCTTTTGGAGTGCAAAGCCCTGTGCACTTTGGGAGCGTCCCTGCCAAAAACCTATGCTAAGAAAGAGGATCCGGGACTTCGAAGTTTTTTGTAATCTTCTTCCTGTTCCCTTGTTTTCTTAGGTTATGAACACTGATCATGATGAACAAGTAATTTGTCACTATCTCCACAACTTTGGTGCTTCCCAAATCCATACTCAGGAAGGAGGAAAGTAGCCATTGAATCTATTGCACCACTTAATTCACATTTTCTGCTTTGCGTTATCTAAGAATTGCAGAGGACTGCATTGTGAGGACAATGTAGGATGGTCTTAATCTGTGTGAAGAAAAAAATTGTGATTGATGAGATTGTTGGAACTGGTGCCTTAAATTGTTTTGAAGGATTGCCATAGTGAACTAACACTTTAAATGTTGCATGCCTTAACCATGTGGCCTATGCAAAAGAACACACAAATTGCAAGGAGCTTTTAGCGAGAATTTTGAGCTTCTGATTTTACTTCTCTAATTTTACTGAGGGGTGTGTAAACCCCAACATTTCTATATGCATTTTTAACTTTCCAACCTCCTCCTCATACTAAGAAACAAGGTCATGGCACATCACTTGTGTTGTTTGTTATAGGGAGTGATTTTAGCAAATCAAAACAAGCTTTATTCTTCTTTCTTGTGATACTGGTGGAGTGCTTCAACAAGCAATTGTTAGTTAGGTTGATTATGCTGAAATAGCCTAGCTTTAGCATTCTGCAGGGATCTTGGACTCTAATCTTTAGATATCTTGTTTGATAAATCTCCTTATTGTTTTGGGTTGCTGTCTTCTTTTTTGAGCTTTGGAAATGTCCTAGTGCCAGAAATTTTGACTAAGGGATGAGAGCTCTGAGATTCAAAAGGGATTGACAATACTTGATAGTGCACTGCTGGTTTGTTTCAGTTGGCCCTTAAAAAGGCAGGAAATTTTGGGCTATTGCCCATTTTTCCAGAGCTCTTCATTGCTGGGGTCTCTTTGGATCGGTGATCCAAAGAAACCCCAGCCATTAGGTTCAAGTGAATTAGGTTCATCTGGTGCTAAGCTGTAATTTTGATCTTAGTTTCAAATTGGGAGTTAGAAATCTGAATGGTGGCCCAGCTTTAGATGCAGCACCCATGGGGTGGCCACCACCCTGAAGGGGTTAAACTAAAATCCTTGTGAAGGACTGTGACAAGTTTCCTAGCCTGATTGGATGTTTTGTCTAAATCCAAAAGCCAACCAGCACCTGATTGCTGTGCAATGCAGGTCATAGCAATGTAGGTGATACCTCATAATGCCATTCAGCTGGTGTAATGTGTGGGAAGAGGGTGAGTAGTAACAAGTGTTAAGAATGCAAGGACCAAGAGTCTCTTTTCCTGGTGGACCAAGACCCAAAACTCCAATCCAGCTTCACATTCATTTTCCCAGTCTCCTTGAAATTGTGGAGAATCCCAGCAAAAGCCTCATCATTGCCTGCTTGCAAGACTGCCGCTTTAACCCAGTTCTTAACCAGCATGGTAACACTCCTGGGCAAGTAAATCAGCCGGATTGAGTATTCATCAACCAATGGCAAGCTAATTGCTGGTGGTTTGCTCTGGCTGTCCACTTGGTAATTTGGCAAACATAGTTTTGATGATCACTCATTAATGCAGGTGCAATGGCTATTGTGGCCAGCACATCAGTGAGTGATCACCAAAACTATGTCTGCTGCATTTCCTAACAATGTCCAGTTTGCACATGAAGGACTTCATAAGCAAAGTGTTCTAAAATCAAAGAATTACAGCATCATGTAATGTGGTCTGCTGACACTGAATGCTCTGAAACTGTTCCCATTAACTCAACCAAAGCATAATAGTTTCACCTCTATTATTTTTCTGGTGAAATGTCACCATTTTTTGACAAAGAAATGGGGGAAATTTTCATTTTTTAGTGTAAGTTTGACTAAATTTGCTATTTTTTGTTAAATTTGGCCAAAATTTCAATACGAAGAAAATGAAAAAAGACACCCTGTTTCACTGGTATTTACTCAAGTCAAATTGTACACTCGTTTATCCAAATCCAAAGATATTTAAACCACCAGAGTGAACCAACTGCCACTCCATTGGAAGCCTATCATGGCCATGTTGTGGCTGAACCTGAAAACAACTTGACATCAGGTTTCATCTTCGGAAGTAGCCAGAAATATAGAAGGCTAATGTTTCTACTATCATTTTTTTAATTGCCAGATTTGGCTAACTTGTCTTATGGCTGATGGGCATTTCAGCTACATCACAAAATTGAAAGAAAAGAACTTCATAACCACGCTAAATCTAGGAACTACAGCATCATGTAATGTTTCCTCTTGAGGTAATGCTGTGAAATTATTTCCTAAACTCAACCAAAACAAAACAAAATTCACTGGTTCTCACGGAGGTGAACCTAGAGTATTCATTATTGAATTATAGATATATAAACTGCCACAATTAACCAAGAACAACTCATGCACCATCCATTGGAAGCCTGTGGGGAGTAGTTATTCTTTCAGCAACTTTTGTTTACAGCCAGAGTCACAATCATCCATAAGAAGATGTAGAAAAAATTGTGATCATCCCTCAGAAGATTTAGCCAATTCTGGCTATAAACCACACATGAAGTACAGATCTTTAATCATTATTTCATAATTTGGGCTACACACTGAAAACCAAATGTAGAAATTTGGTGAGCTTTGTGAATTTACCTGTTACCAGTATACAAGTCATGTACCTGTTGTGTGGAGTTTCATGCACCCAAAGAGTACACATTATGTTCACCAAAGATCTCATCTTCACATTTCATTCTGTTGACACCTTGTGGTGATTTGTATAACTACACAATGCTGCACCCTTTCTGGTTTTTATAGCACTCATTCCTTGAGTTCAACTTGTGGCTCCAAATGTGACAATGCAGGTTCTTAGCAGCATGAAGCATGAGCAGACTTTTTCAACACTTTCATTCATGAACTCAAAACTAAGAAACAAACTAAATAATCATCTCAAATTGGTTGTGGAACATATTTGGAGAACAACCTGGGTAATTTTGTTATTTGCCTTATAATGTAGTAGCTTAGGACAATTGGAAGAACACAAAGAAAAGGTTCAAAACTTGGTTATTGTTTGCCTCTTAAATTAATAGCTTGGGTACAGCGCACTATTTTGTATGAGGACATTGGTCGTCACCAACACCACATGGTCCTATGACAAATGAACACAATCTAATGTAGTACCATGGCAAGTTCAACATTTCATTGTCAAATAATAACTCTGCCAAAAAACCTTATCCCCAAAAAGTTATACATGAAGATTCTGTGTCAAAAAGAATATCCCAAAAAAATTTCAAAAAATTCCTTATTTTCCTTCCTAATTTGTTCTTTCAAATTTTATTTCTCTGGAAAATTCCAACATTTCTGAAAACAATACAATTAGTGTTGAAGCTGCCAAGGTACTTCTGTACAGCATGTAATCTTTTCCTGATTTTGTATTGGTAACAGGCCTCATGCACGCACAATTCAGCTCTCTTTGTTCAGCTACCTTCTTATCAGGCTTTACTTTGACTTGCATTTGATTTGGGCTTCAAAGGTAGTTTTGATCTTTGTTCATAGATGTTACTATTGCATTTTACTCTAAATCATACCTTTACTGCTGAATCATCCTCCTCCTCCTCCCTTACAGTAGTGTCATGAGTCTTAACCTAGTATATCCTGTTGTTTTTCCTCTACTTTGGGTGTATTTTTTTGCTTCTTTATTTCTACTGCATTCATTGTACAAGAACTCTGTAGCAAGGCCATGTCAGAGAGGAATTTTTTTACCAAGTTCTGATGTGATTGGAAGTTCAATTGCTAGGAACTTCTGAGGATGTTTAGTTATTTGGCCATGTAATGGAAAATTGTATTGTAAATGTCACCACCCACTGCTAAAAGAATATCTTTGTCACTATGTTTCATTCAATGAAAAACATTACAGACAGCAAGTTAACATCTAGTCCACCAAAACTCTGCTATAGTGAAACTTTCAGACCTACCCAGATCTGCAAAATTTGTCTTTGCTTATGTATACTCAATAGCCACTCACTGAAAATCTGAAGACATCCCCAAAAAACACTAATACTGAGTATCATGTTGTAAGACTAGCCACCAATCTCTTTGTTCCCAAGGAAAGGGAGTGGTAGATGTAACTTTTCATCATTTAAATCATCTTATGGTCCCACTCAATTCTAAATTCTTTTGATTACTAGAGTTACAAGCAGCTATGAATGTGTGCATAAAATGGACCTTGTAATGAATTATCACAAAAACAATTCTTTCCTTGCTATCAATCTGGGCATTAGAAGAATTTGATCTACAGTTTCAGAGTACATAGTTTGAAGAACAAAAAAATTGTATTATTCAAACAATTCATTAACAGTCTTTCGACTACACATTGAACATTACTAAGAAGAGAGACAATAATATCATCATTCGAGCAGTAACAAGCATGTGCAGGTAGGCTTCCTGACATTTGAGTTTCTACTTATAAAGCACACCCAAATGGGCTTCGGCATCTTTTGAAGAGGTCTCCAACTTGAACCTTCAAATGTATCCATATGCAACCATTGAGTCTACAATCAGATTTTGGAAACAGCTGAGGAAATAAATCTCACCTCACAAATCAATGTGCATGGTGGATTGCATGTTGGCTCTGATGCTTTTAGCAGGTTTTCAACAAAATCATGAGAGATGATGATCCCTAAACCCAAATTTGCGCCCCAAATCTTATAAACCAGCACACCGAAGAGGCTTTGGGATCTTTTGATGAGGTCTCCACTGGAAGCTTCATATATACAAAGTACATAACCATTGAGTCTACAATCAGAATTTGAAATCAGTGGTGGAAATCAATCTCGCCTCACAAATCAAATCTGCATAAACAAATGGCTGATCACATATTGGCTCTGCCATTTATGACAGCTTTTAAACAAAATCATGAGATATCATGAACCCTAAACCCAAATTTGCACCCCAAATCTTATATGGATGTGAGATCTCTCACACTGGCCAGAGCCAACAAAAAGTTTGGAGGTGGAGTTTCAACCTGTAGCAAACAGGTGCAAAAGGAGAACTGAGTAAGGTATATCTTATGTCATCAACAATTCCTGAAGGCCCACCTGCAGCACTTTGTGTTAAAGTATGCATTTAAGTTTTCTTCCAAATCACCAAAGCATGCAATTACTAATCAGATGAGTCCAAAGAATGGATTGATATCCAGGAAAGAAAGAAAAGCCTAACCACAATATCATAATGTGCTTTAGGAGCAAATGCACATGAGCCCCTTACAAACTGATACATGGACCATGGTATGGACACTTGCATACAGGAAGTGGTCCCCTGCAGATATAACCAGCTCCACTGGATCAGCTTTCTGTGATGAATTTGGAGATCTGGGCACAACCATGGACTGTGAGGAAAACATATATGTTTAAATTTTGACACCTCAAATAACTGACTGCATGAGCACAATGTCCACAAGGAATATTGAAAGGTTCTGGTTCAAACATTTTAAAGCATTTAAAATAGCTGATAATTATGGTTGGTCTTGTTCCAGGGTTGGAATGGTGCCCTGTCTGTAGTCAGGACTCAGATCATCATATCGACCTTTGAAGTCCAGAAGCTCATTGCACACTTGTAAGAAGTCAGGTCGCTTACACGGATCTGTATCCCAGCATCTGGTTATCAGATTTGCCAGAAGAGTGGGGCATTCATCTGGTAAAGGTGGTCTTCCTCCTTTTAATATTACTTGCAAGAGTTCTGTCCTCCTGTATTCAGTAGGTGGAAATGGAATCTTCCCTGTGAGAATCTCTGCACAGGTAATTCCATAACTGTATAC
>Ga0116227_10012218_pt1 | contig 14082 bp, 9 predicted proteins | sample S1TSphgellanicum_FD_89693 | JGI IMG/M metagenome (GOLD analysis project Ga0116227, IMG submission 89693) | Host-associated microbial communities from peat moss isolated from Minnesota, USA - S1T2_Fb - Sphagnum magellanicum MG | ecosystem: Host-associated > Plants > Peat moss > Unclassified... | reverse complement strand
GGTTTAGATCCACAGGTTCATGGAGTTTGATTTCAGAGAAACCTGAAGATCTGTAAGTTTTGCATGTTCTGGCTGTGAATCAATGAGTTAATATAAAGACCCAAAAGCTGTGATTTTGGATAAGAACTCTTACATCTGCAGAGCCACTTGTAACAACAGACAATGGCGGAAGCAGGAGGGCCAAGGCAACCCTGGCATGATTGGCACTGCAAAATTGAGGGCCCAGCAGCTTTGACATCCTTACCAACTTTGAGCAGCAGTGGAGAAAGGCCACACGTTGGCACAATGATGAACTGATTCAACTGGAGAGGATCTCGTGGATTTTGAGCCTCAAACAACCTCAACCTCCTTAAGGGGACCCCAACTTGTATGTGACAGAGCGTGATGCCAAGAGCACTTGGCATGTTCAGGTACTTACTTGGTGACTGGGAGAATTGGAATGAGACCCAAAAGAGTTTCTTCATATGCTCAACAAATAAAAACAGAACACCCCACTAATTCTAATCCTGAGTTTTCTTCATGCACAAAGAACAACAATGACAACAACAGAACCCATAATTCTGAATTTCTGAGAACCCTAAACCATAAATTTGTGATGAGAAATCTGCCCCTTCTCCAATTGATAGGATTTGCCTAGTGTTCTTTGTTGTTCCTGGAGTTGACACACATGTCAAACAAGGTCTTTCAGGTTGCTAGCACCATTGTATACAAGCCTGGTGTACCATTGCGGAAAAAAGCGGTGTGCAGATGGATCTGGAAGTCGGTACCAGGGATGGTGCATGTGCTCTTGGTCAGCTTGGTCCTGCTCCCAAGACTCTACTTTCTTGTATGATCAGTGTTGCCCAGTTGACATCCAGAGGATCCAAGCGGAGAGGTATAAGAGTATCAAACTTTTTGATTGGCACTTCCAGTGTGCCTAACACATACAATATTCTGGCAGGAGGAGATGCTCAAAGCATGTGAGTGTGCAGTTCATAGGTGTGTTCCAGAGTAAGGGATTCCTGCATTTGGTATGCAGGAGAAGGCATGGATGGAGATGGCGCTCATACAGGCAGAGAGCAACATGAATGTACGCTCCATGCTCTGTGAAATCCTTCTAGACCCATCCCCACTTTTGCTGAAAAGTGGTCTTTACTTGCTGCTGCCAGTTCTGACTTGCTCCCACTGCACGATTCAAACACAGAAACATTTCATAAGTAAGAAGAAGATCCATTTATATGGACAGAATTCTTTCACTTGACTAGTGCAATTCAGTTGCTAGAGAGCAAAAGAAAATCTGGAGGGGGGGCCTTCCTCCTACCATCTTCCTGTGGCACAAGCATCAGTTTCACATCTTCATAAATGTTGTGAAGTCGCAACATCAGTCTCCAACTATCTCCAACTTTTGCAGAAATGATCATCTCATCTTCTCAAAGGAAATTGGGTTGACCATGATAATATACACTGCAATGTTTTGCAACTGTGATTCCCACCCTTCTCTGAATGTCGGCTGTGAAAAAAATTCATTGGAGTAGAGCCAGTAAGTCTTGCAGATGGAACAGCCTGGGTCCTCCTTGTCAATTTGCTTCTGTATTTGGCTTGCTGCCTCCCTATTGCAACAGTTGTGTGGTGCGGGTTGCTGCTGTTTCAAAGCACAGAAAGCATGAAGAGATGTAGAAAACAGATGTAGATCATGAAATCTGTCTGCATCCACTCACCCCATTGCCATCTAGTGTTTGCAACAGCTGCTGCAACATTATACTAGGGTAAGTAGTGGAGGAAAAAAGCGAACAACAAGACTCCCCATCACCTGTACACTGAGCTCTGAGTGTAATCATTATCAGCAGAAGGTTGGTATGCCATCTGCCAGAATGGAATAATAATACCAACAGACATTCATCATTGCCTGTGTTTTCTGAATTTGCAAACTATCATTGGAAAATATGCACTGCAGGAATCTCAATGCCTGCTTTGTCCAGAAATGGTATGCACTCGAATCTTCTGTTCACAAGATCCCTATAGAAGCAGTACTCAGCTTCGTAATCATGAAGATGAAGCTCTGATTTCTGTGAGGTGTGGTAATGATGCTTTGTTCCATTGAGCTTCCCGAAACCAAACAGATTCACATTGTCACAGATTCCCAATGCAAGCATGACAGCTTGCATGCCAGAAGAGTAATGGAAAGATGGTCCCTCATGTGCATCACTCCAGTCACTCAGAGGTCTCCCTGTGTTCTCCACAAATCGCTTGGCCGAATACCACTTCACAATTCTTGCTGTCAAGCTGTCGAATCGAGGATCAGTGACAATCAGAGGAGCTTTTTGCATGGAGCTGCTGCACATGGCAACATCCATGAAATGAATCAACTGGCAAAGATACACAACAATGGGGACATGCGCACCGTAGAGATGACAAAAGCATTGGGGTTTCCTCGAGCATTGATGAAGAATGTTGCTGTTCACAAAGGAAACTGTGGTTTTGCTGCCGACAAATCGCTCAAAGCCAACTGTTTTGGCATTGTTGAGTCTCATCACCATCTCGTGACCATCGATGCTCACACCATAGCTCCTGTTCAACAGCATGCCACTGTTTCCCACCACAGCACAAGTATTGTACCTCCTCCTGCTACTCCCTCTGTCTTCTTCTTCACTACTCTTTGCTGCAGCAGAGGAGGGCGAGGAGGAGGAGGAATCGGGTTTGTCAATCATCTCCTTGATGGTGGAAACAAATTCTTGCATCACAGTGGGTTGGAAGGCTCTGTTCTTCAGCACCCATGTCTTCAACAGAAGCCGGAACTGTGGCCACAAGGGCATGTACCTGGGAGAAGCAAGAAGTGCTCGCCAATCTGGCTTATTTCTTCCTCTGGATCTGAGATTCAGGTCGTGATGATTCCTGCGGCTTCCTCCTCTCCTGTAGGACCCAACATGGGTAGTAGAGCGCCAGCCAGAAACTTCTTCAAAGCTTGTATCCAGCAGCTGTTTGGCTTCATTCCGCTCTTGTTCTGCAACCGGATCGATAGTGACAAATGCAAGCAGCGCCTGATTGCTGACAGACGACCTAAAACGCTTCTTCTCGGTGACAGGAAGAGACTGCAGAGATTCGACCTCCTGCGACCAGTTGGGAATCGACGGCGTTGGTTGTTGCCAGCTGAAGAGCTGCGAAGCTCTCAAGAGCTTCACAGCAGTGATGAATAGCAGCAACAACAAACTGCTGAAGCAAAACCCTCCTCTCCATCGCCAAAACTTCACATAGCGAAACACCCATGATGTCCTCGCGGCTTCTTTCTTCTTCCCTCCAAGACCCATCACCGCGAACCCCTCCCACACACAACAGCTTTCACACAAACCCTAGCATGATCTCCAAAGATAAACAAAAACAAACACAAAATCCGACGACCATTCGCAAACCCAACATGAAGACCACAACAATCCCGGACTCTTGCTCACAGATTCTTATTCTTACTCACAGACACACAATCCCACAAGCTTGATTCGCATGCTTTCACCAACAACTCCCTCATTCTGCTGCATGGAGAGAGAGAGAGAGAGATTTCATCATCATCATCCTTCATCAGCACACCTGGTATGCTGCACCAGGCTCTGAAGAATCCATCCTCTTAGCCAATCCTCAGGATCAAACCCTTTGCAGAAATGTAAATCCCATCTGGGTAATCGAGAAGAAGAAAGTTTTCAAAGAGACATACCTGAATCGGTTTGAATCATGAGCTCATGATAGATTTTGCCATTTCCATCTTCAAGATCTCCTTTCCAGTTCCTGCACAGCATATTAAAAAGCAAACAAAGGGAGAAAAAAAAACTCCGCCCATTAACACAAATGTATTCCTTGATCAGAATTGTTGCTACTGTTTCGAATAGAGACGAAGGAGACTCTCCAGGACCCAAAACCCGAAAGCGTCAAGCCCACCCAATGATGATGAACAAGTTCAAGAGCATTGATGAAACACAGAAACTGAATCTTTTGTGTCTGTCAGTAAGAATCGAAACTCGGTGATTTCGTTGAGACCCATTGGGTTCAGATAAGTTTGTGAAGTTATATGAATGGCTTTGGAAGTGCAACTGTTCTCTTCTTCTGCTGTTGCTGCTGCAGGGTGTAGCTCTTCCCTTGGTTACAAGAGTATCACAAGGGTAGAGAGCGAGGTCAGGAAGAGCCTGTTGTTACGTGGTGTCTGTGCATCGCCTTTGCATCACCGCTGCCGAGATTCTTTGTACTACTCTGCTGCTCTTCCCACAGTCCGATCGATAGAAACCAAGGCCGCGCTCGGAGACCACGACGGCCGTCGTCGTAAGTGCTCTCTGTCTGTCTCTGTCTCTTCTGCCCTGTTTTTGTTTGCGAATTGCTAATCTCACAAGTGGCGATGAACATCAGTGAGCAGAAGAACAAAAGAGAAACACTTAGCAACAGAAAATGTTCACTTTCTCTTTGCCAAATCTTTTGCAATGATCAACACGATCCGTTGTTTTGATGCAAGTGTTGTCTGTTGTTTTCACCAGTTGCTCTTCCAAGGGTTCCAGTTCCTACTACAAGGGTTCCAGGAAGCCAGAGAGAGAAGCTTTGGCGGGAGTTCTTCTCGAATCCTTCACAGTGGTGGGATGGCAGACATGAGAAGGTAATTGTAATCTGATTACTGTCACCAGTTTTTCCTTGTGCTGCATGGAGAGGTAGGCATGCACAATAGATCCTTTGATAAAGTTTTTTTGGGCTTTGTAATGAAGCTTTGTCCATGTGAGAGCTTAGCTGCACACAACAAGCTGTGAAAAACAACACACATGTGCTGCTGGTTCTGATGGAGTTTTTGCTCTGGTTGTAGACAAATGCAAAGTATCCAGATTTCAAGCATAAGAAGACACATGAGGCACTCTGGCTGGATGATCCTCGGAATCCACCCTGGGTGGAAGCAGAGTTGGCTGCATTGGCACCTGGTACTGTACAATTGGATAAGTTCTCATGGAACAGAAGACTTGCAAGATATGTGAAGGCGGGCCAACCTGAGAAGACGATGGAACTTTTCCAGCAAATGCAACAAGAAGGACTGAGTCCTGACAAATTCACATTTCTTCCAGTGCTCAATGCATGTGCTAGTCTACAAGCATTAGAAGCAGGCAGGCATGCTCATGAACAGATCATTGAAAACCATTGTGAGGACAATCTGTTTGTGGCAACTAGTCTCATCGACATGTATACCAAATGTGGCAGCCTGGAAGAAGCTTGGAGAGTGTTCAACAAGATGGCATCACGGGATGTGGTCTCTTGGAATGCCATCCTGATGGGACTTGTGAAATGCGGGCAAGGTCAGAAGGCATTACAGCTGTTCCAACAAATGCGACTGGAAGGTGTGCAGCCAAATCCAGTGACCTTTGTGGCAGTTCTGAATGCATGTGCTGTTCTGGAGGTGCTTGAAGAGGGCAGACGCACTCATGGACTGATTGTCCAAAGTGGTTGTGAGTCTCATTTGGTTGTTGGGAATAGCCTCATTGATATGTATGCCAAATGTGGGAGCATGGAGGATGCATGGAGGATATTCAACAAGATGCGTTTGAGGGATGTCATCTCTTGGACAGCAGTGATACAAGGATATGCAAGATCTGGGAAAGGACAGAAGGCGTTGGAACTATTTCGGCAAATGCAACAGGAAGGTGTGCAGCCGAATTCTGTCACTTTCTTGGGGGTCCTGAATGCATGTGCAACTGTAATGGCTCTTGAAGAGGGCAGGCGTGCTCATGAGCAGATCATTGAATGTGATTTTGAATCTGATGTTTTTGTGGGGAGTAGCCTCATTGACATGTATGCCAAATGCGGGAGCATGGAGGATGCTTGGAGAGTGTTCACCAAGATGCCTTTACGCAATGTGATAGCTTGGACAGCTATGCTAAAGGGATATGCCATGCATGGGCATGGAAGGGAAGCACTTGCACATTTTGAATGGATGTGTGAAGAAGCTGTTCCAATAAACAATGTCACATTTCTTTGTCTTCTGTCAGCTTGTAGCCACGCAGGTTTAGTTTATGAAGGCTTGTGCTACTTTGATTCCATGGGTTCAGTTTATGATGTTTCTGTAACAGTGGAGCATTATGCATGCATGGTTGATCTTCTTGGCCGTGCCAGATGTTTGCAAGAGGCAAAGGAGATGATCAAGACAATGCCTTTTGAACCAAGTGCAGAAGTGTGGACAGCCTTGCTTGGTGCTTGCAGAATTCATGGTGATGTGGAGATGGGAGAATGCATCACAAAACTAGTGCTGGATGTTGAACCTGGAAATTCTGTGGGCTATGTACTGCTATCAAATATCTATGCTGCTGCTGGCAAATGGGATTTCAGTGCTAGTGTTCAACTGCAAAGGAAGGAAAAGGGTGTGAAGAAGCAGCTCGGTCACACCAGGATTGAGCTGAGTGATGAGGTCCATACATTTGTAGTAAATGATAAAGATCCTCCTCAAATTGCTGAAATCCATGCAGAATTGAAAAGATTGCCATGGCAGATGAATGATGTAGGGTATGTGCCAGATACAAAATTTGTCCTGCATGATGTCAATGAAGAAGAAAAGCTGTTTCATTTGTGAAACCATGGTGAGAAACTGGCCATTGCATTTGGGCTTATCAGCAGCCCTCCCAGTGCTACACTCTGCATTATCAAGAATCTATGGGTATGTGCGGACTGCCACACTTACACCAAGTGCATGTCAGAGATAGTTGAGAGGACTATCATAGTTAGAAATGGCCCTTGATTCCATCACTTATATGATGTTCATTGTTCCTGCAGAGATTACTGGTGATGCCAACACAATCCTTTTTCTACACACTTTATGTTTGTTAAAATGGTTGAGAAAAATGAGTCTGAAATCAATGTAATGTTTGGAAGAGAAAGCTCTTTGCCATAATAGATAAATCCATAATTTAGTTGCTTTGTGTATAGCATTCATGCTTTTCACATGACCTTGCCTCCTGTGGTAGCTGTGCCTATGGTTGGAGTTGAAATGCACATTTCCATGCAGGTAGCAATCATCTTCTTGCAGGTTTTTCAAGGAAGAGATGACTTATTCCAGAGACGAGTATTCCCATCTTTGCTCCAATTACTGGTTCTATCATATCTATCACTGATGAAAAATTACTTCGTCTCCTGATGCCAGAAAGAGATTCAGCCTCTAAGCTCATCTATTCCAGCACTCTCTCAGATCAGTTTACGAACAACTAATATTAGTTATCAGAGTCCAATACTAAATAATCTGAAAGCTGAACTCCATGTTTGAAATGCTTCAGCAATATCCATTAGGACATCAATGTGAACATCAACCATCACCTGGAACTGCTTATCCTACTAACACAAGTTTGCACAGGGCCAGTAACAGAACATTGTTCTGCAAATTTAGTAATATCTTGAATTTGCATCTGCAGTTCACAATAGCTTAAGTGGACCCAATTCATTCAGTCAGTACAAAAATCTGCAACTGAAAATAATGTGATATCGGCACATCCAGCTGTTTCCAGTTATCTGGACACAGGATGTGCAATTCTACAAATCTCAATGGAATCTTTTCGCATTTGAAAATTTGAATTTCTCGACAAATTGAATTCCCAAGAATGTAACCTACTTGCCCTGAATGTAAGGTTCAGTAGGTTTAAATGAATGAGTTGGGGGAACTTGCATAGAACAACAGCAACAGTTTGGGAAAATTGCATTTGGGGCAGACTCTGCTGAGATGATTTCAACCTGTGAAGCTTGAAGTGAGAGGTGCCAATCATAGAACTGGAGCTTCCACCAACCCTTCATGAATTGCATATGAGACCCATGCATCAAGGCACGCATACTCAAGTTGAATCCGATCCAAGCAACGGTTTGCCCAGTTACTCATGGTAACCTTCTTCTGTTTCACCATGTCAAAATTGATAACCAATTTGGCAAGAGCCTTGAGCCCAGCTCCTTTCAAGTCAACCCGCTCATATTTCTTTGCAGCTAGAGTTGTAAGTTCAATGGCTCCATTACACTTGAGACCATGATCTCGCTGCAGCTTCTGAATGTCACCGTCAATTCCCACGCCAGCTAACTGTATCTTTGGGTCCTTCAGAAAATTGACCAAGGCCGGGGGTACTGCATCAATAAACAGCATCTGGATCATCAAGCATTCGCTTTCCCCACAGATCTGCAAACAATCCGATAGGTCAATGTTGTACCTCCCGTGAGTCAACAAAGAGCGAGAACTAGAGGTGAGGTGCAAGTTTCAGAGTAAGGAAGATTAAGGAATGAAACTGCATTGGGGAAAACACACCATCCTCCGTTGATAGACTTAAAACCTTTAAATGTAGATTTCAGAGACTCAAAGTGACAAGCTTCTACAGAAAATTAAGGTCTGGGGTGGCAGATTCTGCCATTTCCTAGACATTATATGACATAATCAACATGAGCTGGTATTAAGTCTGAAGATTGGATACAGAAAACAACAAACACTGAGAAAGGAGGCAAGGTGAAATTTTACCTGCAACAGAGCAGTTTTGTGCTCCACACCCTTCACATAGCTAGGCCTCCACTCAGAGTCCATTCCATACACTCTGGCTTTTTGCCTCAGAATCCAGTCTTGCACAACAGTGCCTTCTTTTGTGACTGTCACAACAATCTTGTTTCCATTTGCAATAACATTTGTAACAGTCGTTTTGTTCCCATACCCTGGCTTGGTCAAATTGAAGTTTGGAAACTCAGCAACAGCAGCAGAAGCAGCAAGTGGCTTGATCCCCAATGACAGCGATTGTTTCTCTGCATGCAATGCCTGAGAAGCACCTAACTTGGAAACCATACCACCAGGTGACTTCGATCCTGACAGTGGATTCCTTCTTAAATCTGTTGATGCCTGAGATGCTGTGATTGGGTCTGAGATATCAAAGGACTTGACCACCAAATGTGGTGGGTTCTGTATTGAGCCTTTTGTGTCCCCAATGAGTGCTCTTTGACATACATATTGCCACACCCTACCCTCAAGAAGTCTTTCTTTTGCTGTTTCTAATGACAAATTCACCACATTTTTATTACCATCTTTGTTGACTCCTTCTCTTTCACTTCTTTTCAGATTCTTCCTCATGGCACTCTCAATTTTTTCTGATGCCCTACCCTCAATTTTTGCTGTTTCTAGTGACAACCCATTACTACTACCATCTTCTTCTTTCACTGATTCTCTTTCGCTACTTCTCCGCTTTTTCCTCAAGCTCTGCAACTTTTCTGATGTCCTCGCCACAGCTGCCACTACATTCATATCTTTATCACTTCCCAGACAATTATTGCCTGGTACCATCTCAAAGCCAATCTTCTCTGCTCTATTAGGATTACAGATCCTTGATATTGCAGCTTCTTGTTCTACTGCTCCTAACCCTTGGACCCTGACTCGGTTTGCACTCTGCAGATACAAATCCACAACGCAGATAGTGAGCACAGAGAGAGATTTCACCACGAGCGTCACATCTATAACAACGAGTGTTGGAACCCTAAACCCTGACAACAACAGGAGGGAACCAGAGATAAGAATGTTCACACCATACCTCGACATCATCTGCAGGAGCTGGTTTCCGCTTCCGCTTCAGAATCCTTTTGCGTCTCGACTCCGAACCAACTCCATCTTTTACGTGCTCAACGTCACCGACTGCCGGGTTGGCTCCATCGAGTACAGAAATACCGCTAGATTTCCCTTCTTCTTCAACAGACATATCATCACTTGCCAATGCCATGGTCAGTAGTGCTTTCTCCTTGCGCTTGCGATTCTTCTTCATCCTACGAGCGACTGACATCGCCGCTCGCCTCTTCCCCTACCTTCCCTTGCTGACGGTTTGTGTACCAAAACTGCAGTCTTTTCGCGACCGCAATCTCGACTGCTTCCGGGCAACAGTTAATTATATTCAAAAGCGTCCAACCAAAGAGAGAGAGAGCATCACACGCGTGGCGATGCTGCAACAGATCTCTCTCGCGCTCGCTCTGTCTCTCTCTCGGTCCAATCTGTGCCCGGGCGCGCGTGAGTGCACCCAAAACTGCTGCGCTCGGAAACCCGCTGTGCTTAAACCCTAAGCCCTAACCCTAACCCTAATTGGGTAGAATCTTCTAGTAACCCTAAAAGAATGTAAAACTTCGGTTTATAATAATTTTTTTCTCTCCACACACTGATTTTTCTTTTAAATCTAAACCAAATTGGATTTTTCTTTAAATAAAACCAAATTGCTGCTTTGTGAAACCCTCTCCTTAAATCCTAAGGTCTAACCCTAACCCTAATTGGGAGAATCTTCTAGTAACCCTAAATGGATGTGGAATTCCCATTTTTGGTTTCATTTTTCTCTTTTATAGAATGCATTCTCCTTTTTTTTTAAATTTAAAAACAAATTGCTAACCCTAAACACTAACCCTAAAATGTATAATCTTCCAGTAACCCAAAGACTACGCAGAATTTAACATTTTGTCACTTTATTTTTCTCTTTATTCAGTGATCTTGATTTAAATTTAAAACAAAAATTATTTTTCTTTAAATTTAGAACAAATTTGAAGTTTTCTTTAAATTGAAAAAGAATTGTCTGCACATGAGAATCCAGGAAATTATCCCCCCACACACGTGTCACACAAATTGCAAAAGAAAAATAAAAAGAAGTAACAACTTATTTTTTCTTTTAAGAAAAAGATTATTTCTCCTTGTTATAAAAATTGTGTGCAATTTATTGAGATTTTATCCTTGTCATAAAAATTATGACCAAATTAGGGAGTGTTTTCCCTTGTTACGCAAAGCACTGCCTGGATTTTTCCTTTGTATTTTCAGCTCCATTACCTCTTTTCAGCAAGCGGGATCCTCTGTGATGAAAGGTACTACCAGCCAGGCTCTACTGGGATCTTCTGACCAGTGGAAGGTACCAGCCAGCCTTTCACTATTTCTAAAAAGTGAAAAAATCCGCTTTACATAGGAAAAGGACCTGCGCTCAGGCCCTTCTCCTATACAGAAATCGCAAGCAATTAATCTATTGAGTATTTTTCGGGTTTCCTTGTCATGAAAAATATGTACAATATATTGAGTGTGCTTAGTTGTTATCAAAATTATGAACTAGGTAAGTGGGGAGAGGGTGCTGGTTACCGGATATAGTTGATTGTGTGGGAACAGCTAGAGTAGTGATTATGGGACACACCACAGGGTAAGTTATGAGGTTCAACCAGTCAGTGACAAGGAACAGGCAGAAAGGTAGGGTAGAACAGCCCATAACCGAACACTTAAGGATTTTGAGAGTCCAGGCGCTCAGGGAGTCGCTTGAATGACCATGGAGTTTGAAGATAAATTGTAGAGCACCTCCTGGCACTCCCAACGCTTTTTACTGCTTGTCATTTGAGTGAAAAATGAACAAGATATCATGTTCCAAAGTCAGACACCCCTAGCTGCTGAAAAAAATAGCCAACAAACAGAGGACTCCCTATGACTAAACACCTTTGATCTTATTTTCAAAATCAATGTTGATGGAAAGTAAACACTGAGTGTCTTATAATCAAAATTTGGATGAAGGGAAAACCGGACCAAATTTTATGTAAAATTGTACATCAACCATCAATAGTTGGGATCAAAATTTTTACATAGGGTTTCACATCCATGGTGATTGGTGTTCCTTTGTTCTTTAAAACCTAATTCCCCCAATGCTGGGAGGCACCGGGGGGCTTTCGGCAACAATCTTGCTTGTTTCCACTATTTGTCTCCCTTTAGTCCGGTCCTCACCGCGTGGAGGTGCCATCAAGCTTCCCACAACAATCTCTCTCATTTCCTTTGGTCATCTCTCATCTAGTCTAGTCCTCAACACTTGGAGGCGCCGTAGGTCTTCCCTCAATGATTTTTCTCATTTCCTTTGATCGTCTCCCTTTGGAGCTTGAGAATTGCACTTGGAGCTAAGCTTTTTGAGCTTGTTCATGTGGTTGCTTCTCCGTGTAGGGTTTGACATTGTTTGATTTATTGATGTTATGTATTTGTTCCATTGTTCATGTTCATGCATGTCTCGTGTATGATGGAAGTATGGAGCACAACACTTGAACTAGGGGAGAACGAAAGTTTTTCTATTTGTTGCAACTCTAGTCCTTCTTTCTTCATGTTCGAGTAGGAGCTCAAGCTCAACTATTGCCTTGATTTTTCTTTCTCTTTCTTCTCTTCAAACTCGAACTACAATTGCCCTAGTTTCTCTTTCTTCGAGCTTGAATTCAACTTGTTGCTACGTTGGTGTCTCTCCTCAAGCTTGAACTTGAATTACAATTGCCTTAGTCTCTCTCTCTCTTTAAACTCGAGCTCAAATTGTTGTTGCCCTAGTCTCTTTCTCCTCGAACTCAAGCTCCTACTACTTTAATCTCTTTCTTTCCTTGAGCTCAAGCTCGAGCTTAAACCCAAGCTACTATTGCCCTAGTGTCTCTCTTCAAGCTCGAGCTATTGCTGCCTTGGTCCCTCTCTCCAATTCAAGCTCAAACTCAAGCTTTTGCTTCTTTGGTCCATATCTACTCGAACTCAAGTTTGAGTCGTTGCTACCTTGGTCCCTCTCTCCTTGAATTTAAGCTCGATTACTCTATGGTCCTTCCCTCTTTCTCCTCTCCTCAAACTCAAACTCGATTGCTCTATGGTCCTTCCCTCTCTTTTCTATCTTTCAACTTGAGTGTTCTTTCGTCCTTCCCTTTTTCTCCTCTCCTCAAGTTCAACTCAAACTATCATTTTCCTTTTCTTTCTCCCTCCTCTCCTCAAGCTTGACTCGAACTATTATTGTCCTGGTCTCTCTCCTTCCTCTCTTCAAACTCGAACTCAAATGCTACATGGTCCTTCTCTCTGTCTCCTTTCCTATAACTCAACTCAAGTTGTTGCCCTCGACTCTTTCCCTCCTTTCTTTGAGCTCGAGCTACCTTGATCCTTCTTTCTTTCCTCTACTCAAGCTCAATGCTACCTTGGTCCTTCTCTTTTTTTTTTCCTTTCCTCGAACTTTTATCACCCTAGTCCCTTAAACCTTTGATTCTTCTCCCCCATAACCCCCCTTTCCAATTCTCTTGGGTACTACTCAGGTATGCAATGTCCACTAGAAGAAATCTTGTCCTTTGCAACCAAGAAATCAATAACTAAATGTCTTAAACAACTAGTAATTTACTATAATAATAAGATATTATTTCAAATCCTCCATGTAAAAAGTTGTGGTGTAATTGACTAGTAAATAATGATGTGGTAACATGAAAGTTGATGTTGTATTTTCATTACAAATTTTCATCCATATGACATCCACGATTGATGACAAAATGACATGGATGTTTAAAATATAATATGAAAATGTGATTAGGATAAAACCATTTCAAATATAATTAAAGAATGATTATGCAAATGACATGGACAAAATGATGTGTCATTATATACATAATGTGATCATAAAATTACTTTATAATGATTCAAAAATGACTACCAATATAAGTTCACACATAAGGAATTATGACGTGTAGGAAACTAATTTCAACTAACATTATACATATAAGTCATATAAAAATTTTAATTCTATTTTTAAAAATAGATCTGATATATGATCCATTTTTTAAAAATTTATATGATTAAATTAATTATCAAACATTGAAATAAATTTTACTAACAAAAATGATATATTAAAAATATTTTTTATATTATAATTTTTTAAAAAATAAAAATGTGGTCAATATATAATTTATTTTTACACTAAATTTTTATCATCAATTTAATTAAGACTTTATATATTATATGTATATAAATAAATATTACACAATCATATTAAAGTATATGTGTAAAATTGAAAAAAAATATTTATTTATTTATTTATTTAAAATATAATTAAAATATTTAAATTAAATTTATAAATCAACTTAATATAACTAACATAAATTTAGATATTATAATTGATTTATGATCCATTTATAAATAATTTATGGCGATAAATTTTATGGACTCATATGTCTAAATTAAAAGTTATTAATAAAATTATGATATATTGAAAGAAATTTTGTATAATATAAATTCATAAATCAAATGAAGGTTTAAGATATGAAAAATATATTTTATTTATTCTTGTACTACCCACAAAGGTTTTTCCATTTACAAATCATGTG
>Ga0116227_10012217_pt1 | contig 14084 bp, 6 predicted proteins | sample S1TSphgellanicum_FD_89693 | JGI IMG/M metagenome (GOLD analysis project Ga0116227, IMG submission 89693) | Host-associated microbial communities from peat moss isolated from Minnesota, USA - S1T2_Fb - Sphagnum magellanicum MG | ecosystem: Host-associated > Plants > Peat moss > Unclassified... | reverse complement strand
AAAAAGACACATTTCTTGTAACAGTGGGGCTTGACCATTCCATAATGAATTCACTCAAAATCCAGTGAAACCACTAGACCAACAAAAAAAGACACATTTCTTGAAACAGTGAGGCTTGACCATTCCATAATGAATTCACTCAAAATCCAGTGAAACCTCTTGACCAACAAAAAAAAGACACATTTCTTGTAACAGTGGGGCTTGACCATTCCATAATGAATTCACTCAAAATCCAGTGAAACCACTTGACCAACAGAAGACACATTTCTTGTAGCAGTGGAGCTTGACCATTCCATAGTACACAACAGAGATGCAGCAGCTTAGGGATTGATTGACTCCATCACAAGAAATAGAAACTCAATCAAAGTGCCACCCAAATCAATGATAGTGATTCATAATGATTGCAAAGAAGGGAGGGGGATCTCTCACACCACCAAAGACAGACAGGTACTTACACTGGAAGGAAGTGGGGTTCCAGTCCAACAACAGTCTAAATGTGTACCAAGATTAACTACAATCCACAACAGAGATGCAGTTCCAGTTCCAGTACCGGTAGTCTAACTCTGTACCAAAATAGCTACAATCCACAACAGAGATGCAGTTCCAGTTCCAGTACCAGTACCAATACACTACCACATGCTACATTACATAGTACATTACAGGCAGATCAGTGTTTATTCTTGGACCCATTGTTCAAAAAGGCCATACAATTTGGAGTTTGGAGTTTTCAGACTGGGAATTTCATGAGCTCTTTTGAATGCCAATTTACACTTTTTGAAAAGCTTTTGGGTCATGTAGCTTCTTTTTAAGCCATTGGGTGGTGATAATATATGAGGAGGGATCTGTCTTGTCCATCATTGCTGGAAAAAACTCCAAAAAATGCACTAGTGCTTTCCACATCCATTTTTTCACATTCCAACATTAATTTGCCCCCAAATCTAGGTCAAAGGAAAAATGTTTGTAACACAAAAGGGTGATGATACATTACTTGAGAAGATTACAACAACAAAGAACAACAACAACAACAAAAACTGAGCAAAAAGTCAGGAATCCTGAAAAGATGTGTGTTTAGTAGTACATTACAATGCCACTGAATTTTAACTTTTTAAAAGTGTGTTAGAGTAGTAGATATGTCACCACATGGGCCAATCATTTGTGATTGGGTAATCAAATCCAATCATATTTGTTTTACAGGCCCTTTTGGATAGCATTGCACATTGTGCACATTTACAGGTTCAAACTCAATTTTATGTTATTTAAAGCCCGAACTTCTTCCTATAAAGTCACTATTTTGTAAATGATTATGATGTTATGGGTGGATGTAGTTTTACAATGCCAACCTACAAAGCCCCAATATTCTATGTAGGAAATTTTGGCTTTGGCATAGAACATTGATTTCCCTCAAAATGGTGCCATCTAGGTTTAGCCTCAATTTGCTAACTTTTTGCTCTTGGACCTTCATCTAAAGGCCATGGGTCCAATTTATGACTCTCAGCCAATAAGATTGCTCTATTTCATTGGACCGTGGACCTTACACCTTCATCTAAAGTGGTCCTAAGAATATTGTGACAACATATTCTCTTAAAACAATTGCAGCAATGCAAAGTTTTGCATATGAAAAAAAACCTTGTTGAGGGGATAAATAGTTGTCGCTAATAGGTCATGTGTAAGGGACTTGCATGACATAGGAATAGACCAATGTTGGTTGGGTAATCTATTTTTGAGCATACCCAATGGACAAGGTATCTAAAACAAATTCATATGTGAAACCTAGCAAGCACATGCCTAACAAATTTATTTTTTATTAAACTTAAGCTTTTGGGCATAGACATTGGTTGATTTGTATTTTGTTGAAGGGCATGCATAATGGGTGTGGAAAATGGTGATTTCTATTAGACATCAACTTAGGCATGTGCATTAAAAAACAAAGGCCATAATTCACATGGTTTTCAAGCCAAAAAAAACAAATGGATAATTCTAGATACAAATTATTGTGTGGAGATATCACACACAACTTTTTTAAAATGCTTTGAATTTTTATTATTAATATGTTATAATCCTAAGTCTTCCATGTCTAAGTATTAAATACCAAAATTGTAGTTTGAAAAATTACATGATTACAACCAAGGTGGGAAAATAATTGAGCAAGTCAACATTGTTGATGACATGTCATAAATTGTTTTTCATCTTTCATTACAATTTGATTCATTAATTTGATGATGAACACAAAGTGCACTCTCACACTCTCACAAATCATGCACACACAAACAAAGACATTCAAGTAATCACACATTCAAATTGATTCAAACAATTGATATTACATTGAATTCGTTCAACACAATCGCATCAACCATGCATTTCAAATTTAAAAACTATTTGATCATGTGGAAATGAACTCTAGGTGCAATGATTCAAGCAATTGTGTCAAACAACATGCCAAATTCAGAACCATGATTGTAATTTGCAAATTGAAAACCTCAACAAAGAAAATTCAATGCAATCACATTCACCTTCAACCACATTAGGCCATGTTTGTTAAAAAAGACATCCCACAACATATCTAGCACACATATCTCGCAAGCAATTGACCACACATACCTTTAACCTATTGTGGAGCATTGAAAAATTCAAGGCATTTCACATTTCTCTTTTGTCCATCATTGAAGCACTTTGCCTCCTAGGGTTTAGGTACTTGCATAGCAAAAAAATTTGTCATTTCCAACCAGTTTTTGTAATTAAATTTTTTCATTTGCAATTATTTAAATTGCAAATGATATTTTTTATTTTTAAAAATAAATTTTCAACAATATTTTTTTCTTCTAATAAACCCTAATGCCTTTAAAATACATTGGGTGACCACAAGAGTTGAAATTTCTAACATTTTTCATGCTAAGTCCCATGAGGAATAAGAAATCTACTTTGCATATTTACGGCATCCTTGAATTTCAAGGTTTCTTTGAATAAAATTGCTTTGAATGAAAACCCCATTTTGACATGAGTTTTCAATTTTTGAATGCAATGAACTCTACAAGCCTTCACCTATTCATGTTTTTTTTCCCATTATTTTTAGTCCAAGCAATAGTCTTCTCCAAAAAAAACTAGATATCCTTGATAGAAACCTCTCACATTCCACCACATCTCTTAATGTTATTAGTAACATATTGACAACATTTCAATATGGCATGCATAACAAATGGCAACATAGGGTTGTGACAACTAGAGTGAAACATATGACACAATGTTAATTAAAAAGACTATTATGAGGGTGCTCAAATTGGCACTATCATTTTAAAAATATGTTAAAACCTATGTTCACATATTGTTAATATTTGGCATGTGACCCAAAACTTTTGGTTGAGTTCCAATTAAACAATTGCATACTCCTATTGTGCAGTAGCTTTGGTTTCAAGAATCTCCAAATCATCTTCACCAAACTCTATGTCAATAACTATTTCATTAGAACTTGCTTTAAATCCAACCCCACCACCACCATTCCTAACCCCATGCCAACATCATAATCAATTACAAACAAAGGAAATCCCTCTATCTTTGTCACACCATTCATAAAAAGATCTCAACTATATGCATTCATTATAGGTCTATAGTGAAATTTAAGCCTTAAGAAGTGCAAGTAAACTTAATAATGCCAACACATAGCACCTTAAACCTTAAATAGGAAAAGGTGAACAAGATCTTTTGCAAAAGTGAAATAGTTATTTTGTACAAACCAACAAATCAAAACAATAGAAAACCCATTAATGATCGAAATTGTAAGAGCACTTGAACATGACTATCGATATGAAAATTGGGAAAACATTTGAATGTCATGGTCAATGATGTGAATTGAACAACAAACACAACAAAACATATTGCACCCGAACATAACAATGCAAACTAAAATAACAAACATGATGATCAAAACTAAAACATGGACTCCAACAAATCATTTTGGTCCCAAGCACAATGATGCAAACTAGAACAATGAGCATGATGATGGAAACCAAAGCACATAACACCCTTATGCATTGGTTTAAAATGGGACAATGTGTAGCAAAAAAACTTGAACAATAATAGTCACTAATGACATCAAGTGTAGAACACCTTGACCAACACTCTTATCCATTACATTGTCATTTCCATTATGATTGCACAAAGTCACAAACCAACAATTCTCACATCAACAACTTTTAGACCAAACTAATTTTTTAATTTTAAGCTCACTTAAAATTTTTTAACCCTAAGGTTTAATGGCTTTCATTGGCATGTAATGTGAGATGCCCACCCCACCAATGCATCTCATGAACTTTGCAAAATGTAGGGTTCAACCACGTATGAAGATTGCATGTTTATGAGATAAGAAAGGCCCACATATATAGAGTATATAAAAAAAAAAATTGTTGACCATGGCTTGGAGGTTAAGGTATCCCATATTCGGGTGCATGTTGTAATTATATTTTACTAGAACATGACACCCTACAAACATTGATATAAACATACACAAACTCTATAATTTTTTGCATACACAAGGATAGAATGGTTTAGGGCTAACGTGCACAAAATTAGAAAGGGAGAGATGCAATATAAAGAGAAAAATGCTGCTCCTTGCATGAAAAATGGTTTGTAAATTAAAAGAACCTTCCACCAGTGTTCCCATGCAAACCTTTTGCCATTCAAATTAAAAATCTCTCATACTTAAAGCTAGGGAATGTCAACAAGCCTTCCCTATTTTTGAGGTTACAACTAATGTTTGGTGGGTGTTTGATTTTGGAATAGTAACCATATTCAAGTGCATTAAGGATTTTTTTAAAAAACCACACAAGTTCAACTGTTTACATTTTTTAGTTAAAAAAAATTGCCAAGTTTTGAGTTTTAAAAACTAGTGATGAATGGGTATGAGCTAAGAGTAGGGGTTTAGTTACATGATTTAATTGGGTATATAGTCTAATTCTTTGAAAAATACCTAGACAAGTATACATAGGTTAGTTGACCATGTTATTTAACAAATTTCCTTTTGAAAACTAGGTTCAATCTTTGACAAATACAAAGCCTTGGGTCTTTACAATCTTGAGGAAGATAATGTGCCCAACACCCATTTACAAGCTTGGGTCTTTAACAAATACAAAACATGGGTCTAGCTTAGGTTTTAGCATTTTCAAGTAGCTAAAAACACAATTACAAGAATAAAAGAAAAAACTTCAATTGAGGGAGGGTAATTGATGTTTTTGAACTAAACAAACTTACTACTTCAAGCTAAACAATTAAAATCTTCTTAAGATCATTAGTGAATAATGAATCAAACTAAAAAAATTATGTCATGTTATACTTGGTTTTAAAAAACTTTTCTTTCATTCTATCTTTCATTTGGTCCTTAAATCACATCCCTCAAACTATTAACAAACTAAAAATTAAAACACAAATTGATTGACAACTATCAAACAAGACACATAAAAAACAAACAATCCACATTGGAACAACCAACATGTAATTTGATTTCTAAAAGACACAAAAGCCACACAGTAGACATCCAAGACCAAAAACATTTGACTTCCAAGAGTAGACACAATAAATTCAAATTTAGAGTGTATAGCAAGGCTTCCAAAACTAGATATAATAGACTTCCAAGATCAAATACAATAGAATTCCAAAAAACATAGATGCCAAACAAAACATTTAGTTGAAATTTGACATTTAAAGACTTGAGACACAAAAGACATTCTAATTTCTAACCACACATCAAATAGCAAACTTGCAAGAAACATAGGAACCACATACACATTTGACACCCACACACTTAAAAGCCACAAAACATGATATCCCTATAATAGATCCAAAAAACAAAAATGATGGACCCATGAAAAACGTAAGAAACATCAACCAATAGATCTAAGAATAAAAACATTGAAGACACAAAGTAAAAAAAACACATATACCTAGAAGAGATAAATGAAATAGACACCTGCAAGTTTCTATGGAACAACATGAATTTCCGTGTCACTAGATATAGGCACTCATAGGCTTGTAGGTCTCTCTAGAATCTTGCCAATTTCCCTCCTACTAGATACAACAAACTCACGGTCCCACAAGTCCCCATGTCATCTCGTCAAATTCCTTGCTAGTGGATACAACACACTTGGAGGCAAGTTGTTGCATGAGCCTAGAGCTTAAAATTGGAATTTGAGATGATAAAACGCCTTTTCCCTTATACACATGCAAGTAAAACCCAATAATTTAATCACAAAATGAATGTTATACATGTAAACCTAGAAATATGGGGATGAATGTAAGCATTCATCCTCATTATGGATGAATGTAAGCATTCATCTTCATTATGGATGAATGATTTTTTTCATTCATTCAATGTATGGATGAAAAAATTGATTGAATTTACATGTTTTTAATACATAGAATTTCCATCAAAATTATGGATGAAAGTTTTATTTTATCATTAAAATTTTATCAATGAAACTTCTTCCCCGAAATTTTAATAAATTAGAGTTTCATGAAACACAATTTAATTCTATATGATATAAAATTTGTTGAATAATATAATGTAAATTTCATTATAAATGTATTTGATGACTATGGTTTTAAATGTCATTATTTTCAATGTGCCTTGATTATATTACTATTATTATGCTAACATCCACCCCATGGTCATTGTTTATTTTTAAAAATAAAAATAAAGTTTTTTTTTTCTTTCTCCAAAGGTGTCACAACTCCCTTCAAGCCTATTTATAAGCATCATGGATCACAATAGGGAATTTGTTTTTCATTCTTCTTTGAGGGTGCAACAACTTTCATAAAATCTAATTAATGTTGTTGACAACAATGGGTTTTGAATGTTTTAAATATTTTAAAACTACATGTTATCATTGATAACAATGGATTTTAAAAATAAATTAAAATTCAATTTCAAGCACTTTAATTAACTTTCTTCAAACAACCTACTATCATAGATGACAATGGGATTTTTTAAATAATTATTTATTTTCAAGGTGCCCTAATTTTCAAAGCACCCGTATATAATGTTGTTGACAACAATTGGGGGTTAACATTCATCCCATGACAATATTTTTTTAATTGTTTAACATTGTTGATGAAAATGATTTTTTAAACAAAATCTCAAAAATTATTTTGGTCCCATCATTGTATTTTCCCTTATAGTTACATTATTCATCATTATAAATGATATTTGAAATATTAATACTTGCACAACAAATGAAGATGGATACAAATGAAGATGGATACAAATGAAGATGGATATAAATAAATTTTAATCTATTTATCTTATAATCATGGATGAATTTCATCCAATGATTTATTTATTTAATCCAATTCATAGATGAAATTCATCTATATGAAATCATTCATCTATGGACACATTCATCCATGTAAATGGATTAAAATCACATCAAGCTTTAAGCTACGAGCTCAAAGCTTAGACTTTATGCTCATGCACAAGCCATCCTCAACACACTTGCAAGCTCACAAGTCCCTATGTAACCTCGGTGATTTCCTTGCCACTTGCTACAACACACTCACAGGCTCGCAAGTCCTTGTATGACCTCGTTGATGTCCTTGCCATTGGATACAATGAAATCATGGGCCCACAAATCCTTATCCAACCTTGTTGATTTCCTACCATTGCATACAACACACTTGCAAGCTCACAAGTCCCTACATAACCCTACCAATTTCCCCCATTAGTATATACAACGCATTCACAAGCCCACAAATCCCCTCATTACCTCATGAATTTAGTCACAATTGCATATCAGGGGCTATATACCTTGCATAAACAAAAAAAAAAGACTTGACAAGGTATAAATTGGGTATTTAAAGGGTATTTGAGTTTTTGAAAGATACTTTCTCCATTTATTTCCCCTCAAATTGGGTATGGTTATAGCTATTTGAATTTCTGAAAGTTTTGGTTATGAGGGTGGGGGTTTAGAGTACAATCTTTCTAAAATGCCCAAGTATGAAACATGGCTTATTCTTTAAAAACTCAACACCCAATGGATATATATATATATACATGCAGGATAAAACCCAATTAATACCCGACAAACCCTCAAATACCTACCCAACACTAGTTACAACTCTCAAATTGGGAATGTCCCCTAAAGAGCATAATTTTGCCTATACATAACAACCTTGGGAGTGGGCCCTCTCATTGTCCAGAGGGTGTTTCAATTTTTGAAATACCCTCAATATAATGGAAAAAACCCCACCACATAGTGAGAGGACCCATCCCCCCCTTGGAAAAAGTTGCTCCTTATCATTAACTCATCATTTGATTACTTTGGGTAATCTCTTACTAACTAGGATATTACACTACACTTAACAAACACAAATATTAGCATAAAAAACTTTTTTTTTTTTTTTGGCTACTAAAGAAAAGTCTCAGGCAAGCAAACAAAGAATATACATTGAAAATTATTAATTAATTAATTAGTTAATTAATTAATTTTGGTTCTATAATATCTTATTCCCTGATGGGATTTGACAACAAACTGCTGAATAATTAATTAAATTTTAAATCTTAAGTTCATCACTTGGTTTTTTTTATTCTGAAAAAAAACATTATAAAATGTGAAAAAGCTGGCAAACACAGAAGTAAGTGACAAGTCTGATTTGTCATAACAGCAACTTGGAAGATTTGAGGCACAGAAAGTAAGTAAGGAAGGAAGGAAGTAAGTACAGCGTCAGAGAAGGTTTTGTTTGGGGTACAGAGAAAAAGTTAACATGTAGAGTGTGAGAGAGTGCAGGGCAGTTGGGTGGGGGTATATTTTCTTGGAGATCAAGACACTCTGTAGCCAAAGAATAAGTCAGTGTCCCTAAGAACAACACATGACTAGTTCATTGGACCCATGCAATTGTAGGGAGTTAGAAACCTGGAGTGAGGAACTTTGCAGGTGTCAGTGCTGCAGCTTGTCTGATGATAATGCCTGCAGGGTTTATCGGTGCAAAGTTTAGTCCAAAAAAATGGATTTGGAGTCTGTTTTTGCTTTGTAGGCAACTGAAATTAGGATATATCCTAATAAGGTAGTCCTTATTAGAGGGTTAGAGGGTTCAAAGTTGGCAAGGAGTGGTGGTAGTACGAAAAATTAGCAAAATTCTCTTGCATTTTAGAGAGGACTAAGAGCAACTCCACCTGTGCACCACCAGTAGGCTAGTATGTCACCCTTGCAAATTAAACTTGGTTGAAGAAAAGTGAAAAGATGCTCAGCAAAATGGTTTTGGCCCAGCATTTTATGCAGGACATGTGGAGGCTGGTGAAAGGTACAGTAGAGGCTAAAACACCTGCCAAAGAAGAGTGTAACAAACATGATATGATTGTGGAGGCTGCTGAAAGGTACAGTAGAGGCTAACACCCTACCTGCCAAAGAAGAGTGTAATAAATATGATATGATTGCTCCTTTCTGTTTCTGGCCAGTGGTCCAGGTGGTTTGTTATTAATAGCCTCGCACGTATTGCAATCTCAGTTTTAGTTTGATGGGTGGAGTCCGAAAAAAAGTGGAGTTGGAAAAAAGTAACTAGGATGTGAGAAATATTTTTTGCAGAGTCACATGCTAAAGCACTGGTGGAGATGTTCTAAGCGACTAAGGAATGCATGCTAAAGCACTGGTGGAGATGTTCTAAGTGACTAAGGAATGCATGCGGAGCAATTCACAATGCACTGACACTCGGCATCATTTTTATCAGGGTGTTTGACATCCTGCCATCCAATTTAAATTGTGTTCCCAAAGACACACAACTGGTTCCATGAACCCAAGCAACTGGTCCATTGAACACATGCAATTTACAAGCAACTTATTGCCTATGAGCAGATTCACCCACTGTCAGTGCACCGCTGTTGGACCCTCTACAAATGTCTATCACATCCAAAATCATGTTGAGTGTTTTCCTTACTTTACCCATTAACATGAAAAATTGGATGGTATTGAGTATTAAAGTGTGAGATCAATTTAATACCGCTGCCCAGAAAAATGACTTGTTATAGCTGGCCAATTAGAAGCAGTCATTTCATTTTACTGGGCTTTTTTGGAGACCACAGTACCTTGTGCAGAAAGTCCAAAACCTTTTCCATGCATGAAGACTGTACTTCATCCAAAGATTCATGTACAGGCCATTTTGCTGCTGCTGCTGCTGCTGCTGGACCTGCTCAAAATTACTTTGTTATTTTATCACAAGTCCAAACAAAATCATGAAAGATGATAAACCCATGCAACTTGGTTAGGTAATTTGCACACAAAATGCATATAGTATATAGTTAGGTCTGCAGCAGTCATTGACAAACTAGAGAACTGTTCAGTTTTAAGCTGAAACCTTGCCCCACAAATTGTACATGTATGCGAAATCTCCTCCCACCAGGTGGCAGAGGCAACAGATGATCCAGTGTTACCCTTTCCTCTCCACTCAGCAAAATGGACAAGAGGTGACAATTTTGTTCACCTGTTCCAGCACCCAGGACCGAGGAACTTCAGCATCATATACTGTTTATCCTAATCCTAAAACCCTAAACCCTGAGAAGCTATTTTCCTGTCCACTATGAGAAGCTACTTTCCTGTCCACTATGAGAAGCTACATTCTCTAAAACAATGCACATCACCCTAGAGTTGGAAGATACCCTACAACTTTCCAAGGAAAGGGCATTACAGCTGTTGAGGAAAGGCAACCCAAAAGGGATTGCAGAGCAAAATTAGTCCAACCATTTCTCTGGGAAAGAGCCACAATGGTAGATGACTAGGTCCTCTTGTGGCTCGCATTTTGGTTACACCACAGTATGTCCCATACATGAAGCATTGAAGAAGAGAGCCCACCTCGTCACATTAGCTCAAATCAACATGGTGGCAATGCACCACCAACTCACTCAGCCTTTTGTGGTGGAAAAAGACAAGACGTGAGAAAAAAATGGACTGTTTCCAATATGTTACAATTGGGGGCCACCCATTACCACATGGGCACCACAGGCTACATAATTTCTTCAGAACATCTCGCTGATGTGCTTGTGAAATGGTCAACAAGACCATTATTTAAATCCACAAAACTTTCCCTGTGAAACATCTGATCCATTGTGATTGAGAAACAGACCAGTTCCAGAATCATCATCTATTGTCATCATATCTGACCTGTGAACCTCAATCATACAATCAAGCCCTGGTCCTGACAATTGCTTGGGCAGAAGAAACTGATCACCTCCATCATCCAGTTCCTCATCAAGAATTGGAACCACTTTATTGCTGGTCTTACAAAGCTCAAAATCATCATCAGGTCCTGTCAGCTTCTTAGCCCTCTCTGCCTCAAATCTCCAGTCTGTGCGCAGAACCACAAACAAAATAGAGCAAGCACATGATATTTGTGCAGCCATGAGTCCATACCAGAGGCCACCAAATCCAATCTTCAACCAGAAAGCCAAGAGCACAGCCACTGGCATTCCCACAAAATAAAAGGAACCCAGGTTTATGTGGGCACCAATTGCAGGCCTGGCACTCCCACGCAACACACCACAGCCAGTGGTCTGAGGGCAATTTCCAAGCTCACAGAGACCCACAAGAGGCATGGCTGCTGCTGTCAGGGCCAGAACACTCTTATCATCAGTGAAGAGATGACCCCACTTGTTACGGAAAGCAGTGGTCCAAATCATGCTCACAATTGCAATGACCAAGGCACAACCCAAGGCCACAAAGCTTGCAATTCTTGCCTGTGCTGGCCTGTTAGCTCCCAGTTCATTGCCAACACGGGTGGAAACCGAGGAGCTCAAGGCAAGTGGAAATGTATACATCAGAGACGTGGTCTGTATGAGAATTGCTGTTGTTGCAACAGCCACTTGAGGGTTTGGCAGCAACCCTGCCAGCAATGTCATGAACTCATACCACCACCACTCAAGGCAAATTGCAAAACAACTGGGAACTGCTAGGTTTAGGAGTGGCCACCATTCTTGAAAACAGGCCATCGACCATTGCACCCAAGTGCGCTTGTACACCCCTGAAAACCACAGATAGACTAAGAGGAAAATCACCATGTTGAAGTTGGTGCACACAGCTGCCATTGCCACTCCAGGAACGCCCATCTTCAACACAAACACGAGAAGGATGTTGAGCGGGACATGCAGAAGCACTGCAAGTGCTGAGCACCACATCATGGGAGTAGTAATCCCCTGTGAACGCAAATAAACTCTCAGCGGCTGCAACAGGCTGTTCACCAGCAAGTCAGGAAGCGAATACAAACAGTACATGCTGGCAACACTTGTGATTTGAGAATCCTGGCCGAGGCCGAGCAATATTTTCTGCAGGTTGATCCAAAGCAAACTGATGGGAATACAGGCAGTTAGAAGAATGAGGATTGTCCTTTGCAGTGTGTGGCCAATCACAACCCAGTTCTTGGAGCCGAATGCTTGTCCGCAGACAGGATCCATCCCAGAGGCGAGACCAAACAGTACAGAGTAGCCTGTTATGTTGGTGAAGCCTATGGAGAGGGCACCTCCCGCTAGCTCTAAGCCTCCCAACCGGCCCAAGCATAACACTGACACCATTGCCCTCACATACACCACACAATTCATCGCTGCCATCGGACATGCAATCTGCATCAGCTCCTTCAACTCTTCCAAAATCTGCCAATTCCCCCACACAGCAAAACAAGATACACACATCCCCCACATTTTTAGCAACTCTTCAAAAGACTTCTGCTTCGAGCCTGACAAAGAGAAGGACATTGATGAAGAGATTTCTGCACAAGAGACAGTCTATATCCGGAGCTTTCTCGGTCTCTGTCTCTCTGTATGCAGATTGGCAAATGTGGAACTGTAGAAGAAGATGGAGCGGTGTGGTGGATAATGTCAAGATTGGTCGACAAACCTGACAAAGAGAAGGACAATGATGAAGAGATTCCTGCACAAGAAATTCCGAATCCGATTCTTCGTCATCGTCCGAAAACGCGGACATCTCCACCATCCGCGCATGCACGGGGGGATTGGCCATGCATGCAGGCAGGCAGGCAGCAGTCTTCCTCAACAAGTGCTAGCCTCCCAGAAGAAAAAGAAGAAAAAGACGAGGATGATTATCCACTACGGAAGAAGAAGAAGAAGAAGAAGAAACACCCTACTAGTTCTCCTCCTCTATTGTTGTTGTTGTTGTTGTGCTTCTCTGTTCCTTCTCCAGAATTATTGTTCCCGAGCAAACACTGGCCCAAAAAAGAGACCAAAACACCAATGCCAAAAAAACCCTCCTCCCTTTTTTCCCTCCCACACAAACCAGAACAAAAAAGTTCACAAATCTCCCTTACAAAATCCTGCTTATACTTCAGACCACATATGTATTACAACCACGGAAGAGACGGACAGACAGACAGAGCGAGCGAGCGCGCGCGCACGAGAAGATGAACCAAAATCAAAACTAGAAGCGAACAAAGGGGAGCAGCGATGGCGGCACAAAGAAGAAGAAGAAGAAGAGGGGACTGCGGAGGTAGACTAGCGAACGAGAGAGAGACACAAGAGACACAAACGGACTCGCAAGTGATCAGCGCCGAAGTGGGGAAGTGGTCTTATAAAAAAGACTTACTAACTGGAACGTAAAGTAAAGTGGGGTGGGCTACTATAATAAGCTAGTTTTAGCCCGGTTCTAGTTACCTAGTAGGTGGGCCGGTTCTAGTTACCTACTAGGTGGGTCTCATCATAGGGGTGTCTACAGGAGTTCTCTCTCTCCTTAAATTTTTTTTTTTAAATAAATAAATTTTGTGAGGGAAGTAGAGTCTGGACCAGTTTTTTTTTAATAAATATTTTAAATTTAGTTATATTTTAATATTTTAATATTTTAAGTTTAATTGAATTAAATATTTTTAAAAAAAATTTTAATATCAAATTTGTCAAGTGGGTGGACTGGCGGATCATCAACACAAAAGTAAAGTAGATTTTAATTTTTTCAGATTCCTGCCTGATTTTTGGCGACCTTTAGAAATTTGTTTTTTAAAATATGGCGACATGTGACTTTTTTTTTTTTCTCAACATATGGCGACTTGTGCAGGTTTTTTTTTCCCCTGAAAAAAGCCCTTATAGAATTTTCAATGGGGTTTTTTTTTTTTTTTTT
>Ga0116227_10012215_pt1 | contig 14086 bp, 13 predicted proteins | sample S1TSphgellanicum_FD_89693 | JGI IMG/M metagenome (GOLD analysis project Ga0116227, IMG submission 89693) | Host-associated microbial communities from peat moss isolated from Minnesota, USA - S1T2_Fb - Sphagnum magellanicum MG | ecosystem: Host-associated > Plants > Peat moss > Unclassified... | reverse complement strand
ACCCAAAATCAGCAACGACCATACCAAAAACTTTCCAAAAAGTGACTGCTGATAACTTCCCTCAGTGGGTGTTCTCTGGAGCAAAAGTTGCCGAGCTCCGTCACACACAGTCCAGACCGGACCCAGCCTGGCACCCCGTTCTTGACGTCGGCTCTCCCAGGTCTCCGTTCCGCGCTAGAATGTCGTAACCTAATTTCCTCCAATAGCTTTGCCCACAGACTGGGAACAGGAAATTCCGCCCTCCAATTAGCGCCGGGCCCGGTTGGCCTGAAACCCAAGCTCCGTCAATGACATAGTGAATTTATATATAAGATAGAGTTATCCCTAAAGTAACCCTGTCTTCACCCTGGCCTCCTTTCACCCATACCCCTCTTTCAGTGGTATCCGCCAAATAAAGACATTTTATTAAATCTCAGTATGAAATGCTGAAACCCAGCATTTAATGCACAAAGTTCAAGACTAATTACAGTGCGCACTTGGGAATGGAGCGTCTAAAGTACGCACCTACCGGTAAAGTACGCACAAAACTCCGAGGTTCAAGTTGCGTACTTAAACAGGAGACTACTGTAGTTAAGCTTGATAGTTTTGATTGTTAGCATCTCTCACTAACTAATTAAATAGAAGCACTTCAAAGAACAGCAGCATACAGGTCCAGTACACAAAGGAGAACATAATGCAGCCATTGCACTGAATTACTGAACACATTAATGAGTAAAACTACTCTGCAGTTTCAACCACCACTTCTGTGTTCAAACAGCAAGACTGTCGCGTACCTTCAATTCAGATAGTAGTTTCTGTTTCAGGGAGAGAGCAGTTGGTGAGAGAAAATTGGTTATGGCTGCAAAATAGCCAGTATAGAGATACATGGGCAAAATAAAAGGCACCATCACTTTTTAAAAGAACAACCATTCCCTGTGTCTTTTCAACTCTCAATAATTTTGGTGTCTCCCCCCACCCATCCCACCCATCCCACCCATCCCACACTCCTAAGTAGGAGTTTCTCCATCTGTGCATGGAAATTACAGGATTCTGTTTTTTTTCTTTTTTCTTCTCCCCCCCCCTAAATGAGATGTGTTGCATACAAACTAGTTTTGATAAGATGAGCTCTTAGCAACTAAAACCTGACATGAATCCTCAGATTACAAGTACATATGGTACAGTTTCAAATCACCCCCAAAGTTAAACAAGGACCCCTGAAACCTTCAGGATGGTGGCCTACTCTGGGCCCTTTGTCAACCCATTGGTTCCAGTCTGTAAAAGAAGGTCGTAGTTGATCGAAGCCAATTGTGACAAATTCTGTTGTAGAATACATGCCAAAATGAAAATGTCAGCCAGTAAAGAGCAAGATCTTTGTTAAAGCTCACCATGCTTTGTGTTTACACTGAATCTAATCATCAATAAGAAATCTTGCCACCAACTGTAATGTCTACTGTCCACAGGTCCTAATAAAATTCAGGCTGCCAACCCAGAAGACATCACATACATCATAAATACAGAACTGAAAAGAACATGGAAAATGAAAAAGGATAGAAAGATTTACCTTAAAAGAGAAATTACTGAACGAAAACCTGGTTGAAGGTTCAAATTCAGCCATGTCCCGACATTCATCCTTTTGCAATGGGTCAGCAATATCCACAACCTCCTGTACCTCCCTCCCCTGCCCTGTTTAGCAACTATTTGACCCAAAACCCTCAACTTGTCAACTGGTCCCCAAAACTCCTATACATGAAGCATAGAGACACTAGCCACGAAACTTAGAACACTAATTATTTCTGGGATCAGCTAATAATAAAGAACACACGAGACTCACCGATTCTTCAGGTCTGGTTTCAGAGGAGCTTGTGCTTCTACCACTAGCACTCAAATCATAATCACTGTTCTCATATCCAGGATCCGCAAATACTTGTTTGTCCATTGAGTTCCAAGCATGACGTGACTTGAAGTAGCTTGTGTCATGTGCATTATCAGGACTTGGAACAAAAGCTGCCTGTAATAATGCAACAGTGTAGGCCGGTTAGCAACAGACACCTGTAGTACCAGATCTTAGCCAGTATGGCAGGTGATTAGATATTTCAGATAACCTCAAAGGGACAAGACTGGCATGGTGTTCACTAAATCTGCTGTAATCTGGAGAGTCTGGCCAACGAACATCACTAGAAATTGTAAGTGTATGTGTGCCTAAAGTCAACAGAAAAATACAGAAAGTCAAGAGAGGAAGTGGCAGCAAATCACATTCAAGCAGGGGATTTACAAATGCACAAACAAACTCCAATTAATCTGTCACAACATTGCCACAAAGATCTCATGCCCAGTCTTGGAAGAGGGCAGAGAGTATTCCTCAGGTATAAGTCAGGTTTGAGGTTTTTGCTTTCACCTTTTGTCGTGCCAACGTGTCCCAATTGATGTTCTTGAAAAAAGGATGAGCTTTGACCTGCACACAATGCAAGCAAATGCAATTTTTCCAGTAACCAATGATAGTCTGTGATTGCAAAAAGAGACCCTAAAAAAACAACATTCACTTTTCTTTAGGATGCCTGTAATTGTTGCACAAAAAAATATTTTAGACTCTTGAGCAACTATTACAGTGTGAACTAATATCAGATGGTCTAAGATTACCTACCTCAGTTGCACCCTTTGCTCCAAGGCGCTCATTGGGATCCTCCGTCAAGAGTCTGCACAGAATTACCATACTGATCAATATATTACCCTTCATCTTGTCCAAATATTTCCATGTCATATTATCATTCACAATCCAATGAACAAAGAAAAAAACCCTACTGACCAACTGTAGTAAAATGGCAAAAGAAACTAAGGCAGAGAATACATACTTGTCAATCAGGTCCTGAGCTTCAGGTGACATATCTTCAGGAATGTGTGGCCAGGGAATGTTTCGATTCAGGATATTGTCGAAAATGACCTGGGGAAACCATACAGCATTATAGAATGCAATATGGATATTATGGATTCTCACAGACAATTGATGTTGACAAATCAGAAAGCTGAAGAATAGTAGTAGCTTGACTTCAATGTCCAGGATAAGAGATTCAAGAACTATATGAGGAAACTCACACACAAACTTGACTTGAACAGAGGAATTACTACTATCAAGTATGGTACAACTTAACAAAATAGTTTTAAACAACAGAGAATGTCAGAAACCTATAAAGAGAAATTTAAACAGCTACCTGAGGGTGCTCTGCATTGAACGGGGGGATTCCCGTGAGCATCTCAAAAAGCATCACACCTGCTGACCACCAGTCCGCCGCAGGGCCTGAAAAAGAACACACGTCAAGACAGACAGCAGCCACAAACTGAACAATCTACTGATAGAAACAAACATTTATGAGCTTCTGGGTTTCAGAACATCTGGACCCATTGATGTACATAAGCCTTTGCAACTACAGGATCTAAGCACAGTGGATCTGGCTATACAATTCAGCATCAATTTTGTAACGACATCCAGAATGATGCATACCATGAGAAGTTCCCAATAGAATTTCAGGAGCAAGATAATCTGGTGTGCCTACAGCTGATCGTTGTTTCCGCCGTGCCATCTGTTCAATCTGCTCTGGAGATTCTTCACAGATTTTGACTGTATCTTCCATTGGAATTGATCCCCTTGCAGCAGGCCCTGATAAATCTTCTGTACTATTTATGAGCCCCACTCTTGAAAGACCAAAATCTGTGAGCTGCAGAATGACCCATTGAACCCATCAGTTGAAGCATCACGTGGACTCATTTACATCATCATGACTTGCAATCTCATCAGTGAAACTGTACAGTTAGTACGAATTTGGCTCGTCCCACTGTATCTGCAACAAAAACAAAAGTCCTTAGACGTGGATCCTAAACAATGACTCTTGATGCCTGAAACTGCTAGCCTTCAACACCTTGACAGCCCAACCTTTTAGGGGAGGCAAACCACCTGTCCAATGCAGTAAACCCTTGAGTACCAGGAAAGCCAAGTGAGCCTCACCAAATCTGGAATGGATCTGACATTAAAATAAGGCAGGGTCAGTCCTTAGCACAGTACCTTGATATGTCCATCATGAGCAATCAAGAGGTTGTCAGGTTTCAAATCCCGATGCACCACTTTCAATGAATGCAAATACTCCAGGGCCAGCACCTGCACAGACCTTCAGCAAATTAATTTCTTGAAGTTCACAATTTTCCACTATGTTATTCCCAAGGCCTCTCTGCACACACAGAAGTTGATGAACAGGTACTAAATGGTGATTCTAAATTGCTGCAATCAAATTGCCCAGACAAAAAGCTGGAGCACACCTAAAAACTGAGAGGAAATCCAAGGGGAGTCCAACCAGGCAAAAAAGTATGCATGCATAAGGACGCCCTCGGTAACAGCACAAGAAAGACATACTTCAACCTTAGGAACATGTTGAGGACAGTAAAGTAGTTTCTCACATCCAAATCAAGCCTGAGATAGTTATGACTAGATTATAGAGAGAAATCCTTCAAACATCTACACGAAAAATCCAGAGTGTAGATCTCTATGCAAAACAAAGAAATCTCACAGCAATAGGAAGTCTAGAGAGAAAAACTTGAAAAACAACTGAAATGAACACATAAAGCACAAACAGACTATGAGACCAAGAGAAGCCATGAGGAAGGGCAATGATGCTGTACAAGCTCAGCAATGTAAACCCGTGCCATTTCCTCTTCTAAACACCCAAGGTTTCGAAGCAACGAAAAGAGGTCTCCTCCATTCAAATACTCCATCACAAGATAAAGGTTATCAGGGCAGGTAAATGAGTAAAAGAATCGAACCTGGCAACATAACCCAGTATCACCCCCAAACTCCAGCATGAGAAACTGTCAGAACACAACCTTCAATACAATCTGGGAAAAGATCCAGAGAACTTAAACAATTTGTTTAATTCCTTGCTATGTATGCATACCACAAAGGGGTTTCGAACAGTGATTAGAATATTCCGTTCTGCCTGGACACTCTCCACTGTATTTTTTCGGATTATGTCTGCCTTCCTCAGGACCTGCACAAATATAAATTCCATAATGCATTCATACTATCAAAAAAGAGTTACCAGGCATATAAGAAAGCTTGAACAGAACTTGAGAGCTGCCAGTCACTAAGTAGACAACTCAAAACCAAGAATCCTGAATGTAGACATGTACATCTCTGGCAATTTCCTTTGACCACCGTGTCACTATGGACTCCACTGGATCCTGGAGATTATTTGTGGACATTTAGCAAGGCCCAAACCCTAAATCAGCTTGTGAAATGAACGGATAAACAGCCAAAGTTCCTTCCAATGTAAGCGGAGGTGCCTGGAGATGCAAACCAATGAGCTATGGCTTGAACTGAACCTCAACCCCTCATGTCAAATAGGAAACTGGGTGCAGTGTTGCAACCATATTGAGTGGATACAACCATTAACAGAACATTTGCGGAACCCAAAACCTGTGGAGCGAATAATCTGCAAAGAAAGCAACACAAGTCCCTAGGGATAAGAAATGCACCTTGATAGCAAAAAGATCACCAGTTGTTCGTTTTCTGGCCAAAAAGACCCTGCCAAATGCACCTCTGCTTATCGGTTTAATGATCTCAAAATCATCAATGCTTGTCCTGTCCTTGTGAGTCGTGGGATGAGCTGGTGTTGACTTCGAGCTTTGAGACATGTCTGCATCTCCATAACTATCTTCTTCATTGGCAAACCCAGCAAACTCCAAACCATTTACCCCTAAAACCTCACAGACTTGCTTAAATTTCTCCCTGCAAAAAAATCCACCATCACAACAATAAACTTCCTCTGGTGTGCAGCTCCAAAACCATTAATCATAATAAAACTGGAAATTATCATTAACTACTTGTATCAGCACCTTCAAGTTGACCATTCTGCCAAGCTTCTTTAGTGAAACAAACCAGGTTTATCTTCAGAAAGCTCCCAAGTTACAAGATTCTTATACAAAATCATTCTGAAGACTCCCAAACCCTGAAATTTCAAAAAGAAATTTCTCTTTATTGAGGAAACCTCTAGTCCTCTTTATGAGAATTGTTAGAGGGTAGCCTATATTCTTCAGAAGGACAATAAAACTGACCAGATCAGATAAACAAAGAAAACTTTAGAAGAACTACAAAACCTGAAGAAACTGTGAAACTAGAGATATTGAAAGCAGGGACCCAGAAAGGGGCAGATTCAGTACTTACCTACAAAGCTTCTCAATGCGGTTTCCAAAAGTGTCGACTGTGAGCGCCTGCACTTTGTTGGCACGTAGAACATCCTTCAAATCCTCCATGCATGACATTATATATTCCGGAGCCTTCTCATCCCCTGCACTTGTACTTGCTACGCACCTTGCTATATCAGATAGCTCATTTATCTGGCCCATGTTTGAACCATGATTAGTAACATAAAAAGGACCCACAAGCAAACACATGTTGAGCAGTATACCAAAATCAACAGGGAAGAGCAACCCAAATTGCCACCTGAAGGAATCTAGACAACTGGAACCAAATCTGATGGTAACAATTGTAACCAGATGATTCCAACACTCAAAACAAAAGAAAATGGTTGAAACTTTTAATGATCCAAAACCAGGGTAAACTATTTGTGCAGCAGCCAACACCCAAGATCCAAGCCCACCCCACAACTCAACATAGTAGAATGCTGTGCTGTGAACATCCACAGATTGCATGTCCATCAACAGCGTGCACTCAACAATGAAGTGTCTCCCTTGCCAAGATTCTACCATAAGTGTTTGAATTGTGTTTGCATCAATGAGAACTGTATCATCAGAATGTCAAAAGCAAAGATCTTAAAGTCCTACAGCATTGTATGAACACAATTCCAGTGACATCTTCTTGGAGATAATTTCTGATGAGATTCAACTGCATAAAGAACACAAATATCCGACATAGTAATGATGAAGGCCAGATACCTGTGGAATGTCCTCCTCCTCAGCAAAGTTGTTTCGCTCTGACAATAAAAGGTCAATCTGACTTGTCTTTGGAGTCATAAGAGGTGAGCGAGGTGTGCTGCTCCCAACAGAGGACGAAGGAGCCATTACACTCCCCACAGATGAGCCAAATGTGATCAATGGGTCAGATTTTGGACCAAACCGAGCTTTACAGGCAATGGCATTGAAAACTCTTGGTTCATCCACAATACTTGCAGTGTCAATCACATGCAAATCATCAAGCATGTCTTGTGAAGGCCGGCGAAGCAATTCACCCCCTGTTCTTTCAAGAGCTCCAAGCTTCTCAGAAACAATGTCAAGCTTCTCAGATAGGCTAGTATCTGATGCATCACCACCAATTGAGGTTTTCACATTGTCAGGGCTCCTACCTGCCACAGTCAATGAGCTTTTTGGTGTATATGATTCAGCTATCCATTCCAAAGTCTCAGCTAGCCTTTGTAGGCGCTCATCAATGGCCAGCCCTTTGTGATCACACCGGTCAGCAAATGCACAAACTCGAGAATGCTCCTCAAGACGTAAGGTTGGCACTTCTTCTTCACATATTCGACAAATAACCATATAATTGTCATCAAAGATGATTGTTGGGTCACCCCAATAACCCCATGGAGCCCTCTGTTGCCGCTGCAATGATATTGATGGAGGAGCAGACTTTGAGGTCTTCAGAGCAAGTGAATCTTGGTCGTGGACAGTGTCAGCTTTCTGCTCTTTGTTGCACAAAGCTTTCTCACTTTCAGTCAAATCCTTTGCACCAACTGGTTTACTATCCACTGATGATCTTTTCTTCCACAATGAAAGATTAGGCACCATGCTTGTTGATTTTCCTTTTGACAGACCTTCCTTCAAACCATCCTTCGGCAGAAGGTCCTCCTTGGACTCAAGCTCCTTTATGGTTGCCATGCTGCCAGACTTAGCATTCTCTTCTTTAGACCTCCGAGGCACTGGGACAGTGTCATGGGGCCAGTGATGAGGCTGTGAGTCCGATTTGCATACCTTGACAGGATCACTCCCAACTGTTTTCTTAACCTTTAAAACAGAATTCCAATGTTTCTCAAGTGATTGATCCAGGTAAACTCGATGTTGGAACAAGTAGAGGGACCCATCTTCATCTAAACCATTTTCTTTTAGATACTGCAAAAGCCTGGTACAACGCGTGAGGATGAAAAGCATGCGTGTGTGCAAAGTTTTTAATTTTCCTATTGGAAGCTCCTGCCGCTTTTCATCAAGGTTATGTACAATACCCTCACACCTCTGCAGAAACTCATCAGGAACCATAACTGCACATTGGTTTGCCAAAATTAACAAGTCTTCAATCCTCTCTTGCCAATCAGCCTCTGCATCAGGATTCCTTTCAAGAATTTCAAGAAGATCTCCAGCAAATACTGCAAGCTCTGCATTAACTTCCTCCTTTGCTGTGTTGAACCGAGCCCGAAGAGTTTGCAAAACCTCCTGGAAGACGAATATTAACAAAGGACCTTAGTTCTTTGACTTCACAAAAACAAATCAATGTAATGGACTTGTATTATCATGTCTCCTCTTGTAACCTTTATTCCTACCCACAGTGCAATTGTCTTGACCAAGTCAAAAACAATAGTTTCACAACAATAGATATCTGTACCACAACTACAAAACAATACATTGAGAATCAGAACATTGATGGTAAGGAACACCCATCTTTCAGAAAAGCTAGTTGCAGCTCATACCTCCAAATGGTTGATGCTACGGGGGCGTAGAAATTCATGGGAGCGCACCCCCCGAGGGTCAAGCTCATGAGAGTAGCTCTTTTTATCAGTGGGTAGTTTTCCTTTGCGAGGGCGAGATGTCATTCGGAGCAGAGCTTGAAATCGAGGTGACTCTGTCTCCTTTACCCCCTCTCCTGGACTTGTTGGACTCTGTCCCACCATACCATAATTCTTCACCACTAGAATCAAAACCCAGAGGAATCTCCCTTCTAGAGGGCAAGATCCTATGGCCAGACATACAAAGAATAAAGCAATTTGTGAAGGGCAAGATCCAAATTTCAGAAGAATAAAGCGATCCACAAATTTGAGATGTCTCATTCACATTATAAGCATCTTGAAGTAAGATTCATGGCCTACTCCAAATGCATTGCAGAAACATGTCTTAGACATACCTCACATTCTTGCATAGCCGCTTCGGAACTTTTCAGATCCATAGAGGCCCCTGAATTGCCAAAGGAAACAGGAAAGATGTCAAAAAATGAGGCTAGAAAAATCCCCAGAACTGACTGAGAGTTGTGCTATAAAGAGCTCTACTGGCCATGAAGTTTTGATGCACAGAAATGGGAGTCTGATTTTTCCTAGAAGATACATCCATAAAGCTGAGTGGCGAAGGCATGATGGCATATTATGTAATATGAGTGGCATTGCACAAGAGTCCTTACAATGGTCACTACCACAACTGCAAAACATGAAAACATCCCATTATGGAAAGCACTAGACTAATTACTAATCAAGACACAACATGGTCTACTTGAGTATAAGCTATCAGAAGTCCCAATATTTCTCCACGTAAGCATCACTAAAGTGTATCATCAATGCTTGATAATGAATAAGAAGCATGTGGAGTTAAGGGCATCTATTGTCTTACTGTCTTGTGGAGATGTGCTTGATGTGGGCTGGTTATTCCAGCATGTGAATTCAGGAAAGGACTGGCACGCAGTAGATGTCCTGTCAAAACTGCTGTCCACATTTGCACAACGACTAGTCACAGAATTGTCAACTCCACTAGCAGACTCTTTTCCAAAGCTTCCACTTGGGGATATGGTGCTTTCAACCTCTCGAGAGGAAACTCTCCCTGGATTACTGATCCTTTTGCTCCGCTGTAATTTCTTCACAATTGAGGACCCAGGACTATCATCCTTTTGAGGACTACAGTCCATCTGCTGTGCTTCCATAAATTTAGCTTTCCTGACAGTGCTATCTTTTGGCGAAACAGAGTTACGGGCATGAACCTTTGAAGCTCTCCTGATGCCTGATGTCTGCCTAGTTGATGTTTCTCCTTTTGATGAGTTTGGTGCAGCACCCTCACCTATGCGACCATCATTTCCAGTACCAAACCGGCTCTGGAGAGTTCCAGTAAATAATGGCCCAGATTGTGTGCTCGGTGCAAACAGAGGTCCTGATCGTGTCTTGATCCTGTTCAACCCCAATGAGTTCACAAGAATTGAAGATGCCAGATGGAAATCCTCAATGAGGATGGGTGCTGAAATTTCCATTTCAACCTCCTCAGTCACAGGAGTCTTTCCAGCTCCTACACTTCGCCGACTTTTATCCTTACCTTGTCTAACTGCTTTCTCCTTCCCTTCTTTGACCACTTTCTCCTCAGGAACATCATCTTTCACCCAGCTTAGCAAAGCGTGTGAACTTCGCCGCCCAGATTTTCTGCCACCAACTCCACTATCTTCATCACCTTTCCACTGTTTATTTCCCTCCTTACCAGCACCATCTTTTTTCTTACTTGCCCCATCCTTGCTTACAATCAATCCAACTGCAGACCTTCCAAATGGTCCCATATGGACTGCCCACCAGAAGAAACCCAAAAAAAATTTCTTCTTAAATTGAATCCCTGTGAGCAAGGCTCACAAAATGAAATGAGACATGGTGCAGCTACAGGGCCTGTAGCACCACATCCCACATACTCGAGATGTTGTCAAAATCCACTCATTTTCTCAGTCAAAATATTGCACTAATCTTTTGTATCAAAATCCTCCATCACAAAATTTCTGCATAATGGGGATGATTGCTTTCAGGAATCCCAACTTTCAGAAAATGGCTCCTACACTTTGATATCCTCTCTATTGGTCCTGCTAAACAAGAACAACCAGCCTACACAAAGTTGGAATTCATAGCACTCCATCATGATAACCTATCCTTCACAACCTAATGCTCTACACAACTGAACCCTCCTAACACCACAGAAAGTCCTAACTTGAAGACATCTCAGCAGTACAGTTGCCAAGTGGGAAATCAGGGAGCTCCAAGTTGACCAAAATATTTATCAAAAACCCTCACATGAAATCACATTGCTGTAGTGGTGAGTGGTCGAACTTGGAGATCTCAGTCCACTCCTAATTCTATATCAAAATTGCAAACAAAAAAAAAATTTGTGATGATATCAGAATCAGATACCAACCAAAACAGTGAGATTTGATCTGTTTCAAGCTCAAGAGTTTGAGCTTGAAAACCTTGTCAATAGATAAGCAGTGGGTGAGACTAGTAACACCCCAGTCATTATTCTTTCTCACAACCAATATCAGAATTAAGGTTTCAAATAGTATATATCCAGTCTTGACAGCATCATCTGAGATAGTTTCACTGGATAAGATTGATCTCCTTGAGGAAAAAAAAAAGTTCTGTCTCTTGGGCAGAATCAGACTGGTTAATGGCACATACATGTAGAGCTGAAATCAATCAGAAAAAATCTCTATTTGCCAAAGACACTGCTCAACAGACCCTGGGCAATAATTTTCCTCACACCAAACCTAAATGCTGCACAACATTCATAGCTAAGTAGATGAATGAATCCACACAGAAAACCAAGAAAAACAGGGAGTCCACAGACTCTGCCACCCAACTTTACTAAACCCCATACCAAAACAGTTGACAGAGACAACAGATAAGCACCACAACTGATGCAAGAATATCAGAGGAGAAAACCATTAGAAACTCTAATTCTGATGTTGGTTACACATGCATAACCATTTGAAACCCTAATTCTGATGTTGTTTACACATGCATTCTCTCTCTCTCTCTCTCTCTCTCTCTCTCTCTCTCCACCGCCAAGATCCGTATCTCCGCCGTCATAAAACCTAGTGTTTAAGAGAATACGAGATTGAACAGTTACACATGCATTCCTCAGAAGAAAAAATGACGCCATGCCAAAAACAAAAAAAAGAGTCTAAAAAGATACCTGGTCATCCGTTGTCGCCCATGAATTTATTTTTTCCCACGAGATTCGAAGAAACAGAAACCTTCCACTCACTCCAGCCCACCTTTCTCTATTATCGTTTCTTCTCCTCCGATTCCTCCACTTCTCCCCTCACCGCCCGCCCCCCCCGTCCGAGCAGGCAACAGCATCGGGCTTCAAAACCCTAAAAAAGCAGAGAAGGAACAAAAGAGAGGAAGGGATCAAAACCTAAAAAAGTACCCAAAACCGCGTCACAAAAACCACACACAACCACCTGGTGACGACCACCCCAGCAAACACACACACACATAATCTCCATCCCCATTCTTCTTCTTTTTCTGGATCTTCAGAAACAAAGTGGTACAAGCAGTCGCAGTGACAAGATAAACAACAGTAATAGCAAATGAAGAGACGGAAGACAACGATGGTGGTGCTGATGGTGGTGATCGTCGTCGTCGTCGTCGTCGTTGTGGGTAGCCGCGATGGCAGCATCTACCGTTGCACGTTCTTCTTGGTGCTGTTGTCCGCGGGGGGGTTTTGCTGCGATTGCGGGAAAATACCAAAGACGACGAAAGTACGCGTCGCGCTGTGTAAAAGATGCCATTGGTTGACCAACGACTGCAACTAATAAAGTACAGGGCCCTCTTTCCGTGCGAGTTTTTTTAAATTAAAATTTCAGCAATTTTCACTTGATGGCTAATAAAAGTGAAATTAAAATAAGTGAAAGTTCTAAACCCAAGTGTTTGTTTTTTGGTGGGGGAGGTTTTCAATAGCCAAATTTCAACCAAATTTTAAGATTTTTTTTCAAATTATTTTATGCATAGTTCAAGTAGTTAGCCAAAAACACTGAAAGACATTATTAAAAAAAAAATTACTCTTGTATTTAGCTGGATGATCGCCATTTTGGTTCCATCAGAAATTGATTTTTTTAAGTAGAGAGGGCCACAGTGAACCAGCACCCACTAGTGCACTATGAAGGATGAATGGTAAGTGGTCAGGAAGCAGTTTTCTGTTGAGATCCAGTTCCCTAGTTAACCATGGTGGTTAGCTCTCAGTGGCTCTTTTTTCCTACCTACCTACTAACAACCCACAAGCAGGTTGTTACTAGGTAGGTAGTAAAAACAGCCCCTTACCTATGAAGTAACCATCTAGTTACCTAATGGTAACCTATTTTCCTACCTAACTACCTATATGTGAAACCTATTTCTTAAAAAATTGGTTACCAAGGTGAAAGCAAATATTAACTCAGTTGAGGTTCATCCACAACTGAGTAATAACAGGCATCCAGTGGACGGTGCACTAGTGAGAGCTGATTTTGTTGCTGGAAATTGAAACAAGCTAGTGGGTGCCCATGACCTTTGGCCACTGTGAAGTCTCCTGGTTTCTTTAAACTTGGTTAGCGTTTTAGTTTTTTTAGAAACTTTTAACTTTTTTATTTTTTATTTTTATGTGTTTTTTATTTTTATTATTATTTTGTGATCATCCAGCCGGACGGACATTTCATCCATCCCCTTAATTGGGACGAACAGTAGCTAAAAACAAAAATTGGGTTGGGAATGAAAAATCAGTTGAGCCCTTAATGTGTTCACACTTGGGGCCAACAGCCCCAGCTACACAAGTTGGTGTGATTGAAGGAATAGAATGCACGCCACCCAAAGGCCCCTCACTCTAAAAGAAAAGTAATACATCCTTTATGGTATACATTATATGTTGTATTTTTATTCCATAACACACACTTCTCGTGGAGGGTTGAGGGCGAAGGCACTTGCTTAATGGACTTCAGGGATGGCCAGCCCTTAACTATGATTCCTTTTCCTGCCCCCACCCCTGCCCCTCCCTCCCTCAATCATCATCACCTTTCTCTTTGGACGATAATTTGTTGTGGTACTTTTGAAAGTGTTGGGTAAAGCTCCCAGGCTGGGGGCATTATCAAAGTAAGGGGCCCTATTTTTGGCTACCTACGTAGTTGAAGCATGTGAAACAAATCTAGCAATTTTGCTTCAATTTTGGCTGAATTCTAGTTACTAGTGTGACCCGGGTGCCTTGCCACCCATGAATACGCTCCACCCCAGTTTTCCCATTTTTGAGGCCTATGAATGAAATTTACCTCACTTTTACAACCATTTCATGCAACATCCAACCATAGTGGTTTGTTTGTGGGTTCATTAAACAACGTTTTTTTTTTTTTTTTTTTTTGGGTTGAATT
>Ga0116227_10012214_pt1 | contig 14089 bp, 6 predicted proteins | sample S1TSphgellanicum_FD_89693 | JGI IMG/M metagenome (GOLD analysis project Ga0116227, IMG submission 89693) | Host-associated microbial communities from peat moss isolated from Minnesota, USA - S1T2_Fb - Sphagnum magellanicum MG | ecosystem: Host-associated > Plants > Peat moss > Unclassified... | reverse complement strand
TCTTATCATTTGTTCCAAATGTGGCATCAATAGAGACACCACTCTCATGACCATGTCATAACATCATCTCCTTTTGCCATTCAGTTTATATCCCAATGGTGAAAGGCATATTACTACTTTGAAAGCTAGCTACCTTCAACCTACCCACCAATCTCCTAGCAAAAACAATCCAAAACATTCACACTTTTTGTGCACCATTTTCATGCTTCTAGCTTGTAGGTCTCTTTTGCTAGTTTGCCTGCCAAGTTACAAATGTCCTCCTCATTCAGGATTAAATTTGTTGTCAATTTATTGTTGTTTTCCATGATCTCTTTCACTTGAACTTTGTGTTTATCCATCATTTGATAAATGGAAAATCCCAATCTAAGGTGTTCTAACATAAAAACATTCGTGTCTTTTCATACATGCCCAAAAAAAGCTAACCATAGCCCACCCTTCACACATCCATGGACAACAAGGCTAACTTTGTTCACATGTTGGAACATGTGTAGTAGATCTTGTTATATGGTTGGATGTAAGTAAAATTGCTTCAAAGTGAAAGAACATCCTTTCTTTTACAATCACTTCATTTTTCATGGAAACTTAGGGCCGCTTGTGCCCCATGTTAATACCTTGATGCTTATATTTTTCCCCTTTGACTTCCTTAAGGTTATATTTGACATGGGTCCATGCATGTTCCCAAAAAAATCAATGGGTCTATAAAATGATACTTGAATGGTGTCATCAAAGTTGACCAAGGCTCAAATGCATGGGAAGATTATAAAATTGTAAGAAATATTAAGTCTTAGAACATTTGGTCTTATTTTCAAGGAACAATTTTGACAAGAAATACACATTATTCTATTCCTTATCACAAACCATACACTATCAACAACGGAGTAAATGTGGAGTAATGGCCAAATGTTAACCATGAATATTTATCCGAAATGAAGTACATAAAAAATCATTATAATAATCAAATGATTGATAAGTTCAAATCTACTAAAAGTTCTTCCATCCAAACACTTTAGACTTTAATAAATTGTATGGAATCACAATTGCAAGCTATGCAATTGTTACTTTAGTTCTTCAATAATGAATATGCAAGTCATGGGAGATGACGAAAAAAAGGAAAAGAAAGACAAGATTCTAGTGAAAAGAGAAACAATATAGTGGTCTTTAACAAATAAAGACTTGTAGATGATTTACAATGCATGTATACACTAGAAAACTAGTGGAAGTGTAAGAATATTATATGTAGATTCATATGAATATAATATGTAGTGGTCCAATGTATAGAGAAAAAACATTTTTGATACCTAGTCTCTACAGATCTCTGTGAAGAGCTATATAAGAAGGCTTTTCTTACTATTTAGACCAGACCTTATCTTATTCAATAAAACATTCCTCTTTTTATTGATCGTTTTAAACGATGAGTAAATCTAATAATTTTTTTGTCGAAGATTTCTGTGCCATCCACAAATGCCTTAGTAAAACATGCCCGATATATAAGAATGCGATATAAGAATTTCACAACATGGATTCAACACAAAGCAAAAAGCTTACATAAACATTAGTCTTGAGCTTGAAAGTTGCAAGTTTTACACTCTAGCTCCACACCCTTTGTCAAAATTGCTTGCAATAATTTAACAAGCACTTTATATAATTTGATGTTTATGACTCTCTTAAAAATTTAGCCAAATTAGGAGCCACAAGCCAAATTACTTATGTGCAATAAACCTATTGATGATTGTGTGAAGCTTAGATAGTAATGGCAATGGAGATGGTACACAAGTGAGGAATTGTTACATTACATGAGGGCTTATGCTGCAAGACTTCTATGGGCTTTGCTTTGTGATTGTCTCGGTGCATGGGAATAGGGTTTGAAAGGACTTCAAACTACGTGATGGGCTCATGATGAAATGGTGGCATGTGACGGTTCATAGTCTTCATCGTAATGAATGTCATGGCAAGGGGTTGTGTGTTATATGAGATAGGTTTGAAATGTGCCTACATGACAATTACAGAAAGGAGGATCATGAGTTACACGAGTGGACACATTTTGTTCATGCCATACAAAGTTGGTAATACTTTTGTACGAGACACAATCAATATGTTTGGCATGTTTAATATTTTCCGTACTAGTGCTTTGTTTTCCTTACTTTGCACATATCTTTAATCTATAATAAATAAATAAATAAATAAATATTAAAATAAAATAAAATCTTTGTACTTGAATATCTCCCCAGGAAGAACTTACCAGTCCAAATTTCAGGGATCTACAAAAGCTTTTTACTTGGGGTAAAAGAACAACTAGCTCACCTTTTTGTAAGAGGCTAGGGTGAACCAGCTACCCACTTTGATACTCGGTACCATCACATTTTTGAGTGAGACCTCTTAGTGGCCATAGTAAAGCTCAAAAAATGTTAGATTTGAACTCAAAGACCTTGCATGGAATATTTGTAACATTTAAAACTATTGTAAATGAATTTTGAGGTTTTTACCATGGTACCAACATGGGTGGTGCTTGTTCACTCAAGGCTTTATTAAGATTCCCGAAAGCTAAAAAGTTCTTTTCCATGGAGAAGGAATCCCTTTCTGTTGGGATATTGTGTTGAGAATCATTATAGAGTATAGTAGCTTCAAGGCATTTTGCCCCTGAGAAACTAGGTGAGATTATTCATCCTAATTTGGTTGTAAAAAAATTCACATTCATCTTTTGACAATTTGTTTTCTATGCCACCTTCTCAAATGTGCACCCAGCCCCAAGTGACTTTCTCACCCATCCATAATCCACAATAAGGTATGAAATTTTTTTTTTGGAAAAATAGTTATGGCACCCATCATATGCAAAAATATATGTAATTTTTTCAAAATGTGACAATGTGATTGAAAACATTCAAATACACATGTCAATGACTAGGTTTTTTTTTTTTTTTTTTAAATTTTTTTTATATATAAATATTTGGGTTTAAAATTTTGCACGAATGTGAAAAATAAATATGAAAAGGGAATATTTGATCACTTTTTTTTTTTGGGAGAAAAAAGTTATTAGATTTGCAAAAAAATTGAAAATAATTTTGGAACATTTCCTTATTGGTTTTGGTTTGGTAACAATTTTTGTTAATATTTAAATAGGTTCCTAGAACATGCCATCATTTAATGTGAGATACCTTTTACCTTTCTCATAACCAATGTGCTGTTAAAAAATGAGAAAAAAATCCATGAATTTTTTTTCTTTTACATCAACAATATGATGATGTACATTAAAATAGATTTATTTTTTATTTTTCCCCTAGCTATGACCAATTTAGCATACAATATTGATTGTTGGTATTAAATGAATGACAGGGCCACTGTATATAACACAACTTGTTCTTCCTGGATTTCTGGGCTCAGCCACAAACTATGGAAAATATTAAATCGGCCTAAACCCTAAACCCTATTGCCCTCGACAAGGCCCTCAAATTGAAGAAGAACCTCAAAGCCATTCATTACCCTATACAGAAGGGTTTAGGGTTTACTCGGCCATGTTTGGCCAAATAATCATCCTCAATATGCAATGTCAAAAGATTTCCAGTTCTTTATACACTGTAAAGATGCTTGAAGAGGGCACCTAAGAACTGGTTGCCAAGAACTGGCTCCCAACTGCTCCCAAGAAGCAAAGCTTATACTGAAGGCTGGAATCTCTCCTGAGTGACAATTACATCAGATCACGACCATTATTAATCAGTCTCTGGCTAGAATTTTTTCTGTGGAATTCTTGCACTCAGAAGCAATTGAGCTGCAAAAGAAGAATACAATCTACAAGAAAATCAAACCTCTGATCATCACATTTTGCATCCCTACCCAATTTGGTTTGCCCACACAAAAATCACTCAATTTGGTTTAAGGAATGAGCAAAATATTGGAAATTGTCTGGTGATAAGTACATCTTTGGTGATGGGTGGTTCGACTAATCGTAGAGGTGAAACTGACTTCACCTAAAGTCCAAGCTAGAAAATAATATAGAAAAAGCTTCTATTACTCTCCTTTAAAAGAAGCCAAAATTTTTGGGCATCTACAGCCCCCAAAAAATAGAGAGAAAAAAACAAGAAACAAAGCTCATAAAGAAATAATTTTAAAAAAAAAAGTACCTTAGGAAACCCCAAGATGTACTTTGATAGCTTGGCCAGGACCTAAAATTGATGATCAGAGATTTTCTTGTAGATTTTCCCTCTACCCAATTTGGTTTCATTTTTTGCAATTTTTCTCTCCATAGTTTTGCAGCTCTGAAATTGGGCCTCTGGGAAGTTCAGGCTGCAGGAGGAGAATGCAAAACGAAGACTAGACTCATCAAACAACAGTTCACAAAAAACTCAACAAAACAAAAGAGAAAAAATGGCAGGCAAGACAGTTTTGTGTGACTGGAGCTTCTGGCTTCATTGCCTCCTGGCTTGTAAAGTCGCTTCTCGATCATGGCTACACAGTTCGAGGCACTGTTCGCAACCCAGGTGGGACCTGTGTCTTACAATAATCCTGATTCCACCTTCTCATGAACTCCTTCCAAATGCATGCATGGGATTAACAACGAAGGAATGAAGATTCACTCATGAGTGATCGATCTTCTTCTTCCATGAAATGAGATTAATACTTGGGTGTTTGTGCATTAAATGTGAGATCGATGCCCAGGAATATTTGTGATCATGTTTTGAGGTTTCAACGATGTGCAACAATGTCAACTACATATATATAGCATGCAAGTTCAGCAGCTCAATGCACTTGAACTATATTGTTTTTTTGTCGTCAAAATTCGTGTCAACTGGATTGCACAGTTTGCGTGACTGACTGCAGCTACTGCTCTTCTAGGGATATCCTTGTTAGAATTTTCCACATGGGATTTTGCATTTGGGTAGTGACAAACAAGGTGGTGGTCATGGTGTGGTACATGGGGCAGAGAAATCAAAGCATCTGCTTGAGTTCCCAGGTGCCACTGATCGCCTAAAGTTGTTTGTTGCCAACTTAATGGAGCCTGGATGCTTTGATAATGTTGTGGAAGGTTGTGATGGGGTTTTCCACACTGCATCTCCAGTTCTCTTCAACGATATCACCGACCCCCAGGTCTTCTTCTTCACCTTGCAAAATTTCCACTGGCCATCTATTTAGTTAATTTTGGATTAAATTGTTATTTCTGGACTTTTTTTTAACTCGGTGATTAAAATGAAAAAATTCATTGAACTCGAGGCAAAACATTGGAAACATCCATTTGTTGGATCATCTAGTGAGGACAAAAATTATTGATATTTATTGTCACATCATACAATGGCCTTCAAATTTAATTTTTTTTTTCAAATTTTCAATCTTCAAATGGTCATTTGTTAATTTTGAACTTTTCAAAAGTTCAGAATCAACTAAATACATCAATTATTGTTCATGCTACAACTCATGGCAAAGTCAAATGTTTTTGGAAGCCTCTATTTTGCTTTGATCCACAACAAAAGATATTCTAAACATTCTATGGATCCTTCCCTAGATTTAGCTCAAAATGAGCAGCAAATGTTAACTTTCATTAAAGTCAACAATTGTTGTGGAAGAAACAAAGCATTGGAACCAAGATGGAAAGAGAGATAAATGGTGGATCATGGGGATTTGTGTCCTTAAAGGTATACAAAGTTTGTCTACATGGCAGGTCCAAATAATTGATCCAGCAATCAATGGAACTTTGAATGTGCTAGATTCTTGTGCAAAAGCGCAAACGAAGAAAGTGGTTTTGACATCATCTACATTAACTATCATCTTCACTAATAAACGCAATTCCATGGGTGGTATTGATGAAAGCCTTTGGAGTGACCTAGACTTTTGTCAAGAAACAAGGTACTTTGGAGTTCACATTTTGCTTCCTACATCATCTTAGTCTTTCAAGGTATTGTGAAGTTTGTTTTTTTTTGTTTCCTAAATCTTCTTAGGCTTGATCCTTGAATGTATTGTGGAATTTGCATTTCTTAGTTTTGATCTTTGAAGGTATTGTGGAGTTTGCATTTCTTTTTGACATCTTCTTAGTCTTGATATTTTAAGTTCTATTTTGAAATTTGAATTATCTCTTATTTCAAAAGGTTCACGATAACATTGTGCTTGTTGTAGACGTGGTATGTTTTGTCCAAGACACTTGCAGAAAAGGATACATGGGATTTTGTAAATGAGAATGGGTTAAACATGGTGGCCATCAACCTTGTTATAACCTTGGGTTCTATTTTACAAGCAACCCCAAACTATGGCCTTGAGCTCATTCGAGACTACCTAAATGGCAAGACTCCTTTACATGTATCCTTGCCATAAAATTTTGGTTTGTTTGATGAAGTAGAATATATTTAGGCCTTTCCATTGAAGTATATTTTCAAGACTTGAATGAGACCCTTCCAAAATTTGAGGTGCCTTGTCCCATGGCCTTGGTTTTAATGAACCTAAAATTGTCAAAATAGACCTTTCTCATATTTCAAATTGTATCATATTTTGATGAGAGCTTGTTTGTAACTTACAAGAAATGCGATGCTTTGTGTGATTCTTACACATGAGAAGCAAGTTCCAATCCTTTGTGTACGTTAACTTCATACCCATGTTTCAAGTTTGTGAAATTCAAATTTTTGTTGTTTTGAAGGAAGTGCAAATTATGGCCTAATCGTAGCAAAATTGGCCTTCTAATTTTCTTACATTAAAGATAGTGCCATATATGTACAACATCAAAAATGCCCTAGGGGAGGCAAATTTTGTAGTATGTCAAGAGTCATGTTTTAGATTCATTTAGGAAGTTTGGCAAGATGTTTGATGTCTTGTTGGAATTTGTAGGAACAACCAAGACATATCCAAATAATGGTACCATGTTGCTTGTGGGCATGAAGGATGTCGCAATGGCACACATATTGGCATATGAGTTTGCACATGCCATTAATTGCAACATATGTTGTAGTACAGCAATCCATTTGTTTGACCTTGTGGCACTTTTGACCAAGATGTATCCTACATACCCCATTTGCGCCAAGTGAGATGTGTAGGAAGAATCAAACAAATAATTTTGTTTTATATTATGAAGTCATTCCTCCTTAAGGTTGTCATTTAACTTGACCTTTAAATTTTACATTGGTTTTTTTCATGTACCTAAAGAACACATTATCTAATGTAAAAGCACAACAAGTTTTACAAAAACACAATTGTAATCTGTAAACATTTTCAAAAAGTTTCATGTTTTTTTTTCTTGTGATACATCACAGGTATCCAATGAATACCCACCAAGTATCATGGAAAATTGTTTAAAAACAAATACAACCATGGTTTTTACATCATGTAAAGCCTTTGGGGGTGGGCTTTAAAAGAATTGAGTATGCATTTGGCTCCACTTCACGAGGCCCTTATACCATAAAGCCCACCTCCTTGGGTTTTATTGTACATTAATAGTTTTAATATAATCGACAAAGAAAGAAATGACCAAATGGAAGCCTTATCCTATAAGTTAATATTTTCTCTTATCATTGAAGAAGGAATACCCAAATATTATTTGAAACCGAACTTATGGATGAAGGTCATGAATCAAAGTAGCCACACCCAATTGCATTTTTTTTGCAACAATCTTTTCACTAGTAGAATTCATGTCTTATGTAATCACATTTTAAACAACTAATGGTTCTCAACAATTGAAAAAATAACTATGAACCATACTTACAACCATCTAACTTATGTAGCAATATGTGTAGTTGTAATCTAATGTTTATTATGACTAATAGATTAATGGAATGGATGTTTAACATAATGTCGACATGTATTCAATTTTATATATAATCAAATTAAAGATGTCCAATTGTTAAAGTGACTAACCAACAACAATAACAATGACATGATGTAACATATAACATTAAAAGGGTTTGGTGTCTAATCCAACCAAACATAATATTATTTAAGATATGATGTGCAAAGTTAATGTCCATCACTTTACATTTAACATGTGTAAATTTGCCACATGGTGTAAATATGTAATCAAATTAATGTAATTATAGTCATAACCTAGTTGTATATTGTGGGTTATATTGAAAATGTAGTAAATAATTGACATCATAAATCATAAATTTTAATTTAACATACCTTCATAAATTTTTGTGTAGGTCATTTTGTGATGGCAATAGTCATGTATGCATTACTAGAAAACATATACGAAGTTCAAGTGGAATCATTTTTGAGGGATTTATAAAAATGTTATATTTTAGTTCATTATTTTTACAAATGGCATGCATGCATGTATAAAATTTTAATCACTGATAATTAAATTTAGTTTAAAAATAAAATCATGTGATATTTATGCGTATGTTTATAGCTAAAAGTTTATGATGAAACTTTTAAAATAAATATTCTAAATTGATGTAATATATTTAGATCTGAAAATATTTTTATAGAATTATGGAATTAAAAATATGGGTTAATTTTAATTCAGAATTTTAAAATGAATTTTAATTCCTAGACCAAAAAAATAAATTTAACTTGGTTATTAAAAAAAAATCTGAATGCATGAACCAAATAGAATATTTAAATATAAAATAGACTTACAAATTATAAATTATATTTAGTTATAGCTGAAATCAAAATTTTAAAACATTAAATTTGAATATTGAATTAAAATATTTATTTAAATAAATTATAATTATGTAATTAAGTTACAAATTTAATTTCATTATGAGCTTACATAATTAAATATTGATATCATAATGCATAAAATCTAAAATATACATGTTTATATTTATGCAATGACATAATATATTTCAAATTAAAGTATTGGTTGGATGGTTAAAGAATTAGTTTGTGGCCATGGAGATGAGAGTTCAATTCCCTCTAATGACATTATAAACTTGGTTTTAAATGGCTACAACATGATTGCATATGTCCTAAATGACTATACCATGACTACATGTGTTTTAAATAACTATAAAATGACTACATACTTTTATTTGAAATGTAAATTCATGTGGAGATTACACATAGTTGTTTTGGACATGACAAGACACCATGTCATGTTGGGTTGTTTAAGCAAGTTGTCTAACATGATTTTAGTGACCATAGTCATTTAATTGAATATGACTATAAATCAAATTGTAAACATAGTCATTTTTTTGGGTGAAATCCTACTAGTGTCTTTAGTTTCCAATTGAAGTTGATATTGATTGTTTGACTAGTGGGGGATGCACTTGCAAGGCTAATGATGAGGTTGCATCAATGGTTTTACCAGGCCATGTGTCAATTGACAAATTGAATGAACTTGAACTCAAATACCAACCCATTGAAGAAACAATTAATGACATAGTATCTAGCTTAAAAAAGTGTGGGTGGTTGGCTTGAGGGAAGTGGATGGTCTATTGGCCCCAACGTATACAGCCTATTATTGCAAATTTGATGAAATTTTTTTATATTCTAAAACAAGTCCGTTTCATAAGTTACATATATGAAGTTTCTCAAAAGGTTCATAAAAAATTCTATAGAAATGAATCAACTTCTTTTGTCCTTAGCTTTGTCATCCATGTCTTTAATTGATTTGATGTTGGAAATCTTCATGTAAAAAGGCTTGTTTTGCTTTCAACACATTTTAGGTCAAGAAATTCACCACCATAATATCCATGTTTTAGTATTATAAACATATTTTTTGTTTTGCAAGATTATTTCTTATACAATAATACATTTAAAATGTCAATGTTATCTTGAATTTTTTAATTTGGGGTATTTCATTCGTATTATCATAGTGTATGGTAGTTGGAAAGCTTCAAAAATGACCCAAATCATCAAGTAAACAATATAGCCAAATCAATCAAGATGATATTGCTTAATCGAAAGCATCAAAAACTATATTTACTCAGGTTAAGGTAATCTCAAGATCAAAGTCAGGTATGTCAATCATGAGCACCTAGTCCTCCTCAATGAATGGCATTACTTTCACATTTGCAAAGCTTGTTTGTTCAAACCCCATCTAATTCTTCCTCCCTTGCAATTTATGGCCTACATAACAACTATGATTTCTTATATGTGAAATGGACAACAAACACAAAATCAATCCTTTACAAAGTGAGATAACAAGTTTATGCAAGTAAGACACATTTGGAAAAACATCACCAATGCCCTAACTATTTGAAATGCAAATATCTTATGCCAAGGTATTGGGATTCTAGGCAATTGTATAAAGAAATGTACTTGTTATAGCTCTTTTGCATTGAATGGTGATTGTCTTACAAGGTGATGTTTGCATTTTTCACTTCACAAATAACCACATGCAAATTGTCCTTCAAATTTTATCGTGACAAATTTCAAACTCGCTTCATCCTCCTCCACAAACAATGGAAGCAAATATCATGAAATAATGCTTAGGGAAGATACTTGTCACTTTGGATTTGTTGTTTTATCATGTGCCTTTTTTCTTGGCAAAAGGTCATTTTGAATTTGGTGGCTAACCAGTTCTTGTCCTCTTAGCAAATAAACCATCTTGTCTTTCTATTTTATTCCTACATTGTTAACTTATTTTCATTGAAAATCATCTTGTTGATTGGTCTTTGGGGGTGTTAAAACCCTTACATCCCATCTCAATTGGGTGTACTCTTGGATCTCCCCTTTCATTACTTGAGACATGTATTCTTGCATGCCCTTCTTCATCCATTAAGTCCTATTTTTCATCCTCTAGGTCTTGCTATTGTTTAGGACCTTCCATTTGAGTTCTTCCTTCTTGTCTCTATTTACCCTTTAATTCTCCTTTTCTTTTTTCATCTAATTGTAAGATCCTCATTATAGTGATTTTAAGTGAGTTCAATTCCACAAAACCTTTGTAATTTTCTTAATAAGATATCACATTTTTAAATAAAATTTAATTTTAACAATCAAGGGCCAATTTAAAGGAGTTGAACTGGGGGAACATTAAATAGGTGCAAGAAATTAGATGTTACACTACAATGAATATTACATAAAAACAAATAGCCAACATGAAAATTATTTTTCAACCTTTTGAAAAGTATGACTATTATGAAATATATGCAATGCATTAGTTTAGGATTAATTCTTTGAAGGGAAAAATTAAGTTCAAATTTGATGGCATTTCATTGTAAATTTTTATTTATTTTCTCAAGAATCATCTTTTTCAAATGCCACCTTGTACAAAATGCCTTAAAACTAATTAAGTAAGCTATGTAATTAATCTATTAAATAAACAAGAAGTAGGATAGGTAGTAGGTAGTATGTATGTGTGCTAAGTAATAAGTAATAGGGGTAATTAATATGTGATAATGTTTTTAAATCAATTATTTATTGAATCAAGTAAACCATGTAATTAATCTAGCTATTAAATAATTTAGATAGTAGGTAATAAGTGGCTAGTAGGTCATATGTATGTGGGTTAAGTATTATGTACTTTATCTTGTTGGTATGTGATTTTTAAAAATTAATTACTTAATTAGGTAGGCAACATAATTTATTTATTGAATAGGCTAGGTAGTTAGTATTAGGAGTAATTTATGAGGCATTTATAAACATTATATAGTGAATAAATTATATATCATATAGCTAAATTACATTTTGTTCATACAAATATGATATATTATTAAAAAAATTGTATAATATAATTTCTTCAATGAAATAGAGGTTTGAGATGTGAAAATATATAATTATTTTTACATAAGATTATACAATAATTTTAAGTTAAAAAAATGTGAATAATTATATATCACACATTTAAATTAAATTCTATTGATAAAATTATGACATATAAAAAAAATTGTATAATATAAGTTTTAGAATCAAATGAAGGTTTCAATTTATAAATCATATGAACTTGAATTTATTTTTTCCAAGGAACAGTCGGTTAAATGATGTTCAATAACAAAATTCAAATATTTTTCTTTTCAATTCAATTTATATTATTAAAAGGAAAAAAATATAGTTGTGTACACTATTGAAAGAACTTTAAAATTAAAATTTGATCTTGTCATTTCGACAAAATCTTAATAAGATATCAAATATCAAAAATGATGTTTTGTGTAATGTTTAAAAAGAAGTAGGCTAAGTATAATGCACAATACTATTTTGTCATAACAAGTGGAGTTGACCTCCATCCTTGGGGTTCAGGATCAATTCTCACAAATGACATGGGTTCTAATTAATGATGGGATGTTGACCGAATATTCCCTACCTACATAGCCAAGTTAGGTTAGGTGCCTACTATGTGGGTTAGGTAAGCACAATAGGTGGCCTACTTAGCAACTTAAACTAGCTTTAAAAACCTAGCCTAGCTAATGACACGTGTGGACATGGTATAGGTTGAAATTCATGAAATTACCACTACTATAAGTATATGTAAATAAAAAATAATAATAATATCTTGATTTTAATAATAAATATTTAAATAAATGTAAATAATGTGACTACATTACTTAGTCATAAAATTAGTCACAAAATGGTGATGTCACATAAGTTGGTTTGGATGGATGAAAAATTCATGTAAATTGCATCTTCATACGACTACCATTGTGACTTGGTGTTGCATATTGTCTTTTGTGACTAAAAGTTTATGTGACTTGTCCAAGGTGACTAGGCCCTATAATAGTCACATGTGGTAATTACAATTAAAAACTGATTTATTTTATCGTTGATTTGCAAATTCCTTGTAATGTCAACACCTTTATGTTGAAGCATTAAACACCAACTTTAGTGAATAGATGAGTTCATCATACATGTGAAAATTTTCAAAATTTGAATAACATATACAACTTTTATAGACATACGTATTCTTCTACACATAAAAACATGGTAGAGGTAACACAAAAAAGGTGTCAAATGCTTGTTGATTCAATTGACAATATGCAGAAGTCAAACATGATTATGGAAAAGAAGTGATATAAAATCCAAGAAAATTAATGTCAAATCCAAAACACCACCTTTGAAAAAAAAATGGAATATTATAGGAGCAAAGATAAAATCATCAATGAAACACGAATGAACATGGTCAAGGTGATCACTAGTTAGTATAAATCATGGGCATGGTCCTTTTGAAGGACAACAAAAGTGGAGGTGTCAATAGTGTTAACCTAGGTCAAGACTAGATAATCCTAATTAATGAATTGAACATAACAACCAAAGTATGAATTGACAGATTGAGGGTTCCAACAACTACTAAAAGGAATTTTGTTGCCCGACAATAGGACCCTAATGAATCAAATCCAACAACCAAATGTTCATGAATCGACAACTTGGGGATTCGATCTATAGATAAAGGCAATTAAAGACAACACATGGAAAAATGAAAAAACAAAGTTGATTGAACTTTGACAATCAAATTTTGATGCATGATAAAGTAGGAGATCAAACTTTATTTGTTAATCATGTTGCATTTATTTGTCATCCTTGAGGAGACATATAATTCCTTGTGCATTGGGTGCTAGCAAGGTAAAGTAGACAATTTCTACTCCTTGTCATAAAAAAAACAAATAGCCATAAACAAGTTTTTGTATTAAATGTAATTTTTAAAAAAATTTAATGATCAACATAAGTTAATTTTATTACAATGATCTTGATACATATTTAATATGCATTCAAATAGATTTTTGAAAAATAACAATACTTTTTTTCCTACTTTTTAAGTTGTCCAAACTTGTACAAGTAGGTGAAAGTAGATGGATTATTGAATATTCTCCAATTTCAACATTATGTAATTTTAAAATATACTTGTAAGTTCTCAATGTTTAAATATTATAGTACACTACATCAAACTTCTAATTGAAAAATATGTTTAAACTCAATTTGACTAATCATTTTCAAACATATTTGTTATCTACTTTTATTGTGCCAAAGTTTCTCAAATTTTATAATCACATACCTAAAAACTCAAAGAAAAACACCATGCATTTATTATGTTATTTTAAATTATTTTCAATCCATTTTCTTTTACTTGTGTAAAAAATTGGACCATTTTTTGACTACCTTTTTTTAACTACTTTTTTTGTACACTTTACCATGCTTTCACCCCGTTGCATCTTTTGATCCCCCCCCCCCCCACCCAACTTTTATTATTTTTTTTTTTTTTAAATCTTTATTAATTACATTTTCCATTTTCTTTTTCTATTTA
>Ga0116227_10012213_pt1 | contig 14091 bp, 11 predicted proteins | sample S1TSphgellanicum_FD_89693 | JGI IMG/M metagenome (GOLD analysis project Ga0116227, IMG submission 89693) | Host-associated microbial communities from peat moss isolated from Minnesota, USA - S1T2_Fb - Sphagnum magellanicum MG | ecosystem: Host-associated > Plants > Peat moss > Unclassified... | reverse complement strand
TTTTGTTTTTTTTTTTTTTTTTTTTGGGGGGGGGGGGGGGGGGGAGAACAGAGGATTTTTTTTTCCAATTTTCCCTGTTTCCTAATGTGTTCCCATGGTGTTCTTTCTAAATTCCAATGGGTTCTCGAAGTGTTCCCCAAGTTCACAATGTGTTCCCCAACATGTTCTCCATATAAGCACCTCACTTCTAGCCCATGAGTTTTGGCAAATGTTGTTCTCCTTTCACCTATATAGGTGGGCCAAAGAAGAGGAACTATCCAGTTCAAAATAGAGCCTTCTGTTTTGGGGAGTCTCCATTATTTCTTTTTTTGAGTGATGGGCCAATCAAATTGGCACGTTACCCAAAAAATAAAATAAAATTGGGAAGCACTTCATTTAATTAATAAGAAAGGTGACTATTTCCCCAAATTTATTTTCATGGCATTAGCCTAGGCCAAAAAAGTAACTAATAGTTTTGGAAATAGAAATTGTATGCAGCCCATGGGAAGGTGAAGCATCCACTTAGGTGCCCCAACTTTATAATTTGGGGTTTGGGGGCAGGGGGGAGGGGGGGGGAGGTTTTTTTTTTCATGAGTTGCTGATGTGTTCCTACCATGTTCCCCAGGTTGTTCCCCAAATTCTTAATTTGTTCCACAAGGGTGTTCCCAATAGCACCTAATATCAAACCCATATGTTTTGCCCAAAATCCTCCCCTTCTCACCTATATAGTTGAGGTGTTTGTTGCGAGGGGTAGTAGCCCAGGGGAAAAATTGTGATGAACCTTTTTCATTCAACCAATGGGAAATGCAATCATGCTTTCAGAGTGCCTTGGATTTTTTCCTTTTAAGTTTTGGGTTTAGGGTTGGGAGGTTGTGGAAGTTTTTTTTGTCAAATGTATTTGGTGTGGAAAGTGGACTGTCTAGAGTGGACATTGGACTTTACATGCAAGTTTTATTGGGGGCGATCGAGGGGGCGGGAGGGGAGGATTTATTTTCCTTTTAGCCAATAGGAGGGCCCAAGGTGCCTTGCTTTTATTCCTTTTAAGTTAGGGGGGGATAGGGAAGAATTTTTTTTTCAGTTTTTCCTGTTTCTTAATGTGTTCCCACGATGTTCCCTCTAAGTTCCTAATGGGTTCCCACATTGTTCCCCAAGTTCACAATGTGTTCCCCAACATGTTCTCCTTACAAGCACCTCACTTTTAGCCCATATGCTTTGGCACTTTCACCTATATAGGTGGGCCCAAGGGGAGGAACTATATACATCAAAACAAAACCTTCTATTTTGAGGAGCCTCCAAAGTTTCATTTTTTTGGGAGCAATGGGCCAATCAAATTGGTTTTGGCCCAGAATTTTGGCATAGTTTGTTGATGAGAGCGAAAATTCCAGAGGATTCACCAATCTCGAATTACCGAATCAAGCACGTGGGAACACCCATTTTTTTATGTAAGTAGACAATGGGTTCTTGAAACTAGAATCCTTTTAGAGGTCCTTCCATCTTGTACCTTTTTCTCCCCCTTTGTTGGGTGCTTTGTTTGGTTGAAGATTGGCAGGTTTTCATCATTTTAGAGGAACTTCCCACCAGTGGGAGGAGACTTTGTATGTGTGCAGGCTTTTGGATGCAAGTTTGGGTTGGACCCAGAGCTTGAAACCAAAGCCAATTTGCAGGTGACAGTTAGGGATCTAGCTGTACTTGTTAGGCTTTTTGTCCTCAAATTTATCTTGCATTCAAATTACCCTAGTACCTAGACTGGTTAGGCACTAATTAATTATTTTTGGAATTGCCCAAAAATTCTGAAAAATACAAAAACCTGGCATGCCAAAAATCTGAAAGAAACTCTCAAACACAGTAGCTTAATTATTTAGTATATTGCCTAATTATAAAATATAATTATTTGCTACGAAAAGTAAAATTTTAAAAAGTAATAATTATTAGGCACCTTGCTGCCAAACCAGCCTAGGTACTACCACTCACCGCCCAATGCTATCATTTCTGGGGATTTTGTTTGAATCTACAGTAAAGGAATGGCAGCACCATTACATGATGAGCTCGTTGTTTCCAGGACTTTGGCAAGCAAAAACACAATCCAAAGCTGGCAAAGGTACGTGCACCCACAATTGTCAATAGACAATGGACCTAGGCTACCCAAATGAATTATACATCAATATGACCAACAGCAGACTGGAAAAGTCCAAACCCTATATAGATAAAGAATTCTTCTCCAAAAATGGTTTATGTGGCACATAAACCCTACACATAAACATCATTACAAGCAAAAGCAACAAAGTTATGGCTAAATCATGTAGTTCACCTACTTAAGGTTTGTGTTTTATCCTTCAACTTTAGAAGGATGGGTACCAAGGAACCCTTGTTGCCCAATCATAGAGGGAAGAGGGCTCTTGACCACAACAGCTTTGCCTAGCAGACTGTATTTGTATATACCATAGTAACTTGGCAGCTTTGACACATGTTTGTCCAATAATTAATTTATTTTGAATTTTTCATTTCAAATAATAGAATAGTCATGAAGATTCAATATTTTCCTTCAAAAAAAGGGTTATTTTGAGAATTTTTTTGAAATTTTCTGAAAATAATACAATCAGTGTCAAAGCTGCCAAGGTTGTATGACCCATGCATACAAATGCGAGCTTGTGGCAAAAATCATATCCTACAAGAATTGGGTAGGTCAAAATTTTAAATAACATTCAGATCCAGATTTGTTCAAGTTCAGCTCCATCGACCAATTAGCATGTGCCTATTTATCTTAGTCAAAATGCTGCTGTTCAGCCAAAGGCCTTTCACTTCTCGACAAACATCGTCAAGAGGTTGACCCATGCTTTGCTTACTCTCTTTGATAGGCGTTGAAAAAAAATGCCTGACCAAACCCCCTTAGTGGAAAAATATTTTTCCTTTCTGTGAAGTAAGCTTTTAAGTTATATCTTAATCTCCCCTATTTCCTTCCTTATGCTTTATCTGCCCTTTTCCTGGTGACCAGTTTTGATATTATTTCAGACTTTGGAAAATACCAGAAACTAAAATTATATCTATAAAATGTGTTGAAAACTTTGCGTGGTTACCAGTGATTTTTTTTCTGAAAATCCTTGTAATTATTTTCAACTAAAAAAGTGGGAAAGCTTTTGAAATTGGCAATTTTTTTGTGTAAAACTTTTGAATTTTTTTGCAAAGTTTTGCAAATTCCCACAAAAATTTTAATATAAAAAGGTGGGAAAATAAACCTTGGTCATGATATTACCTTCTACATTAGTACACAACACTATCAAAACTAACAAATAGTACACAACTTTTTCAGGCTACAAAGAAAAGGAAAAAGAAAAAACTTTACTTATAATATGAAATTCAAGTTCAAATGTACACAGTGAAAGCAAAACTAGGTCAACAATGACTGCTCTTAGGATCTTATGTCACCAAAGATGAATCTCATAACAGAAAAAGATGAGACGAGATGGAAATCTCAAAGTCATCAGGGAGTGGGTCAAAACGTCAAAACATACTAAACTACAATTTCAACTAAATACAAACTTACAAATATTTATTTATTTATCTATTTATTTGGTGGAAACACCTGACATTAGTTTCAGAGTCAAGCCCAAAAGTGCTAAGTTTCCTTCAAAATTTGTAAAGCACTTCAAGAAATTTCTTAGCAAGTTTTGGAGAGCACCTTATATCCATGAATATCCCTCCTCGAAATTGAGTGATATTGCATCTACTTGTCAAGAGTGGACTTTTAAGGGTCGTATGCTTATAGCCCATTCCTTAGGAGTGTGAGGGATCTTATGCCTACAGTCTCAGGTACCTACCTACCAGTATAGGTGTTTGGTTCTCAGCATTGGGCAACATTACATACTCCATTTCCACTACCTTAGTACCTTGGCAACTTTGACACAGGTTTGTAGAAGAATTAGTTAATTTTGAAATTTTCATTTCAACAAATAAAATGATTAATGTGGAAGTTGTCAAGGTACTATATTATTAGTCAACCCACTTCAATTCTGACTTTGGATTGTTGTCAATTATTGGCAGGTTGAGCTCTTATAAGATAAAATAAAAGGGTTCCTTTTGTTTGCAGCGCTTTGTTGTTGGCATATTAAAAGAACAATTTGCAGTACAAGGAAGTACACAGAGAGAGAGAGAGAGAGAGAGAGAGATGAACTTGCCATTTTAGAAGGTTCGTGAATCGTAGCATTTTCTTTTCTGGCTAAATTTAGTGAGTTCGCTTTTTTTTAAATTCAAAATGGCTAAAGATATGTGCTTAAAATTTTTTTTGGGTGTTTTCTAGTCGCCAAATTTCTACATTTAAAAAAGATATCGCCAGATCTCTCTATTGGGTTCCTAGCATGTAGCCAAAAATGTGAAGGAAGTCTTGAACTTCTTTACTTTCATATCCTGTTTATAGCCAAATTTGGCTAAACTGTAACATGCAGGATCGTCGGTTCAGCTAATTTACAAACATGAAAAAATAAACCCTGTTCAAGATATGACAAGTGTGTGGACAGAAATCATCAACGCGTGGACTCTTTTGAGGGGCTGGATTTGGGGTTGGTGGAGAAGCAAATTATCGGACTCTGAGAGAACAGAAGAACCCAATTTTGTGTATGTGTTTTAAATTTTTCGTAAGAACTAATTTATTTCAACTCCATTTTGCAGAAAGAATTTATGTGTATGGTATAAAGCTTTTGCAACACAAGGATTCATTTTCTCACACTTGTATCATCATTTTTGGTATTCACTTTTCAATTTCTATCATAATTTTCGGAAAAATAAAATAAAAACCTAAGAAGAGCGTAACAGAAACTAATATATAACTTGGTATAACAGAAACGGAGAAGTGTATGGGGTAAATCTTGGAGAAGTGTATGGTATAAAGCTTGGAACTCACTTTCTCACACTTTTGTATCATAATTTTAGAATTCACTCTTGTATCAGAAGTTTTCTGAACAAAGAAGAAATCTAAGAAAGATGCAAGAGGAGATCATATAGGAGCAAAAATAGAGAAGTGAATCTGTAAAGAGAGATCAGGAGGTGGATCCACAGTTTGAAGTGCAGGGAGAAATCGAGGAGTAGGAAGAAGCACAAGAAGACACGAGAGAGAGAAAGAAAGAGAGACAAAAAATACCCATCATCAAATTTTAGCTCTCTCTCTCTCTCTCTCTCGCTCGTTCTGTTATGAGGAATATTACTCATGGCAGATGAGAGGATTCATGCGGGAACAGTCAACAACAACAAGCTGAGGAGAGTGATGAGATTGCTGAAGGACCAGACAGCGGCAGGAATAGCGATGGCAAGTGCCGGGCCCTTACAAGTAGCAGTGGTAAGAGCAACCAGTCATGAGGAATGCTTACCCGAAGAGAAATATGTAGAAGAAATAATTGCCACGGGTTCGATGTCACGGAGCAAAGTCGCGTTTTGTTCTAGGGCATTAGTTGGGCGTCTCTCAAAGACACAGGACTGGGCTGTTGCACTCAAATCTCTCATCGTCATACACCGCGTAATTCTGGATGGCGGATTCTTGTTCCAAGACCAGCTTAGCTTCTCCTCCAGCAAAGTAGGAAGGAATTTTCTGGAATATGTCTCGTTTGCAGATTCGGATCTGAATCTCAGCCCTAGTTTTGATTTGGAGCTCAATTCCTGGGTGCGTCGATATGCGAGATACTTGGATGAGAGATTGATCTGTTCCCGTGTTGTGAAATCCCATTTCGATAGCAGGTGGAGCAGTGTCCCCACATCTGAGAATGTTTGTTACATGGCCACAGAGCAAGTCTTAGAGGAATTAGGGTTCTTGCAAAGTTTGCTGGAGGAAGGTTGTCACTGTGAGGTAGGAGGATATGGTACTACCACCAATTCTGTTATCCAAGGAGCTTTGATTTTGGTTGTTGCTGATAGTTATAAACTCCAACAAGAGATTGGGTTTCGAGTGCGGGAGATGCTTCACAGGCTTGACATCTTGGAACTCCCTCACGCTCTTCAGCTCCTCGAAATTTGTAAGAAAGCTGCAGTACGAGGGCATCAAACTCACATGCTGTTGAAGTTCTTGGACCACTGTCGCAAGCTGGTGAGTTTGCTGTCAGATTTACCCATGCCACACTCATCAGGGTTTGTATCTGAATCCGATGTGAAGAAGGTGGAAGAGACAGTCAAGATGCTGTCACAATCCTCCTCCCCAACTCAGAATACAAAGTCGAAGCAAACAACTTCCTCAGGTCCTTTGCTTGATGTCAGCATCTCTGGACAACAATCCAAGCCTTTGCAGTGGAGAGGCAGTGGTTATTACAAAGGACCAGAAGGTATGTGTATTTACTCAATGTTTCCTTCTTCAGAATTTGGGTTTTCATTTAGGGTTGATCAGCTATGTCTCTTGAGTGCTCATTAACGTCATGACTACTTGTGACCTAATTCCGATTGCTTCTGGAAATGTAACAAAAACTAAGATTTTGCATAAGGGTTTCTTTGCCCATTACTAAGAATTTTGTAGAATCCTGTTATGTACCACTCTTTAAGATTGGCGTAATGGAAGAGTTTTTGAAGACTTAGTGCGGGAGGATTTCTGGCTTTAGCTCCACCACTCTTTAGCTTTGGGGTCTGTGTTGTCCTCTTGATGGATGCCCACATTGAGCCTGCTTTTGCTAGTTTCCATTTGACTGACCTAGCCTGACAAATGAAGCCATCACTCTCTGCAGGTCGTGGTGATCTACAAAGAACATCTGGTCAACCTTTTGGGCAGTTCCAACAAGAAGCAGGTCAAGAAGAGTTGTTGCACTCTGATACTCATTTGCAAAAAGAGGTACAGCTACACGTTTCTACCCATTCTTCCCCAGAGTTCAACCTCATTGATCTGTCTTCAGAACCAGAGGTGCCTAGGGTAGATGAGTTCCCACATGATTTGATCTCATGGGTACCTTCACAGGCACCCACCCCTCAAGCAACATTTACTGATTGGGAACAAATACTTGTGGACTCCTTGAAAACCATGACAACCTCTCACAGTTGAAATACACTCACTGCAGTTCCATCAGCTAGTGTGGGTCAAAGTAGTTCCATCCTTTTATAGTAGGTGCTGATTTACACCCTTTTGGTCTATTGGAATCCTTGTCATATTTGCCAACAAGGACATGACCAGACTGAATTTCTCAAGCTCACATCAATGCAAAGGGTGTGCAGCAGTTTTAGAAACTGTTTCACCTCTAAATGTCAGAGCTTCAGTTTAGTGGGAGTGAAATGCATCCTAGTGTAACTGCTCAACAATTCCAACATAGAGAGCTCCAAGTCAGAAACATCCTCAGGATTCCTTCCATGTTAGCAGTGTTTTGCTGCTTCATCATTGAGAGAAATTATACTCACAGTTTGACATTCCTTAGACCTGAACTATACATGTACATTACAAAGGCCTTTGGTGGTTGCAGGCTTGTTTTTGTAATCAAAACTCACAGATATCTTATCAGAAGAGCTCACAAACAATGTGATGCTCATGATTGTGATAAAACACAAGCTTTTGTCATTTGATTGTGTCCTACTATGTGTATCCTTGACAAGACTGATTAATGCTGAGCACACATCCTTGTATCATATTGTGTATCCTATCATATTATGTGTGTGCTTGTGTCATGTATGCTTTGACAATGTATTCTGTGACAAGTTACAGAATGAGAAGCCAAAACAACTCTTCAGGACATGGAGAAGTGGTTCAAGTTTAGATTGCAAATACTTTAGGAAATACGATGAACTAGAGACCCATGGGGAAAAAGATACAACTCCTGTATTTATTGAAGAGGGCTTTCTCCAAGGTGCCATGTACATAAAAGAGGTAACTTTAACATGCTTGTTGAGGGAGTCTTAAGAGAAATTGCATCCAGAAGAGAATGAGCAGAATCAAAAGCTTTGCATTGTGATATTCTTGCAATTTGAGAATTTTATCCAAAGCATATTTGGAAGGATTCATGCATATGAAAAATTAGTGTAAAAATTGCTCTCTACATGTAAAACCTTTAGCATTGAGAGAAGATGCAACTTGTTTGATGTTTGGAGTGAACATCAAATGAATATATGTGAGCATTAGATGAAATGCGTTCAACAGCAGAGACCATATAGCAAGAGCAGTATAAACCCTATACTTCTTTGCAATGTGTGGGAGGAGAGTTGCACAGCTATCTAGCATTAGCCAGTCTAAGGAATGTCTTTGAGCTTCCAGGAGATAACAGTATGTGAGGTGAAGGGTTTTCCGACTACCTTTCAATTAGTCTCTAGGACCTTGAAGGTTTAGCAAGAACATTGATTAACACTTAGCTAGGGAAGGAAATCTCAGAAAGAAGGGCATGTTTCTAGCCTCCTACAACTAAGCAGAGTCCATCAACAACCACAGAAGACTGTAAGCTTGAACTGCTACTTATCTACCCTGGTGATTTCCATTCAATGCAAAGGAGTCAAATGCTGTCACTAAAAATGTGAACTTTCAGTCCTACAACTCACATGGGCAGTAGATGCAAAAATTGAAGTTCACAGATCAACTCTACCTAGGCCTCTTCACCTGCAAAAATTTAAAAGCAAAACCTGGCATAAATGTCTCTAGTCAAGGAGTTTGAGCCAGAACATGGGCCATTTGCCAGTTAATCCACCTGGATGTGCTGCCTTGTAAGCACACCAAGAAGATGCCAGCCCTGTCATGGGGTGTAAGTTCTCAACTCCTTTTGAGTACAGACTCTTTCACCTCCATGATCTTTATGACTGAGGCAACTCCAATTCGATGGAGGGCCACAATTGAATCCCCCACCTTGACTAGGCTCTTCCTCAAAGCATGGGCAAGTGCTACATCAAGAATGTCATCTGTTGACTCAGAGTCTGTTGCCTTGGCTGACCCCTCTGCCAGAAGTGGGATCAAACCCCTGCAAGAACAAGGAGATACCTTTCAGCAAATAACATAAACAAGTCATGGATAGCACAGGCCTTGCAGTTTACATAATGAGAACCAAGTGGAGTAATAGGTGAATGTAACAGTATAGACTCTCAATGCTTAATACTCTAAGCATGAATTAGGTCCCTAATATTTGTAAATCCTTGGTGAAATCATTGGAGTTCTTTCTTATGGACATAAGAGACAGATTTGCTCAACCTCAGAAAAGGCATTCCAAGGAGCATGACTATCATCTACACAAACCATACTAAATTTAAAGATTAAAGACCAGGATCAGGCAACATGCACAACATACCATGCATGTTGCCAACAAAGCAATTTGAACAAGGATTCCACACCATTTCACCAAAATTTAGCTACAAACTATCCCTAACCTTCGAAAGGCATAATGTTTAATATCCTAACAACCAAAGAGCAGCTCCCATACTTGCAATTTGATGCAAGTCAAAAAAAAAGAACAAGATAATCCACTTCATATGTTCATGAGATTTCCAGACAAAACACCAAGAGAATCTAATGCAGACCACACATTTCCCATTACAGCAAACAAGCCTAGTGACTTGGAGGTTGATATTAGTCACATTAAATCCAATAGTATGACCAATTACTGAGATAAAGAAAAGAGGTACCTGTAAACAAGACCATGATGAGCTGGTGATTCCTCACTGATTACCCAAGTAAGACTATCTGTAGTCAGTACAGGTACTGCAACAGACAAGATAGGCACATAAGGACGATATTTAGCAACAAGCTTTGCCGTAGTACCTCCGCGAGTGAGGACAATGATTAATGTTGCCCGCACCTTGTTTGCTGTGCGGACAGCTGATGATGCCAAACTCTCCAATGGACTCATTGGCAAGGGCACAGATTTCATGAGCTCCTTGAAAATTGCAGCATAATCTAATGAAGCCTCAGCCTCCTGGCAAATCCGTGACATGACAGCCACTGCAATATCAGGATATAATCCATTAGCTGTTTCTCCACTAAGCATCACGCAGTCTGTCCCATCTAAGACAGCATTTGCAACATCTGTGGCCTCTGCCCGGGTTGGACGAGGTGATTTTATCATGGACTCCAACATTTGAGTTGCTGTCACAACAGGTTTCCCAGCTGAATTGCATTTGTAGATCATCATTTTCTGGGCCAGGAAGATTTTTTCTGTTGGAATTTCCATACCAAGGTCACCTCTTGCCACCATCACCCCATCTGTTTCATGTAGGATATCATCAAAATTGACAAGCCCTTCCTGATTCTCCACCTATTTCAACCAAACATGAAATTTTCACACATACAATTAGCCACTCATAAGATCTATCACATAATCCAGAAGGTTGCCCATGCTCCTTCATCATGTTACAAGGATTGCAACCTCAGTAAGAAAGTCATAGAGCATAGCTCACTGCATATTCACATGGTCTTTTCCAGAGTGAAACCAAGGATACAGTAAAGTCCATTCAGGTAGATCCATGCTTACTCGGAGAGAAAGGAGATCAGGCACAAGTCCCGAAATGAACCCTAAACAGTGGTTTTGGAAAGTATCTCAGTTTTTGTGCAATTCTCTGCAACTTATTCCACATTTCCATGGATTAACAAAAGCTTGCATTTAGACAGGTAAATTTTCAACTCACCTTTGAGATAATTTGAATCGTCTTTGCATGAGGGCCAAGCAGTGCTCTAATTTTCCTCAGGTCCTCACCTTTACGAACAAAGGAAGCTGCAATAAAATCAATTTTGTTCTTGACACCCCACTCCAGGATATCTACAATATCCTTCTCAGTGATGGTAGGTAAGTCTACCACAACACCAGGCAGATTAACATTCTTTTTTTCACCAAGGACAGCTGTGTTCTCACACCGACACTTAACTGTCCCATTTTTCTCATCAGTTTCAAGAACGGTCAGTGTAATTGTACCATCTGAGCACAAAATAGCATTTCCAGGCTTCACATCCACTGCAAGCTTCTTATAGCTCATTGCTATTGCATTCTCATCCCCAAGATGGCTATAATCTGTTGTGATCATGATCTCCTTATTTCGCACCAATTGTATGGGTTTTCCATCTTTTAACTGCCCAGTTCGAATCTCTGGACCCTGCCATTGTACAGTAACTGATTAGAGAATCCCCATTATCTCTTATGATATTTTCCATTACCTTTTCCACCACCCTCCACAATTGCAACAAATCATAAAATCCCTTTTTACATCCTTTAGACATAACCTATGAGTGACCAAGACTACAAACACCAGAGGACAGGGTTTGAGAAAGTATTAGGCAACTTGGAACCAGCCAATAGAACAGCTACAGAGGAAACCAAACAGCTAGCTGCAAAGGACAGCCTCTCTTAGGCGAAGTTTGAGATGGGAACTGCTCATTAGAGAAGATCATATTGCTTGAGGATTTAGGGCATTAGCCAAAGATCCAAGTGCAACAATATCTTGAACAGTTGTCCAGGATGAGCGATCTGTCTTCTGTCTTGAGCTGCTGTCAAGCAACATTACTGTTGTTGATTTGTACTCTGCAATAGTTTACTGACAATCTACAAGACAATCTGATAATCTAGATAGAGTATGACAATAGGCATCAATCTAAGACGAGAAGAAATCAGTTAAAAGCCCCTGTGCCTAGCAGCTTATTACAACTTTACCTGTAGCAAAATGCGAAGAGAAACGTCCAAGATGGAAGATGGAAGAAAGCATTTCAAGGGAAGGAGGAAGGAGCGAGGTATGTGAGCTTTGAGATGAGATGAGGTGCAAGGGTTCTGACCTTAGTGTCAAGAAGGATGGCACACATCGTCTCCGTGTTATGCATAGCGATCTTCAAGTTCTCTAGAGTGTACTGGTGATACTCGTGAGTCCCGTGCGAGAAATTGAAGCGCGCCACATTCATCCCGGCTCTCAACAACTTCTCCAGGATCGGAACCTCTCTGGACTTCGGCCCCAGAGTACATATGATCTTGGTTTTCGCGATGTGAAGGCGGCCGTCATCCGACGGATTCCCAAGTATGTTGGCGATGTCAATCTTCATGGCCATTGCGTCCCTCTCACTCCTCCTCGATCGGATATCTTCAAACACTGCTTCACCTTGCTGTTGTCAACCTCCTTGTCTCGTTCAAAATCTTAGCCAAATCCTTCTCAGGTTCAGAACATTGTAGAAACACACTGAAACAAACAAAATGATCCACATCACGTGCACATCCCTCAATGCACAATAAAACGTACTCCACCAAACACTATCTAACACGAAACACATGCGCAAGAATGCAGAGGTCTGCCACCGGAAAGCAAGACCTGCTGTCGAGCTCAATCTGTCAAGATTTTGTGATTTCTTCAAGGAACATGAAACCATCTAATAGACAGCTCTCTCATGTGTTTCCAGACGGACTCACATAACCAGACCCGGCCGTGATATATATTAGCTGGATCGCCTATCACAGATCAAAACCAACAACATATTCTAGCAGCAGGCACTAACAGCTAATAAGTCAGTTCGAAACGTTCTTGCAATAATATCACCAGCAACGTCTTGGTGTAACAGCAAACACAAAGAAAATTTTTACAATTAAAAGATATCAAAACCACAGATGCAGTTCTGTGCATCACAAAATATAAATGGAAGCAAGTTAACACACGGGAACGAGCGATCTCTATGTACGTCACCGCATTGAGCAAATATTCAAAATTACTTCGAAACCCCCGAAAGAGAAAGGCATAATGGCGGACGCGCACATCCTCATGTGCAAGTTTGAATCCTTACTGGAAGATGAGAGCTGAGTCAAGAGAAGCAAGGAGAGCCGGAGAAACTTGAACTGCGAGAGCGTTGACGTGCGTTGGAGGTCGACTCAAGACACACAGTCTCTCTGTCTCTCTCTCGCCTAGTTCGCAGCGAGTGTGTTGGAAGGCTGAAGACTGGGGGGAGACGGGCGTCTTCTTCCAAGAAGCTGCTGCGTTTGGCGAAAGTGGAGAAACAAACGGGGTTTTGTTGCGGCCCGTTAATTGGAATGCTTACGCCCACTTTAGATGGTGGTCCGGGGTCCAAATTCCTGGGAACCAATTTGGACTCATTTGAAGCAAATTGAATACGGAATATGAAAAGAGCCATTCGGGTCTCATTTGTCCTAGACTAATGCATGTGTACCCATATTTACTAAAGCAAAGACATGGGCCTGGGGACAGCGGCCTACATATTCCAAGACTTGTTGCCCCAGGACATTATGTTTTAAAAAGATTTAAGACATTGAAGTCCGATAGAATGAGACAAAAGGGTTTCAAGGCTTAGGACTTGATGCTTGTAAATTCAAAGACATTACAGCCTACAACTAGAAAGATTGAGGGCCTAGGACTTGTGAGCTTAGGTACATTTACACATAGCTTTGTAAAAAATTTCTTATCCCAAGGGACTGGGATGTGAGAGCCTAGGGATATAAAAACATGTCTTAAGACACAAGAGCCTGAGGATAAGAATATGAGAACATGTCTTAGCACATGAAGGCAAGAGACATGAGAGCCTAGGACATGAGAACATGTCCTGTCAATAATGTTTGCCTTAACTTTTGCCTTAAAAGCTCTTGTTTAAGCTTTTAAAAACCATCTCAAAAGCCCTTGAAGTTGAAGATGTATGTCATTGGGGGCAACATGAGTAGTAAGTCGGACATAGATTAATATAAGCAAGACAACAAAATGTGGAGGTTGCTGGTTTCCTGATTCCCTCCATGGCTAGAGCACTCTGGCCAGAGTGAATTAACAGCCACCAATGCACCAGTTCGCCGTTCTGTCCACTGGATGGGTTGCGTTTTTTCATTCGGCGCCAGATGGGGCTCATCACAGTCGATTTCTTTTTGCTGCTGACCACTGTATTTTTATTTTTTTTGGTTCTTGGCCGTTTTTCCTGGACCTGACCTCACACATAGCTACCCTGCTCACTTTCCTACCCTCATAAGTATTGCACCAACCTACTGACATAGCTACCCTAATAACTAGTTATCCTACTACCTAGCTATTGTACTAACCACCTACCCTACTAACCTAGCTACTCTATTAATTACATACCCTACTAACTTAACCATTAGGTTTAGGGTTGAGACACAAAATAATTAATAAGTTTTTCACAAATGTATAGTAATTAATCTAAAGTAGGCTAAATTTGGGGGGAAAATTTTAGGGTTTACATATATGTGAAGTAATACAATTGCATTT
>Ga0116227_10012212_pt1 | contig 14091 bp, 6 predicted proteins | sample S1TSphgellanicum_FD_89693 | JGI IMG/M metagenome (GOLD analysis project Ga0116227, IMG submission 89693) | Host-associated microbial communities from peat moss isolated from Minnesota, USA - S1T2_Fb - Sphagnum magellanicum MG | ecosystem: Host-associated > Plants > Peat moss > Unclassified... | reverse complement strand
GTGCTCCAACTATGCACTAACCACTTTGTGTGGGTTGTGTGCAGGCCCGTGTGAGTGAGTGAAGCTTGTCAACTCTTCCTAGTCCCATCCCAAAGCTCCAACACGCCCCTATTCGCCTCAAAGTGTTGTGAGCTAGGGAGCGTGCTCCGACTCCTTCTTCTTCTATTGTTTTCTACTTGGGCTCACATTTGAGTCCTTTAAGGAGTTGGGAGTGCATCAATCTCACAAGCTTGCCTTGTTTGTTATTGAAATAACCAAAGATTTAAACTGCAAAATTCAACGAGTTGTGATTGAGAAAGTCATTTTTCATCCTCTTATCAAAAACATGATTCTTAATTACCTTAGCAATTTGTCTATTATGATGCAAAACCAAAAAATGATTTCTAGTTTAAAAACAAACATTACAGATCATTTAATTAGTCAAAAGCCCTCTCAAATTGTGGTTGCTAAAAACATTGTTTACATGCTCATTTCAAGCCAATTAGGAGCCATTATAACAAAAGGTGTCCATGTATGCCAAGTGATTTCACTAGATTTTGAATGAATACATTGGTCTTAATAAATGGGGACTAATTGGAAAGTAGTGAATTCACTAGTCTGATGAACGGGAATTAATGAACTACACCCACATTTTGTAATAGTGAGCTTGCAAAATCCAAGGGGTTGCAAGGGCATTGGGTGTTAATAGGCATAATGTTAGGAAGGCCATGGAAAGGCATCTTCTTCTAGACATAAAGAAAGATGTTTTTTAGATTGTGAGACAATGATCAAAAAGGTCAGATGCCTTACCGCAAGCATTGCGAAAACTTGTTATAAAATGGTGGATAGTAGAACTACAATATCCCCTATTAAAAAGGATGTTGTAAGATGACATAATGGTGTCAAATTAGATGAAACACATGCTTGCCAAATTACCTTTTTAAGTTTCACAGTGTGTCTTAGTCTAATTATTTCTACACATTCTACTATTGTCATTAGTCAATTCACCTTCTAATCTATTAAAACAACATATGTTTTCTTGAAAGGGTGTTAGGATTTGTCCTTATAAAAATGGGCTTGGGTGCTTCAATCTTAATGGGAAATTAAAGATAGTTCATCATTGTTGTTCCTTTTGAAATGGGTGGGGGTGCCACTTGATATCAATGCATGTGAAAGTGGGTTTAATGAATGGTTGGGGTTTGCTTAGATGTGTTTCTATCCTCAATGTATCAATGGACTTGGGGTCTTGGTGTGTTTATTGATATGGGTGGGGGTCCTTGTGTCTTTTGACATGACTAGCAAGGTGTTAGATTCCTTAGAAAAATGACCTTTTGGTGTTTGTGTGCTTGGGTGCTCTCTGAAATAGGTGTGGTTACTATGTTGCTTATGACTAAGGACTTTTAGTGCTTAACTCCTTGCACAAGTGGAATTGAGGTGCTATTGGGTGAAAATCCTTTAAGGTATACCACACAAGACAAAAAGGGCTTAGTCCTTACTACAATCCTTTTTTATCTTATATTTTGATCCCATAAAAAATAATCAATCAAAAGTTGTCAAAATTTTCAGAAAGAATACATTTTAGACCATTACAATTATAAATTCCATCATAATCATCCATAAATGTGTCTTTACATGGTAAAAGAAGACTAGGTAGAAATGACAAAAAAAGGTGACATGTGACAAGGTTTTTGTACACCTTAAAGATTTGCACCTTGTTGTCCTTTTCAATTGGGGGGGGGCGCTAAATTGCTTGTGAGTATGCACTTTTAGTGCTTAAATCCTTGAAAAAATGGACTTGAGTGTTAATGTCCTTTTCAAATGGGTGGGGGGGGGTGTTAGATTACTTATGAGTATGTACTTTCAATGCTTGAATCCTTGAACAAATGGACTTGGGTGCTAATGTCATTTTCAAATGGGTGGGGGGGGTGTTAGATTGCTTATGAGTATGCACTTTCAGTGCTTGAGTCCTTGAACAAATGGACTTGGGTGCTAATGTCCTTTTCAAATGGGTGGGGATGCTTGCGTCCTTCGTATAAGTGAACTTCGAGTGTTGGTGTCTTTATTGAAAGGGGCCCAACACTATTAAATTCCTTGTGATAATAAGGTTGAAGTGACTATAAATATTTCTAAAACATTCCCACATGAATGTCAAAGTTTGTCCTTTCTTGCCTTTTTTTTTCTTCAATGTTTTGGGTGCTTGTGATAAATTTGGAGCAAGTATAAGTTTGTAAATAATTTCTAGCTTGCATGATTCCAAGTTTTTGAAAGTGGGGTTTTTAGTGACTTTTTTAAGTACTTGTCAATTCCTTAGTATATCCAATATAATGCATTGAAATCACTTTGAGCTAAAGGAATTGTGTTATATCAATTTTTGTGTGTGAGTCATTTTTTCCTTCATTGAACATTTCATTAATGATTGGGTTCCTTTAGTGGTAATAAATCTAATGTATCTACAAGAAACAAATGAGCTTTAATTTTAACAAGTGGTTTTTTGTCACTTGTAAATAACCTTGCCTAATTCAATTCCTATAATTTGAGTTTTCATTGATAAATGTTTTGGGTCATTATGACCTCTAGAAATCTAGAGATCTATTTTGAAAAAACCTTGAGTTTGAATTGACTTTTCAAGTTTCAATGATTCTATGTGAGTTAATGTTTGTCATAGTTTAATTACAGATTGGATCTTTTCAATTATGTGTTCATTTCATTGGTTTGGGTGTTGCAAATGGATTATGAAGACTATTATTTGTAAAAAAACAAACAATGAATAACTTTGACTTGCTTGATCCTTTTCAATGATTGTTTTAGGTGATTATTGCCCTTGAAAATATTCTATAATCTATACATTGAAGGTGCCTTGAACTAAGTTGCTTTTATTTTTTCAATTTCTATACTCGCAAGTCAATTACTAAATTGTAAATGTTGTTTGATTAGTAATTGGATTATGTCAATTGTGTGTTGTAATTTGTTACTTTTGGTGTTTCTATAATTACTTATAAAAACCAAATTGATTCAATTTTCACAATGGCTAGTGTTGGTAAATGCAATAATATGCTTCAAAAGCACCTTGATCTAAATGATTATACTTTTTCAAATTCTATTTATATCAATTTAGTTACTTTGCCATATTTTGATTAGTGATTGGGTTTATGAACTTGAACCTAATTCCAATCCATCGTAGTAAAGGTGAGTTTAGATTATATAATCCAATAATCATTTTTTTAAAAATTGAACACATCGATTCTGACATTTGTGGGGTTTTCAATGATTATTCAAGTTTGATCTTTTTTTCATAATTAGATTATACAAATTGGGTTATTTCAATTATGTTTTCAATCCATTGATTCAAGGGTGTTTAGTTGATAACTGAAGATTATTTGTAAAATTACTTAAGTTGGAATCCAATGTTTTGAATGTTTACATTCAAATAAAAAATATGTACATTGTTTCCTTCCAAATGAAGTTACAATTTCAAAAATGGTGTAACTTCAAGGATGTGGTTTACGTTTCTACCATCTAAACCTATTTTCTAAAGTTTCTTGGACTGCCCTTTCATATTTTTTCTTTTTTGTTTTCTTAAAATGTGTTGTCTTTTTTTTTTACAATTTTTTTCTGTTAGTAAATCCATGTTGGAATTTCTATAGCAATTGATTATTATGTATTTCCATGATTATTTTGTATTTACTTAATTTTCCTACTTAATCGATCTTTATCTTGTTGCACAACTTGAGTTTTTTACTGCTTTTAAGGCCAAACATCCAAAAGTTCCTAGGATGTTCACATCATTTCAAGCATTGAAGCCTTAGTTCGTACATTGATTGAAAGTCTAGAATACATGTTGATGTCAATAACACACAAAGTTGAGAGAGTTGCTACATGGATTAAATGAAATGTGATATCCAAGAAAGGGCATTCACACAAATTGCACATGCAAATGTGGTCAAATCTATAATGGTCAACAAATAATAACATCAATAACAAATATGTGTATTGCTAGTTCTTCTACCTTTTCTGGCTTCATAACATTGTGGACATTAATTGTTTGTCCAAAACTTGAAACTTCAATCTGACATGTTAGAAACTACTTGTTGGGTGAATGCTAGAATTACGAAATTGATAGGTGGGTTTGCCCAAAGGAAATCCAATCTCAAATTTTGATTTCATGGACAAACATTGGGTATGAAGTTGTGGGTCATACAAAAGATGGGAAAGAAAAAAAGGCCTCAAAATTCGAATGCCATGAAGCCCCACCATTAAACCTTATAAAGTACCTAAGACCATGATTCAAAGAGTTCGTTTTGCACAATTATGTGGCTAGATGGCAAGATGCACAATTTCAAAATCTTTTGAACAATGTGTCTAGTGACATGGTAGTCTCTTGCATTAACTTTTAAAGAAAAGTACACAATGAAAATATAAAATGAAATTCAAAATATGCATTTGCATAACTTCCAGGTTAGCATATTGGTGCACATCACTTACCATTGCAATCTAGGGCATGATGTTACAAATTCTGATTCTCCTCTTCTTAAGGAGATTCATTATTATGTCTCTGATGACACAAGCCATGATTCCTTATTTGTGCAACATGCATTCATGTTACATTGGGAATTTTTGCAAATGCAAGGATGTTTTTCAAGTTAGCATGTTGTGTGGAATGATGGTTGTTTAGGGCAGTTCAAGAATGTTAGAGCTTAATACTTTGTCTTTTGATACCCAAGTCTAACCACCTATTCTTCTTTACCAACTAGCTACCAGATGCTTTGGAACTTCTTTGCAACATGCCATGGCAAGGGTGAGGTTGATGGTGCAAGAACGTTATTCAAACGTGAAGCAAAAAAGGAACAACTCAAGTCTAGGGGGCAGAAGATACAAAATGTTATTAAGGTTGTGGCATTTTAGAAATTGAATCAAACAAATACCATGTTGCACACCTTAAGACCAAGCATCATATAAATAAATATTTCCATCTAGTCAAGGTTGGTGATGTTGACTGGTTTAAGACTTTTGAATGTGAAACAATGAAAGAGAGTCAAAAATTGCACCAGATAATTCAATTTGTGTCTAATAGAAACAATATGAAAAATTGTGTCCACAACAACTAAACTACCCTACAACTACAGCTCCAAAACAACTAATATACAACTACATTGCAACTATCCTATGGAAATACAGCGAATTAATAAATAAAATGTCACATCAAAAAATTAAAGAGTTGTATTATAGTTGCAGATTAATTACAAGATGTATATTTATGCAATACAATGTACGCACTCTATATACGATTGTAGTCAACCATGTTTGACTTTATTGACAAATTGCACTTTAGTCACATGTAACAACTACATCACAATTATGATAAACTTAGTTACTAATCAATGACTACTTCGCAACAAATGTATGGCCTTGAATAACACATACGATCATGCCATGTGTATACATTTCCACTTCCCAATATATATGACATTTCAACTTGTTTGTAACTAGTATGCAATTATATTTCAACTTAAAATTTGAAATTTAAAGATTCAAAATTTAAGCTAGAAACCCTTAAGCAAGTGACACATGGCAATATATCAATAGATCTACCCCAATGCATCAACGACCTTCATGCGCTTATGCTTATTGTTGAAAAATTCAAAATGAACTTTTTTAAAAATCTTTTTATTCAAACAATTTGTGTATCCTAGTCTTTTGGTGATGCAATTTTCATATCATGTATTATAATTAAAATTATTTTTGTTTATTTACTAAAATTAACATGTTGTTATAAGTTATATCATTTATTTAAATAACTTGGAGATTGAATGCTTTTGTTTTTTATTTTGGAGGTTGAAGGTTTTTGTTTTTGCTCTTCGAAAGGTTGAAGGCTTTTGTTTTTTTTTTTGAAAGTTTAAAGTTTTTGTTCTTACTTTTAGAAAGGTTGAAGGCTTTTGTTTTTGCTCTTATAGGTTGAAGGTTCTTGTCATGTTTTTAAAGAGGTTGAACGTTTTTGTTTTTTCTCTTGGAGGTTGAACGTTCTTATTCTTGCTCTTAAAAAGGTTAAAGGCTTTTTGTTTTTGCTCTTGGAGGTTGAAGGTTCTTGTTCTTGCTCTTAAAAAAGTTGAAGGCTTTTTTTTTTTGCTTTTGGAGGTTAAAGGTTCTTGTCTTTGCTCTTAAGGAGGTTATAGGTTTTTGCTCCTTCTTTTGAATGTTAAAGGTTTTTGTTGTTTTTTTTTAATGCTAAAGGTTCTTACTCATACCTTTGGATGTTGAAGGTTTTTAGTTTTAATTTTTGATGTTAAAGGTTATTTTTTTGACTTTTGATTATTCAAAGTTCTTACTTTTGGTTTTAGATGTTAAAATGTTTTGCTTTTACTATTGGATATAGAAGGTTCTTACTTTTAACCTTAGATGTTGAAGGTTCTTGCTCTTACTCTTAAATGTTGAAGGTTTTTGCTTTTGGATGTACATCAAGGTACATGTACACAAGGTAAGATTTCTTCAAAAGTATCTAAAATTGTAATTCAATTTACCTAATTGTAAGCACGATATTTGATTATATTTGCAAATCTAGAAATTATAGTGTAGTTTATATCAATGTTTTATATGTTACATTTTAGTGACAAATAAGTTGCATGTTAGTGATAGTATAGTTGTAAAGCAATTTTATTCAAATTGAAGGAATTATTTACATATTTTTGACATTACAATGTTATGGTATGTTATTGATGTCATTTCACATGTGGAACTAAATGTCATAACATGGCATATTTCAAGTAGATAAAGTACATTGAAAAAATTACATGGCTCAAGTTCTATTTCAACAATAATAAAAGAAAACATTCATTTATGAAACATAATGTTTTACATGAAAATATTTGATTATTGTGGCTCATCATTTTTATGATCTAACCTTTTGTTTAAATAAAGAAAATGTTTGTTATATATAATTTGGGCATTACCTTTAAATTCATAGATAAATTGTTTCTTGATAAAAACATTTTCTAATTCTTTTGTAATGTATTCTTCAACATGGAATGTAAATTTATTTAAGGTTTCAAGTCCATTTCATGTTTATAAATAATGATGTCCAATGCAATTCAACATTATTTATTATAATTAGGATAATATGATAATGGTCCCTTCACACAACTTATATTTTCTTATAGTGAAATCTTACCCTCTACTAATTTCAACATTTTTCTTGCCTATGTGTCACAACCTTACTTAGAAGAAGTGTGAGGATAAAACTCACACTCCCAAAATTGGACTTAGGAGCCCTCCAAGACTCTCGAAACTTCAGAGTTCGATTGCAGGGGTCAAAATACCTTGCATTGGAGTGTTTTTTATATCATTGGAAAGCTAGTAAAGTTTATATGTCGAAATTGGCCTCTCATGGGCCATTTGGACATCTGCAACACAAGTTATGGCAAAAAGAAGGGCCGAAAATCAAACTGGCAATTTGACTCCCGACCACTAAAAGTTGGGAATCGACCCGACCCCGATATGTGCAGGTGGAGTGCAACACACCGTTGAAAAGCTATCAAAAAGAGCTACAAGTTTTCTTTAGACCTCATCCCAATCGAAGGTCTGAGAAAAAAGTTATGATCGCTCAAAGTCTTGGGAGTCCAAACCGAGACAATTTCAAAATTCCTCTTTGGGAGTCTCGGGACAAAAAGCCATTCGGATGTAAGTGCCGCAAAGAGGCACAGAGTATACTATATGGGGGAAAGTGCTGGCTTCCCCCAAGTCCGGACCGTGGTGAATCAAGTGAGTCTAGAGTTGCCTGTGGCTTGTCCTAGCACCAAGGGTGTTCCAGAATGTGAACTAACCAACTTGTTGGTTAGTTTGATGCAGGTTCAAGTAAGTGAATAACTTGTCACTCTTCCTAGTCCCATCCCGAAGCTTCAGCACGCCCCTCTACCCCTTCTAGTGCTGAGAGCTAGGAGCATGCCCCAAGTTCCTCACAATTTCGCTGTGAGAGTAACTTAGACCCAACTTGGGTCTAACTAAGGACTTAGGAGCGCGTCACTATGCATGGCTTCTATTGATTGTAGCTTAAAATTTATATGTGTTCATAAAGGTCATGTTCTTGAATGGACCACAATAAGATTGAAGCCCAAAAACCCCTTACGAATTAAAAAATTGATCTATGATAGTGATGAAGAAAGAAAGGTTGGCACAAAAGGTGAGTGGATAGTTAATAATTTGTGCATAGGTGAGAACATTACGATGCTTATTCCTACAAACAAACCATTCTAGCTTATGTTAGTGGACAAAGGTGTTCACACTATATTTGAATCTTTTGAAGATGGTGACAAAAAGGAATGGACTGTAGGAGACGTAGTGGTTAGAGGGCACTAATATGAAAGGCGTTAGGTTGGTAGTCAATTGTATCAATTGCAAGATGATAAACTACTAGCTTATGTTTTCTCACATCTAATTTTAACTTCGAAGTTCAATATGCCTCCCATTAGTCATTCTATGAAAGAAAGGTACATAACTTTGTGCATTGGTTTGACTTTGATATCGAACTTCCTTGTTCATCTCTCATTATTTTTTCTCAATAATCATTATTTTCTGCAGACCTCCGATTGCAATGAGGTTTAAAACAAACTTGTAGCCCTCATCAAGAACTTTTCAACGGTATGTCGCACGCCACCTGCATGCAAGGAAATCGGGGTGATTCTCGACTTTTAGTGGTCGGGAGTCAAACTGCCAATTTGACTCCCGGCCTTTCTTTTGGCCATAACTTGTGTTTCAGATGTCCAAATGGGCAATGCGAGCCCATTTTAGACATCTAAGTTTCAATTGCTTTCCAATGATATAAAGAACTTCTCAAGCCATTGGGTTTTGACCCTTATAATCACTCTCTGAACATTTGGGAGTCCACCGGGACTCCAACTCCCAAAGTGGGAATTCACTTGGGAGTGTGAGGGTTCTTTCTTCACATTCTTTTGTACTCCCGAGGGCATGAAAATGCGACTCCCAAGCTTAGACTTGGCTCACCCTTACAAGCCCTTTGCTTTGGTCACGAACCCAAGGCTAGGGTTGTGACAAAATCTACTATGGCCCTAATCAATCTAATGACATTTTGTGTAAATTTCAAAATCTTTTGCATTGTTGGCTTGAATTCTTGTACTATAATCCTAGTTCTTAAATAGTTGCTACTGATGTGTTTAAAAAATTAGTGAAGTGAGGTGATTAAAGAATGTTAGGCCATACAAAATCTACTATGGCCCTAATTAGTGTGATAACCATTTTTGGAAATGTCAAATTCTTGTGCATTCTCTGGGTTTTGAAATGTTCTTATATTGTAATCAAGTTCTTGGACAATTACAAAATATAAAGGTTGATTAAATAAAGAACAAGCTTGAATATAGTTTGTTGCATTTCTAGGATAGGTTATGTATTTGAAAATAATGAGGTGAAATGATTAAGGAATGTCGAACTAGGTTATTTCCATACATGTGCCTTGTCATGTTGGAAATGTTTTATCCTTCAAGCTATTGGTGTACGAAATTTACTATGACCCAATCAATCTAATGACTACACTACAAGAAATCATGGTCTATTTGATTGGACAAGTAAACCAAAAATTAGTCATTTTGACATTTGGTCAATTTGACCACATAATCATATTGGACAAGTCAATTTGAACATGTCCAACCTGATTGGTGATTTTTTTTACTAACCATAAAATGGTCTTTTTGACTAATCAAATCGAACAAAAATTTGGGCAGTCAAACAAATTTAATTTTTAAAATAGCTCAAATTATAAATATAAAAATATAAATAATAAATAAATAATAAGTACCTACCTACCCACCATGGCCTCCTATCTATTATCCACAACCCACCTAGGTATTATACATTTACACACATGTACAAGGTATATATATGAATATACATATTCCACATAGTAAAATGTTGGTAAAGGGGATTGAACCTTGGTCTCCTTGGTTCCACACCATGTCTTGGCCATTAAACCACCCCCACTTTGTAAAACAATATGATACCAAATGAATTTAACATGTATCCTTGAACTTCCATAACATTTTTTGTCAATGTGTATAACAATATTTGAACTTTAATTTTTTTCATAAGTAGGTTAGTAAGTACTTAAATAGGTAGATAGGTAGGTACACATGCTTACCTACCTATGTTTTTAAATGTTCATACCTACTTATGTAAACTATAGGTTGGTATGTAAGGAGATAGTAGGTAGGTAGATAAAAAAATAAAAAATAGGTTGGTAGGTAAATAAATAGGGAACTTTGGTAAATAGTAAGTAGATAATAATAAGTAAGTAGGTTGATAGATGGTAAGTAAGTAGGTAGGTAAGACATAGGTAGATAGATGGTAGGTAAATAAATGAATAGGTAGGTAGGTAAAACATAGGTAAGTAAATGGTAGGTGAAAGACAAAAACTTATAGTACCTTAAAGCCCATTAGAACAAACATTATCAAAGTTGAAAACCTAAAATAAATCATTCTAAAGAAAAGACACATGTGCTTATTCCTGAGTTTTTGCATTAGTTTGAAAGGTATTTGTAACAAAATTTGGATATGTTGTAGGTAGTTTTGATATCTACATGCAATTTTGAACATGAGTGACAAAAAAGTCTTGTTAATAAAAAACACAACCTTAGAAATAAAATGGAATTACTTTCCTTGGTCTTTTCATAGGCAACCATCTCTTTAGCAAATGCTTTTTCAGAACATAACAATTGACTAGTAGATCTCAACTTGTTATAGATAATTCATTGCCTCGCTTGATTTTGAAGATGCTTAGTTATTTAGTTATACCTACACACAAAAAACTAACAAAACATAAAAAGAAATGACAGAAATAAAAACACAATAACAAAAAGTCACAAACAAAAAACAAAAAACCAAAAAATAGAAGCAAATCATATTGTATTCTTGGGATAGAAGTGCCTCCTCCATTCAAGTGATTCCAAAACCTTGACCAATTTCATTGGATAATACCTTACTTTTCACATTTGGAAAATCACCAATGAGTTTGTCCATTATAAACCATAACTAGTTTTGACCAATAAAAGTAATATTAAACCAAACTTCATAAAAAAAACTCCAATTAGGTTTAGATTGCAAAAATAATGGATGTGGTTCAGGTTTATCAATAGACCAAGTAGTAGGATGATGATGAGTAAATTCTTTAAAAGTTTCAATAACGTTAGGAACTAGATAGTCAACATCAAGTTAAAACCAATTAGTAGAACAACATGTGATGTGAATCTTCTAGTTCTTGGAGATACCTTGACAAAACCTTAGAACAACACTAGTAGGCAATGAAACCATATTGAATTCAACAAAATCAACATTGTAGAATTCAAAACACCCCTTTATTAAAAAAATTGCATGCAGAAATAGTTGAATATGAGGTTTGGAATGCATGGAAATGTAGGTTGACACATAGCTTGTGCCAACATTGTCTATTCTTTTTTAATGGATAGAATGTCAAATTTTTGGATTGATTTGCCAAGACCAGTTGTCAAGGCTTGAAGAGTTACTTTGTTTTTAGTAACTTTCACATGGTGGTACTTTGCATTAGTGAATAAATTAAAAGGGATTGGATGTGTTTTACTTAATTCCATAATGTGTTACTCTTGCCTTTACCTAATAAGTCTTCCAATACCACGTATCAAGGATTGAATGCTACAAAAAAGGTCAAAAAACATAAAAAAGATCTCTTGCAAAAATGTAAACTAGTTAGAAAAAATAAAACAACTTAGTTTTTTACATAAACTTTAAACTTAAACCTAAAACAAGAAACAAACATTAGATTTGAAAGAAACACATACCTTGCATGCATAAGCATAAATAAAATAGAAACAAACAAACACACATAAACCCTAAACCTTAAATGATATTTGCAAAAAAAAATGAAACCTAATTATGCTATTTGCAAGTAGGGTGGGGTCAATAACTCAAGAGGTTTGGTAAGCCCAAGTCTAGAAAGAATTTGAACACTTGACGGATTGCTCGACATGGTGGCCAAACTTCTACACTTGGTCACAAAATGTCATATTGCGAGCCATCCAAAAATTTGTAGTCAGCAATAGGAAGGATTTCATCAATGGGTGGCAAATTCATGAATGGGGTGCACTTAGGGATTCTTTTGATTTTACATTCACAAAATGGTTGATGCGACGAGAAAACATTGATCTTGGTTGGGTTATTGCTAAAACAGGTTAGAACACTACTTTTCAAGTTATTAACAATTTGTCATGTGTACCATCATTACCATTCTACTCACTTGCCAAAATAAATTATAACATGCAGTAGCTAGCTTCTAAGATGTGATGTAACATGGCAACCTTTTAACATTATAACCCGTTTTTTATTTATTGGTTTTTTATAATTATTACCAATATGCAATGTGTAACATCATGCATGTAGAGTTTAGTCTTGCTATAACAAGATGTAACATATGGTTAATTTCATGGTTGTAGTGTTACATGGCAATTTTTACCATTAGCAATTGTTTTTCTAGATATTGGGTTAGGAGGCATTCCAAGTTTTGAATCAATGGAATGTGAATCAAAGGTAGCTGCACAAAGGAAGATGAGGGATTGTTAGTAGAGGTACCTAGTTGGGGAATAGTTATTTGTGGGGCAAAATGTTGAAATCACTGATGATGATGACCATGCCTCTTGTGATGGTGTTTCGAATAGGATTGTGCATGAAACATGTGATAACAAAAATGTGCACCCTTGCATTATAGCTAGGGAGGATGATCAATTAGGAACCATTGCACTAATAGACAACAATTCAACAAACGAATAGTTACCCAAAGTTATTAGAAGATACCCAATTCCAATTGAGCTTAACATTTAACTAGTTGGATATTTTCATGAAATCTAAACCACACTTAAAGTTCAACTAGTTGGATGTGCATATGTGTTTTGTATCCCAGACTAGATAACCAATGTTGATTGGCCAACAACAAATTTCAACACATAGCTTGCATTAACAACAAAGTCAATATTTACAAATTATACATCATTTAATGAGGTGCATTCTCTAGCAATCAATGATGTTTACAAAAAAATAGAACAATCATTGTTTATGATTACACCATAGTCATTGACTATGCCCAAGAAAGACGAAGCACTACAATATTTGCAACAAACATTAAGGTAATTATAATTTACCCTTGTTGTTTGATAGTTCGATGTTAATATTCAATATTATTTGTTAAATGTGCATCATGTTAGTAATTTTTGGTCTATTGTTTTCTATCTCCATTATAGGGTTGATGAGTTGGTGGATGAATTGAGAAATGGGACCCCTTTAGATGCGTTTGACTACATCGTTTTTTTCAAGGGCCTTGTAAGTAGGACATAGGTAAGTAAATGGTAGGTAAATAAATAGATAGGTAGGTAAGACATAGGTAGGTAGGTAGGACATATTTAGGTAAGTAGGTAAGTATGTGTTAGGTATGTAGGTAGTTTAATAAGCATAGCAAGTATGCTAGCTAACAAAATTAATATGGCCAATTTTATTAAGCATGGCCAAACAATATGGCCAGTTTTGATTAAGCCATGGGCATCTTGATGGACAATTTTTTAAATTTGTCCTTAACTAGATGTAGAACTTAGCACTTGGTCAAAATGATCACTTCAATAAAAAAAACCAACCAAAAGAACCATGTGTCTTTCATGCCCCATGCATTTAGTCAAAATGAACATCCTTTTGGTCAATGTGGACATTTTAATCAGGTTGAACCTTTTGAAAAACCATGATTTCTTGTAGTGTTATTTATGTAAGTTTCAAAAGCTTATGTATTATATGGGCTTTCAATTTTTTTATTATAGTGCTAAGACAACTGTAAAATACAAAGGTTGATTATAATGTACAAGTTTGAGTTAAAGGTTGTTACATTTCTAAGGTCCATGTTTTTTATTTGATCAATGAGGTGAAATTATTAAAAAATGCCCTTGGGTTGTGTTCACATTTTTTATTATGTTGTCACCAAAAAAAATCTCCTCCCCCCTCCCCCCTCCCCCTCCCCCCCCCCCACCCCCACCCCCCTCCCCACCAACTTTCCCTGCTTTCTTTTTCACACTTGCTTTGCTCTATCCCACTCTCTCTTTTCTCTTT
>Ga0116227_10012211_pt1 | contig 14091 bp, 8 predicted proteins | sample S1TSphgellanicum_FD_89693 | JGI IMG/M metagenome (GOLD analysis project Ga0116227, IMG submission 89693) | Host-associated microbial communities from peat moss isolated from Minnesota, USA - S1T2_Fb - Sphagnum magellanicum MG | ecosystem: Host-associated > Plants > Peat moss > Unclassified... | reverse complement strand
GTTTTCCTTTGTTTTTTTTGTTTTTGCCAAAAAAGTTACATTCTTAATAATTTTGCAATGGTGAAGGGGGGGGGGGGGGGGTGGGGATTTGCTGTTGATCATTAGTGGGCATTGGTTTTTTTTGGAGTTCAAATGCCTTTTTGTACAATGCAAAGGTGATATCTTTTAAGCTTGCTTGAATTTTATTTTCTTTACATTTGTGTTTTGCTTGCATGTGCGTGTGTTTACTGTGATTTAATGAGTGGTGGGGAAATTCAAAGATTTAAGGTTTGGTTACTCCACGATCAATCCATTATTTGATAATAAATTTTTTTTGAAGTATGTTTATGATTGCTTCAATCCAAGGTATGTTAGGTTTGTGATCATCATATGTAAGGTTAACTTGTGTCAATATGTTTTTACATTCCATCCTTGTGACAACATTGTTATCAAGTGGGTTTTAAATTGTTGGAAGGTTTAGGGTTTACTCTTATAGATGTTGGTTTGATGATGGTGGTACTATAAATATCAAATAATAAATGTGGTATTGTGACAATCATATTCATTTTTAAGGTTCATGATTGTGTGTTATAACAATAAATTAATACTATAGTACCTTTACCATTTCGGCATAAATTAAATTAAATTTCTTTTTGTCAAAGTTTTGAAAAATTATTTATCAATTGTGTCAAATTTTTACTAAAATAAAAAAATTCCACTATTAGGGCTTCAACCTTAGACCTTCATTATCAGGGTTTGAACCCCAAACCTTCAAGGATAGAATCTAAACACTACAGCAATCTAAGCACACTAGATTGTTCAAAAGCATTGAATATAGTGTGTTTAATATTGTCTATAACCATTACTTGCCAAAATATTCAGAATTAGAAAACAAGTGCTGAAGTTAAGATTTAAAATTTAATTAATTATTCAGGAGTCTATTGCCGAAATGGTAAAGGAACTATGGTATTTGGTCTTTACTTATGCAAATTGAAGGCCCACAACTTTGTAATATGTCTTTGGTAATTTGTCATTGTTAAACTTGGTAATAACCAATTTTTGTCTAACCTCTTTTGGGTGGGCATGTCATACCACCTCCATAACCATGTATGGATCTTCTTAAGGATCCTTGTTTATTGCCTAGTTGTTTTTATAAAGTTATCCAAACATAGGTATGGATAAGTCTTGGTTTAAATGTTGTGTTTAAAAATAACATATTTTCCACCTTCAATGTAAAAAATTCATTATTTTAGAGTTATGTGTTTTTTTGTTTTCCTCTTGTTTTCTCACTAGTCGCCTCTTTTTCTCTTGTTTTTTATTTTGTTAATTAACATTTTGAGTTTCTTAATCATTTTTTTGGGTCTTATGATAGAAATTATAAGTTGATTACATGTTTAACTTTATAATGTTGTACACCTATCTTGTGATTAGTAACATGTAGTTATGTTACCAATTACTTTTATGAGTGGCACCTACCTATCTCATTCCTTCGTTACAAATGTAGGGATGATGGTTCGTTCTATTATGTTGCCAAATGTCGTAGGTTCATAAAACCATTAGACATTGAAGTTTGAAATTAAATTGCACATGTTTCCAACAAGTGGCCATCTTATGTGTAACACCTAATCTTAATAACTTTCAATGGGCTACTTCTAGTTATTATTCCAAGTTTTGTGGCACATGGAGATGTACCCATCACCCCAATTATTTATCCTAGTTTCCAAATAAATAATTTCATTTACAACATCTTGCATAGAAACTTATGATTTGTATATGTAGTCATCAACTTGACATTCATTTAATAGTTGCATGAAAAATAATTTGTTTCCCATCATAGAAGGATGCCCTTGGTATTATCAACCCCAATTTTAGTTTGTAAAGTATTTCAAGTGTTTTAATAAATCTAACAATTTCTTTTATGTTTATGTTAAGAACATATTGTGGGCTTGGGAATTCAAACATCAATCCATGGAAAGGAAATATTTATATATAAATAATGTAAACATGATTTCCAAGGGACAAGTTCAAGTTTTTGTAATTGGACCATTATTTTCTTGCCATTACCTACATGTATTCAATATCAATTGTTTTGGATTATTAATCTATGAATTATAACAAGACAACCCAATTCATCATTTTGTGCAAAGGAAGTCTAAAACTTTGAAGCCCATGCCATCAAATCTTAGGCTTCCAAGGAGTAAACCAAAAACCATTGCATATTCCAAAATAGTTTTAAATGATCAAACATTACATTAAGTACCCATAAATTTTATACCAAAGTGATGTTAAAAAACAATGTAAGCACTTTCACCAATTGGTTTGTTTTGTCCACATTATAAAATATATTGTAGACATGAAAAACAAAAGATATCCCCATCCATAAATATCATAACTTTGTTCCAAGCATTAACTTTTAAAAACTTGTTGTGCTCTAATCCAAGTTGGTATTTAAATCCATGGATTTTATTTTTCCTTTAGATGGCAATGGTACGTATATTATTGTTACATTAACTACATGGTATGTTGATTCATCACACCAAAATGCATCCTAATTCATTCAGGGTTTCATTAGATTTTGAATGAAATTGGACATTTTTACCATGGTGAAACTAGTCAACCCCTTAGTGAATGGTGACCAATATATTAGAATTTTTTATAATTACCAAAAATAATTTAGGATGACATAATCTATTATAAAAAAATGTAACTTAAGGTGAAATAGCTTACAATAGCCTAAAATTGCCAATAATAATATAAGGTGAAATAATCTTCAATAATCAAAAGTAACCAACAATAGCCTCATATAGTAAAAAAACCTAAGATGAAATAACTTAAAATAATTAAAAATAATTTATAATATCTGCAAATAGCCTAAAATGAAATAATTTACAATAGCCAAAAAAACATAAAATGACCAGAAATAACTTACAATAGTCGAAAATAACTTAAGGTGAAATTACCAAAATTAACATAAAATAACCAAGAGTAATTTAGAATAACCAAAAGTAGCTTAGGGTGAAATAACAAAAAATACCCAATTGTAATTGAAAATAGCCATAAATAGCCGTAAATAATGTAGGGTGAAATAATTTAGATTAATGAAAAGTAGCTGTATAATAGTTTAAAGTAGCCTAGCATAGGTAAAATTATTATATTAACAAAAATCGTATCTAGTTATTAAACATTTTTTTTCAAAGGAATGGTCATTGAAATGTTATTGAATAATGATATTCAATTTTTTTTTTGTTCAAATGATTTTACATTTTCAAACGGAAATAAATGTAATTATTATGTACATTATTGAATTTTTTAAAAATTTGAATCATTTCATTTGAACAAAAATCTTAATAAGATATGAATTTTCAAAGTTTATATTTTTGTAATGTTTAAAATGAAATATTTGATAAATAAAATGTAATGTAACATATTATCATAACAAGTGGGGTGTTGATGGTAGGGGTGTTTGCTTCCATTTGAAAGGTCAAAGGATCAAATTTCACAAGTGGTGTGTGTGTGGTCAATAGTGGTAAGTTGATCAAATATTATTCTACATAGTTTCCTATAATAAGTGCCTAGGTTGATTATGTGACCTATGTACATAAGTTAGGTTTGAAACTTAGCCTAAATAATGACATGTGTTAATAACTCATAGGTTAAAAAATCATGAAATTATCAATAATATTATTTTTTAGATAATTTAAATTTAATTATTTCCATGTTGCTTAATTAATTAACTAGCAAGTGAATGGCTTGATAAAACTGTATTTCATTTGAAAGTATAAAAAATCATCACAAAGACCATGAATTTGGATGTGATGTCATTTTTGGATCTATAGCCACTATTCTTGTAATTTTAATTTTTGGATGTCTAGAGCTGGGGTGGACACATTTGCATTGATGATTAATTATTTGGATGAGACTTGCACACCTAGGCATGCTAATGTGGGGTTGTTTGAAGTGCACGAAACTATTAGTAGTGCCATGGTTTTGCAATTTCAAGTTTTATTGAAAAACTTTGGCTTGATTCACCATGTGCTTGCTTTTGTGAAAGATGAAGGCAATAAACTTAGAACTATGGTTGTAGAATTACAATCTATTGTTGATTATGAACCTTTGAACCTTTTCCAAGTTTTTGAAGACATTTGTTTTGGGCATGTGATGTTTAAAGCGTGTTAGTATGCAACAAATGATGAAAAGGGTTTTGTGGGTTTGAAGTTGGTAAATGTGAAAGATGTTCACGTTAGTTTGTAGAAGACAATTACATGGACAAAAATACCAAGTAAAGGGAAACATGAATGGAAGAAGGCACACATTGAAAATGGGTTTAGGCATTGGAGGTTGAAAACTCTTGTCAAAACAAGGTTTTCCAACAAAGTTATTATGTTTAAAAAGATTTCAGAATTACCCTGGTAAAAATGTCCAAATTCATTCAAAATCTAGTGAAATCGATAGTGAATTAGGACACGTTTTGGTGTAATGAAATAACATAGAAATAAACATATTTATTACAATAAATTATAATAGTGAATTACATTGACTAATAATGAAACATGATGTTTACATAATAATATTTTAATGAAATAATTTTAACTTGGATGAAATCATTAAAATGTAATGAACTTATTTCATTTTTAAGGTCCCATAATGATTTAGGTTAGTGAATTGCACCCAAGTTTTGTAGTAGTGACTATAATTGCATTTAATATGGGGTATTGGTATTACTTGTGCCATGCCTACTTTAATTCATGGAACACCATATTCACATTAAAACTCAATTAATTGGAACAATGAATTAATTATGTAAGGAAAAAAAATTATAATTGTCTTTTTTAGTTTATTTCTTTTTGTTACCTTTCAGTTTTAAACCCAAATGGAATGGGATGTTGCATTTGTTATTAAGATTTGACTATTGTACTAAAACCAAAACCTATGCTTGCATTATCATATTGTTGGCTTCATGAAGTGCATTTTTTGTCAACCTTAAAGAAAATTACATCATTAATCTTCTAATTATAGGGATGGCCAAAAAAATATTTACACATTATAAAGAGGTAGAAAAGTAACTAGACAAGTTGGAAACCACACTTGTGAAAAATCCAACTAACCATTAGTTTTCAACCTAAAGGAGTTGGTTTATAGTATGTTTTTAATTATGATGGCACCCTTGAATTTATTGTTTGTTGAGTTTGTCAATAATCTATATGTAACATTTTGTAGCTTTGATTCCTAAAGCTTGTTTACAAGAATGTGTTCTAGGAAAAATCGGGTATCTACATGTCATATACCTTACCATATATGTCCCATAGCAAAACATTTTTTTTTCAAAACTAGTTGGTGTTTAAAATAAAATAGTTGTTCAACTGTTTTTCATTAGATTGCCATGATTTTGCTTATAGGCATTTGCTACAATTTTGTTGTTTACTAATATTGTGTGGTGCAATTATTATTTGCCAAATATCAAGGCACCCATGGAGAACCCCACAACTTTCAAGTTGCACCTTTTTTTTTATACAAATGTTGGGATTGTTACTTTGGGTGAGGTTCCAACCCTATAATCAGGTTTTGCAAGCATACAACTAGATACAGTTCAACTTACAATATGCATTCCTTCCAAATTTGGCTAGGTTCAAATACAACTATTCCAAGCCTTGAAATTGAAAAGCTATTGGTCTTTATTACATGCCCTTCTAGAAAGAGGAAGGATTCATGGCAAATCCAAAGGAATTTTTAAGATACCTAAGCAATCAAATTCCTTTGGGTTGAGTTAATCATAGGGGAAGATGGCCAAATGCACTATGTTCAATGCAATATTTGCACAAAAGATGAACACATGGATATAAACTTTTGTTGCCCAAGCTAGATGGGTTCCATAAACATGCTAGGAGAAGGAAATGTAATCAACTTAGATTTAGACAGAAAGTAGTTGATTTTTGCATTAGTTATGATGGTCAGTATGTACAAAAATATATATATACAACATTATAGGACCAAAATTTGTTATTGACTATGTTTTTAATGCCAAAAAAGCTTGTAGAAAGAAAATGTTTCTCCAATTTGTTATTGTGTTTCATTTATTGAAGCTAGGTAGGTTGATGACAAAACTATGAGTGCATGGAAAGATTTTTTGCATTTTTGAACATTGGGAAGTTATCCAATATGCATTGCAATGATTCTAATGGGTAGGGAATGGCAAATTGTATGCACAATGTGGTCTTGGCAACTATTAAACATGCAATCCAAAAGGGCATTTTCCCTCCATGAGTTGTGATGAAATCACAACAATCAATAACCAAATCTAGGTTTCAATCCATAGCTATGTGGTTAAAAATTGGAGGAGGGTGCCCTTATTCTTGAATATGCAAAGGGTCATTGAAGGAGGTGGGTTTGACAACCAAACTACTATGCAAGTCAAATTTGTCACTACTTTTGGGGGATTGTTTAATTGGTTTCCAAGTTGAGTTGCTTTGGTGTGGATGATGTGACTATATTTCAAGGTTTGAAGATAGGGTGATAATACATTTCATAGAAAAAATGCTCCATTTTCATTGGCATCCATTGCATGGCACATAGGTGCAACTTGGCCATGCAAACATTCTCAAACCTACCATTGGTTGAGAACATTGAAACCTTATTGCAATCCATGCATGTTTTTTGGATTCACTCTCCGAAGAGGCACATGGAACATGAGAAGTTGGTAGAAATCTTGTAAACAAAAGGTCTAAAGATCCTTTGTTGTTTCAAAACTTGGTGGATCTCCATGCTTACATTTGCCAAATGGGTTTTGGTTGAATACAAAATTCTTGTCATGAAGATGGGTGATGACCTTGTTGCGAATATAGTTGCAAAAAAAAATTATGAATTGTTATGTGATTGCAACATTATTTTGCACTTGACTTTTGTGTGCCCATGTTGAAGGCAATGCAAAGCTTGTGCAAGGTAGCATAAGGCAAAGATACATTTATATGTGATCTTGTGACCTCCATCATTGTCATTATTGTTGATCTATATACAATGTATTTGGACTCATTGAAATGGTATGATCACTTTTAGTTTTATATTTTCAATGACTTGATGCATGTAATCGTGATGTTTTCCAAAGGTGTGGCATTTGGAGCCATAAACTAAGGTGAATATATTGCATTTTAGTTCAATGACCATTTTTTTATTCTACATAAGACATATCCAAATATTGAACATGTGTTTCTAATGATTAAGGGAGATTGGGAAATTGTTGTCTAGTTTGTTAATGACTAGTGTACATGTGCAACACAAGGGTTTTAAAAAAAGCTTAACAAGTGCTTCCTTGTTCACGATTTAATGAATGTAATTAAGATAATTTATCATGTTGATATTAGGAGGCATTTGATGTGGAAGTAACATCTTTTAGTCATTTGAAAGTTCTTAAAGTTAAAATTTGCCATCCCATGTTGATATGTACAAATGGTTCTTGGTTCAATTGGTTTGTTGGATCCAAAATTGCTTAACCGATTTTATTTTTTGGTTATAACTAGGAAGAGAAATTCCCATGGTGTTCTACACCTAGATGGGCTGACTGGTGACAAGGAATTGATGATCATTTGTCTTGGGTTTAAAGCACATAACATCGATCTTGGATTGGCCCCCTTTGCATGACTCAAATAAATCCATACCTGACTATAACCCTACAACAAAATTACAATAATGTTCTCCAATGCCATTATGGGTCATAAGTTGTCAAAATATTTCAAACTTATGGAATTATCGATTATTATGGTCCTAGGTCATGTGGAGGATGAGAGGACCAAGTCTCCTCAATCAATTTCATGAAATCTATGTTTCATATTTTCTTGATAGTCCATTTGGACTCGGTGGTTAAAATGTACATACTTAAGAATTTTACAAGGTTGAGACTTTCCCCTTCTACATTGCAATCTGTGAATGGGGAAAAAGAAATTGGTTATGGAAACAAGTAGAGATATGGTCATCCTCATATGTCAAGGGATTGCTAGTTTTGTGCCAATAATTGTAATTGTAAATGTACAATTATTTAGACCAAATTTTCCAATATTTATATTTGCTCCAATTTTAAGGTAGTTTGGGTTGGGGAATCAATTAATTCAAAGTTGACTTCTATTTGAACAAATTCATTGTTCATTCATCACATTTTACTATTTTTTGCTACAAAATTATAATTGGGTTGGGTTGAGTATTTGGGTTCTTGTAGGTTGTTGTTTTAGGGATAGAAGGAAAAAGATGATGCAACAAATTTTCCTCATTGCAATATATAATTACAATTAACAATTTGGAAGTTGTTTAAATTCTAAGGTGGTTTGTTTTGTGCAAATTTCCTTCCATTCCATTTGGGGAGAAGCTTTACAAAGGATTAGGGTTCAACCCCTTTGGATGATATCCTTAGGTCAATTGAGTAATATTTGTCACAATTACCAACATTGATTGCCATTATGTGGATGCATTTGTGGTGGGCTTTCTTGAAAAAACTTTGTCTTTTGAAGATCCATTGACATCTTATCATTTTTTTCCCTTCTTATTTATCTACTATTGAAAATCCAAGTGGAGGTTATTATTTTTGTTGTGTCTTGTAAACTATTATAATTTTGATAGTTGTAGGCATTCATCATGGGATTTATGTTTTTTGAAGTTTAAATTTTTGGTGACATGGGGATATGGAATAAGAGGTAGAAGCAATGGGAAACCAAGACATGGTTAGATTGGTTTTATGTAGGCTAGAATTTGACTTCATGAATTTTTTACTTCAAGAGCATGAACAAAACTTGAATAGGTTCCTCCTTGTCCTTGAAATGCATAACATTATTTTGTTCAAACTTGTAACATTAGCTACATTATCTTTGTCTTTTAGTACATTGATGTTACATAATGTCTATCATGAATTTTATGGTGGTAGCAATATCATAGTTGGGGTTTTCATTCAAGTTGCACAAAAACTTCAAACTTAGAGTATCCATGTTGCCAACAAATTCTACCTTTAAAACACCATATAATTCACAATTTACATAAACCTATTGTGATATAGCAAAATGTTATACATTTTATACAACATGCTTGCCATGTTTTTCAATGAACATTGGATGGAACATGCCAATGACGATTTATCAAAAATATGAAAAATAAATCAATGGCTACCATTTTTTTTTTCTGATTACTTAAAAAAAAACTACATTAAAATTTCTTAAATTTTTAATGCACGTAAATAAATAGCCTCAAAAGTAGCAATGCAATCAAATATGAAATGTGGCAATCCATGTCACAATTTGAATGACTCATTTTAGTCACAATAGCCACATTAAAATCTATGTAGATGTTGCATTCACCATGTGCATTATGTACAACATTAAGTTCAATTTCGATTTGATTAGATACATTATTTTTGTTAGTCATAACTTACATACTTAATTTTGATGTTTGTCAAATTAAAGATAGTAAATAATTTCAAACAAATAACACTTGAACTCTATAGTCAATTTGGTCACAATGCTATTGGCAAAAAAATCATAATTTTTTTCCAATGCACTTTTTGAAGTGTCGTAATCCCTTGATAGTTTTGACATTAGTTATATTTAAAGAAATGTTGACATTATAAATATAAGGGAAAAAAATTGAAAAGAAAGGAAATCTTTTATAATATTATAAAACATTTTATTTTTCAACGGGGAATCCTTGATAGGGTTTTAGTTTGAAATTAAAAAAAAATAATGAATATCATTTTATTTAATTCAATTTTGAATGTATGTTTTTTTGGTGTGTTGACATTCATTTTTGTCACAAAAAAAATTCATCCTTACATTTTGGGTTGTTGGATGAAATTAGCTTCATGATTTTCAACTTTCAAAAGTGGTGAATTCAAAAATCCTCAAGGATTGTTTAAGTTCATTTTTGTTAGAATTGTGTTTCTTTTTGTTATTACAATTAATTATTGAAACTTGAGACCATTATTTTATTGCATTTTCCATTTTATATGTTCAACAAAGATTTGGAATGTGAATCAAAGTCTTTTGGTTAGTTGTACATCAACTAGCAAAGGAGCCAATAAATCATTATATGAATATCATCATGGAACATTGAGTTTATTACTATCCGATTATAATGTGTTGTCATTTGTCATTAAAAAATGTTATTGTAACTTCAAAATAAAAGTGTGGCACAAGTTCCAAAATGAAAAACTATAAAATAAATATCATCCATGAAAAAAATTGATCTAAACAACTATTCAATTTTGAATTAAAATCTAAAAAGTTTCAATAGAATGCTTCCTATTATTAATTATTTTTCCATTTGGATTTCCCTAATGTAATATTATAATGTGTTTGGAGTTTCCATTGGTCTATCACAAAACACATGTGAAGACAATTTGTAAGTGGAAGGACACATTGTTGAATCTAAATCTAATGAAACTATTATGATTCATCCAAACTTCTTATCTAACCAATGGTTTTATACCTTGAGATCAAAACATGGTTGTAAATTGAATTGGAAGATCTATTGATCGCATTCAATGTATGCTTCACACAACATGGAAAATACTAATGTGAACATGTTTAATATGGAAAATACTAATGTGAACGTGTTTAATATGAGAAATACTAATGTGAATGCACTCAAATGGCAAATACTAATAGAAATGCACTCAGTATGGAAAATATTAATGTGAATGCACTCAATATGGCAAATATTAATGTGAATGCACTCAATATGAAAAATCGTAATGTGAATCCACTCAATATGAAAAATTGTAATGTGACTCCACTCAATATGAAAAATACTAATGTGAATGCGCTTAGTATGAAAAATCATAATGTGAATGCACTCAATATGGAAAATACTAATGAGATTGCACTCTATACAAAAAATATCAATGAGAATGCACTCTATATGAAAAATACTAATCAAAATGCATTAGGATACAAAAAAATACGAATGCAAACACATTCACTATGAAAAATCCTAATGTGAATTCACTCAATATGGAAAATTACTAATGAGATTGCACTCTATACAAAAAATATTAATGATAATGCACTCTATATGAAAAATACTAATGAGAATGCATTCTATACAAAAAAATACAAATGCGAACACATTCACTATGAAAAATCCTAATGTGAACTCACTCTCGGTATGGAAATTACTAATGTGAACTCGTGAACGCTTCTTACATTCAAAGTCAATTCTTTGTACAAAAAGCAATGGTTTACTTGTTATATAGTTCTCTATTTCTTCTTCTTTTGGCTCCTTTGAATTTGACTTTGTCACCATTCACTTTGGGTGTGATACATATACAATTGTGTGTGACTTGTGCTGAAGGAGTTTGAATTATTATCATGTGAGCATCTAAGGAAATGAAAGTGTGGTCAAAGGCACTAAGAGAGAGAGAGAGAGAGAGGGGGGGGGGCAATAGGAATAATTGGATTCCAAAACCTGACTATGTACCTAGATTAGGAACTTTGTTAGAAATTTATATATATTTTAAATTTGAGGGGTCACACGGGACCTTCACTTTGGAGGTATTGAAGCAAAAAGAAAAAGGGCAATAATGGTCCCCGCACTCCCCCCCCCCCAATTGCTTCCCTATGGATGGTACACTATGGGCGTGGGTCACATAATTTTGAGACGCCACATGATTCTGAGACGCCACCTATCGTCCATGATTAATCATCTTCTAAAGAACTACGAGAAAAATTCTTGTGTATACGGAGGAGGGCATATTATTAAGTAGAATTTTTCCTTTGCAAAAGGGTCATGGATTTCATGCAAAAAAAGTGAAAATTTTGCTTGTGCTTTGTGTAGGAGAAGGGGCGCATTTCCTGAAACAAAACACTCCTCAGCTCGGCCTCTGGTGGGCGCTTATTTTGAGAATGCACCGCTACTTCTTCTTGGAGGGCGTTACCTTACTCGTATTATTATTAAGTTAATTTATCACATACCGATCACATGACACAGATCACCTGAAGTTGGGTCGAAGTGCTTTCTCCTTGACTAGACTACTAGTTAACAATTTTTTTTGACAATTCTCGACCCACCCTTTCATGTTGTATGTGGCCGATTTGTATGAGGGTCCCGATTAAGTTTCGCCCCTTCTTTACTTTTGAGGGAAAAACAAAAAAAACAAAAAAACATAGGTTTAGGGTTTGGACTTTGGATGATGGAATTTTTAAAAAAATATCTTAAAATTATTATTTTTGGGAGGGGGTGGGGGAGGTGGTTCCCTTCTCGAACAAAACCCAAGAAATCAAAAGTCTCAACAAACATACAACACAACATGCCAAACAAAACAAGGAGTCTGGTGGAATGATTGAAGGAAAAAGAAGAAGGGAAAAAGCCCAAAAAAGACCCATAGAGAAGAAGGGCCCTTGATATACTAAATACCTTAGGTGAGAAGTGATCATGAAGATCCGTGGGGTGGAAATTGAAAGCCCATGTGTGAACTTGTTGTTATTCAACTAATTGAATTTGAATTTGATTTAAAAAAAAAATTAATTAATGAACAAAGGATTATTCACAATTTCAACAGAATCATAAGGAAAACAGCCTAATTGTGAATTTTTTTTCTTTTTTAATGACAGAAATTATTCAAAATTCAATATCTCTCACAACTTAGGTCTAAAAATTTATGAAAACACTTTGCATTGAATCCTAGTTAGTTAATTAGGGAAAAGCTTTCCAACAATACCAAGAACACATGCCTCAATTTTCCAAAGACATTTAGTTTTTGATTTTATTGAATTTTTTTCTTTGGAAGAGTTATTCGATATTTCAATAACTCTGTCACCTAATGTGTAAACATTTACAAAGTGCACCCCTACCTACCTACCTACCTACCTACCTACCTATCAAGGGTTTTCCGTCGTGGGGTGGGGAAGGGGGACGGTGGACTATGGTTTGGGAGATTTCGATGGAACAAACGAACTTGATTAATAGATGGATATGTGCGATCGGAACCATAAGAGACTACTATAAAACTCTTTTCCGGTATGTTGATGGAAAAAAAAAAGAAAAAAGAAGTAGTGTTTTGCCGGTGTATTTGCAAGTGTGTCACCCTTCGGATTGGTTTATTTTTGAGCCTTTTCATTTGGCATAATTCTGGGCCATTTCTTTTCCACCTACCTTGGTTGGTGGTATGTTCCGGCTTTGTTGAGTCGGTTGAGTGAAGCAGCCCTTCCTTAAGAGGTGGTAGCCGACCCTCCCTCCAGACGATGGCTTACCTAATACATAATAGAGTTATCCATCCGGAAAGTTGAAGAATCCATTGAGAATTTTGGAGTCTCCTCCTAAAGAGGACGGTGGTCACAAATAATATTTTGCTTTTTAAAAATTCACCAAGTGCAACCCACGGATTGCATCATACATGCAGCTAAAATTGAACTTGTTGTTCGTGTTTTGCTGATAGTCGCCAATCATTTTCAAGTCAATCATGGGCCAAAATTTTTAATTTTCCTTTTGTTTTAAGGTCAAATTGTGGGGCAAATTTTTTTTCTGCAATTTTGAGCGCTGCACATACGGCAGGCATTACAGTTGTAAGAACCCCCCACTTCAGGAGTATTACACCCGTATGGCACCTTGGTAGCTGGAAATTATTGCTTCTTTTATGTAGTCGAAACCAAGTAAGAGGGGGGGCATTACGCTTGTAAGACCCTCACTTTGGGAGTATTACACCCCTATTGCACCTTGATAGCTGGAAATTATTGCTTCTTTTATGTAGTCAAAACCGCGTAAGTCGGGGGGTGGGGGTGGGGGGTGGGGGGGGGGCATTACGCTTGTAAGACCCCCACTTCAGTAGTATTATGGCCCTAAGGCACCTTGATAGGTGGATATTTCTGCTGCTTTTATGTAGTTACAACAGGTTTTTATGAAGCGTAAAGCTCCCCACTTCAGGTATTATGGTTGTAAGTTCCCTACACTTACAGCTTTGTCTTCGGCTCAAAACCATAATGCATTGATATACACCGATACTCCCCATTCCGTCCATTTGCGCAGGCCAAAAATGATGACAAACAGTTTTTAGGACCATAATTTTCATGCGGCCAATGAGAAGACTCAACATGCACTCAAGAGGGTTGAGATTTTTTCCTTTTGGGTTAAAGGGGGGGGGGGGGGGGG
>Ga0116227_10012210_pt1 | contig 14095 bp, 9 predicted proteins | sample S1TSphgellanicum_FD_89693 | JGI IMG/M metagenome (GOLD analysis project Ga0116227, IMG submission 89693) | Host-associated microbial communities from peat moss isolated from Minnesota, USA - S1T2_Fb - Sphagnum magellanicum MG | ecosystem: Host-associated > Plants > Peat moss > Unclassified... | reverse complement strand
TTCCAACGGTATGTCGCACGTTCTCTGCAGCCAAGTATTTCGGGTCGATTCCCGACTTTTAGTCGTCGGGAGTCAAAACTGGCAGACTCCCGGGAATTCGACTCCCGACCCTTCTTTTGGCCACAACTTGTGTTTCAAATGTCCAAATGAGCAATGCGAGCCCATTTTAGATATCTACGCTTCAAGAGCTTTCCAATGATATAAAGAACGCCATAATCCATTGAGGTTTGACCCCTGCAATCGCTCTCTGAAGTTTCGGGAGTCCACCGGGACTCCATCTCCCCAAAATGGGAGTTTGCCTTGGGAGTGTGAGGGTTCACTCCCTCACACTTTCTAACACTTTCTCACACTCCCTAGCACTTTCTTGCATTCCCGGGAGTATGTGATGTGACTCCCGGGCTTCCTCTTGCCTTAACTCCCGGGCTTCCTTTTGCCTTAACTCCCGGGCTTCCTCTTGCCTTAACTCCCGGGCTTCCTCTTGGCCCGCACTCTTACAATGCCTTTGCCTTGAATCCCGGGCTTCCTTCCTCTTGGCCCGCAACCTTGCAACCCCCTTAGCCTTGGTCGCGAGCCCAAAGCTAGGGTTGCGACACACCACCTCATCCTTGAAATTATCATTTGATCGTTTTACCTTAACTTCAAACTCCTCCCACTGACAATCCATAGATGGACCTACCATTCGGATAGGCTTTAGAAGTGGTAACATAGCCAAGGGTGTGGGTTGTATTAATGGGACTTGTGGAACGGTTGCATGAAGGTAATCCATTGTAGGATAATGAGGGAACTCATTAGGATAATGGTAAAGAAGTATGAATGCAGGAATGGGTTCCTCCACCCTTCGAAACATCCTATCATTTTCTTTGTCAATTACTTTGACCTCTAAAGTTGCAAAAATTACTACTTTTAGGTTCCTAGGCCTTATGTTTAGGATGTCTCGAATGGTGGAAGGCATACTAAACCCTTGGATGAAGTAATGATGAATGGTGTCATCATTCAACAAGTTTCCCACGTATTGAGTACACACATATGAAATGATGTCTTTCGAAAGACCTTGTCTAATGTTTGTCAAAATAGCTAAGGCTTGTTGTTGGCCAATCATTAGTCTATAATGATGTAAAAATGCAGCTTGGAATTATTCCCAAGTGTTGAAGGATCCTTCAACATGGGATCTATACTAGGCATAGGCAGAATTGGCTAGGGTGGAAGGGAACCAAATGAGATAATAATCATGGTCGGTTACTAAACTAGTTATTTAAACCTCCACAAATTTTTCCACATGAGTTGTAGGATCTTCATTTGGAGAGCCAATGAACTTAGGACGATTTGTAGAGATAGTGAGTCATTTTAAACCATTAAGAACTATAATGGGAAGACCTCTAGGGAGCATCATTGGGTCAATATGGTGGATATGAGGGTCGGGCGGATTGGTTCGAACTTCAGGCCCTTCTGTTGCCACATGGACACGATTTGCCACCCCTACAGGCCCCCTATCTAATGGCTAACAATCTCTACCTAATCCTAAGGCTATTGAAACTTCCAACATACTATCTTTAAACCTTTTTTTTCCTTCAACCTCTAAAACAACTTTTACGATCGATTGGAAATGTTATTTCCTTACTCTATGACAAAATACCCTATCACTCTTTAACACTATTGGTTTTGTTTTGGGTTTAATCGGCATATAACATAACTATGGAATTTGGTTCTATCACATGAAAAGGCAACCTTCAAGACATCACACTTTGGAAAAATGGGTCATCACTCCCACCATCTCCAGGCTCAACAACACAAATGGTTTTGTCAATGATTGACCCGACCTCATCACCAACAAAATGTTTTTTAGAAAATTCAAAACAATTACACACTCAAAGATCCCCAATCAACACACAAGGGAACTTGGGACAACTTTCTTGTCATTTAACATGATTTCTTAAGTTGAACTACGAAACAATACTTGAGAGGGTTTAATAAAAGTACTTGTAAGCTTTAACGTGCTCCTTCCTTACTTTTCAATCTAAAATTTCAAATGCAAGTGTAACAAATAAAAACTTATTTGGGATTGTATGACTTCTTGACTTGCACATGAGGTGTTGTTTCTTGATCCAAGCTCCTTCTAATACCAATGGTTTCCAATAAGTTTAATCTCTCACCATATGTAAAATAAACACTAATCACTTTAATAGCATCACCTCCCGGTGGACACATCACAATGTGAGGCGACTTTTTGTCCCTCTACTCCCGGTTTTATGAGGTGACTATACTTGAAAATACATATGCTACCAATGAAGGAAAAATGGAAGTGTATTTCTAGACGTTAAATGGCATTTATAGTTGAAACTAAGTAATTTGCCTCTTATGTATCATTTATGATTTAGAATTGATAGTTCCAAGTTTAAACACCTCAAATCCTAAAATTTTATGTCAAATTGTCATTCATTAAAACCAACCTTTAAGGGTTCAACACCATGTTCAACTTAGTTGTAAACCACCAGCCACTTGAAATATTATTTTTAGCACATATGTTATTCAAACTTAATTTGCCTTAGTTCACTAAAAAGTTAACTACAAGGCACACCTTGCTACCAAATCCTACGCTTTGTAGCTAAACCAATAAGAAGTTATGCCACCAAACCCGAGGGGGTTTTATGCAGGTAATAAGTTCAAATTGGCTGCAGACCACCAATTTCTTGAAATATTATTTCTAGCACATATGTTATTCAAATCTAGCTTGCTTTAGCTCATTAGAAAGCTACCTACAAGGTGCACCTTGTTACCAAATCTTATACTTTGTAACTAAACCAATAAGAAGTTATGCTACCAAACCTGAAAGGGTTTGAGAGATTTTTCTAAGATTCCAACCTCCCAACACTATCCCTATTCACTTCCATTCTTTTTAAAACTATTACAAATGTCCATTCTACTCTCCTTCTTCCTCCTATCTACCAAGACTAATCATTATTTTCTTCCTCAACCAAGTTGTGAGAACAAATATTTTTAATATTTGAATTGAAAATTATGTCCGGGGAAAGAAAACTTCAATGATCCGAATTCGCCCTCTTAAAGAAAAGGAAAAGGAAAGAGGTGAAAGATGATTTCAACTTGGTGGCCAATGGAAGGTTCCAATGCTTGGTGACCCTTGGAAGGTTCCATTGCTTGGTGACCTTTAAAAGGTTCCATGTTTGGTGACCCTTGAAAGGTTCCATTGCTTGGTGGCCCTTGGAAGATTCCATTGTTTGGTGGCCAATGGAAGAAGAAAAAGAAACACCTTTTCCCTTTTTCCCATTTTCCCCCCAATAAATTTTACTTAAACCTTCATTTTTTCCATTAATTTTAAGGTTTTATTTTATCATGGTTCTAAGCCGTTACTTACGCATTTCCTTCCTTTCCTTTGATTTATAAATTTCAATGTAATGAATCCTTCACACATTCATTGTTGATTTAATTTTGATTGAAAATTTCTTTTCCTTTCCTTGAAATTATGGTGTCGTGTATGGCCACATCTTATGAGCTTCAAGATGCACAAGTGAATGAAGAATTGGCTCTAAAGACATTTCTAGATTTGACATTAACACAACATCCTCATGATGAAGATCTCGAACCTCGAGAAGTGCGTGCTCGTCTTGAAATTGAACCCCCTCAAGCTTGGTACTATCGCATTTCTCCAAACTCTCGCACCTTGGTGATTTTATTGCAAATTGACCCCACTTTTGGCGATGAACCTGAAACCATTTATGAAGGTTGTTATGAGACTAAAGACATTTCTATTTTCGCGTGGTTTTTAATTCCCGACATTGGACACTACCGTTAATTATGTAATTCAATTCATCGATTACCTCCTAATAGCAAGGCGAATTACTTAATTTGCAGCATTTAATGCATCTTAGATTTCCTATAATTATAAACTATCATTTAAGCATAGCCCAAGACTCAACATGTAATTGCAGTTTTTCCTTGGGCTTATCCCTACTCTAAATAAATGTTTCATTCACTACGACACTCACGTTGCCATGCCATCCCATCACATTATTTATTTAATCATTAAGTTATTTCAAATTAATCTTATGTTCATAAGGCTTGAAAATTGTTCTATCTCTAATGGACCTTTCATTGACACCCCTTCAACTACTTCATGAATTTCAAACATCCTTGTTATTCACTAAATACTAGGACAAGACCAATGTTTTGCTGAACATCACAAATTTTGGTTTTTGCTTCTACCCCCAACCCTTTAAAGATTTCTCACCCCTAATTACACAATTGAGGTTCTAAAACTATGATTATCAGCTCTTTGTTGAAGAAAAGAATTAACTCAACATCTTATTCATCAATATTGTATTTCGAAAAAGAAAACAACCCCTCCATGCAACCATGCGCATTTATCATTATTTATGAAATTGTTAAAAACCTTTAATAACCTTAGCACACTCAAATAACCCTAATGCAACTCTTAAAAATTGAGACTACCACACATGGTTGTGTCAGTATGGTTCACATCTAAACGTTATTCATGAAGATAATCACCTCATCCGATGCTTACGACAAGGCGACAAAATGGTTCCTCCAACACATCAACGGTTTGGTCTTATTTAGAAGGTACATTTGGAGCTTGGACATTTTGGAGTTAAACGTATTTATAACCTTTTCCCTCGTCATTACCATTGGAGAAATATGTATGTTCAAGTTCGAAACGTCATTACTAGGTGTGAACAATGATAGAATGATAACTTCTTTCTCCTCTCAACAGCTCACACTTTCTCCACTCCCTATTCAAGGCATGTTCTATCACTAGTCATGTGATTTAACTAGAGAGTTACCACAAACCTCCAAGGGCAATGTCTACATCATGATTATGATTGAGCATTTTTCAAAGTGGGTCAAGCTTGTTACCTATTGACATTTGGTACTATTCATCATGTTCTCTTACAGCACCTTGATTTCTATTTAAACCATGCCACACTTTTCCCAACTCAGTTTTGGGGGGGGAGATACATGAGCCTCCTCTTGTGCATTGTATATATATGTGCATGCATCTCTTTTTGCTTGATTAGTTTCTACCTTTGATTGGTTTTAAACTTTTGTTCAATAGAGTTTACTATGGATTTACACCCTTATGACACCGAACATCACGACACTACACGTCACGACACCTTTACCAAATTGACTTTTTTTTTGGATTGAACCAACTTTGTTTTATTGTGACAAATTTTCACCATTTTGTGAAATATATACCCAATAACATCAACAAATGATGGTTTTTGAAAAAAAAAACCTAATTTTGCCTAATTTCAAGTTTAAAAAATAACCAAAGTTCTACCTTATGTTTTAGTAGGTACCCACAATGTAGAAGGATTTTGAAAAACAATTACTATGAAATCTATTTTGTAATCAATTGTCGTTAAATTTTGTTATTAATGATCACCAATTTAGCAACATTTAAAAACTAAAAAACCAAAACACTAGTTTACACATATATTTACTCACATCATTCCATTCAAATATATATTTCTTCGAACATGATGTTCATTGAAGGATCTTTCACAAACTTGTCCATTGAAGTTCTTGTATTTTCTCAATTAAATTCCTTTCAAGTAGAATTTCCAAAATTGCCCATAATCTCACTATAGTAATTATAGTTGGATTTACTTGTAGGCCTTAAGCAACATGAACTAAATTGGAACATTATGTCTTTGCAACTATGTTTCCAATGATTCCCATGGTTCTCAAGAACTAAAAACAAAATCACAAGGTCCTTTTCATAAGATGATGCCAAAATTAAATTTTTGAGCCTTGTTGTTGGGTTTCTACTTTGGGTTAGTAACAACTAGACTGGAGCAGGTTTTAATTAGAATTGGATTTCCTGGTTCCATATGTATGTGGAACCATAATTGAAATAATTTTAATTTATTGTCTTCAAACTAGAATCAAAGGTTCTCCATAAAAGTGAAGTACTACCCAAACCTGGTAGTGCTATAGTGACCAGTGTTGGCAGATATAGCTTCCTCTCAATATATATATATATATATATAATATTATCCACCTAAAATGAAAACTTGCATTATGCATATTCTGGTTAGGGTTAGGGTTTTCAAGGTTTTCCCCTTACAAGCTATGAACAAGTGTTTTTTTTTTTGGGTCACATCTTGCTTTGTTGGAGAGAATTTTTTAATGTCCGCAAGCGTTCAAGCATCCAAGTACTCAAGCAAGAGGGAAAGGATAGAGGTGTAATCTAAGGAAGGTCTGAGTTTTTAGCAATATGGCTACTTGAAGTCTGAGCGATGTGTGAGAGCAAGTTCTGCACGACGTCCAAGTGTGAGAGAGGTCTAAGGAAGGTCCAAACTTTGAGCAATTTGAGAAAGTGAGGGTTGAGTGAGAGAGAGAGGTTTGAGTAAGGTGCAAGCTTGAAGTGGTGAATGAGGGTGAGGTCCAAGCAAGGGTGTCTCAATGGTGTTTGATGAAATTTAGTTGTCACCTGTATATATTTTTATATGTACGTGCTTGCAGTATATGAATAGGGCCACAACTTTTTTGCATTCGCTTGACATTACCAACTAACCCATTGAACAAGCTTCAAAAACACTTACACATGGACTCAACCTTACTTTTCTTGCCTTCTTGCATTATAAGGCTAAAGGTGCATTCACACTTGGTGCTAGGGACTCTAGGGTTGAGTCCTGTAACACCATGATGCTAGCCATTTAGGACTTAAACCTAGTTGCCATGAAAATTTTATGTTAAGCTAGCATTCACTTCACATTGAGCTATAGCCCATTTAACATTGGGTGCCACCTAAGATGCCACCTAGATTTTCATTTAACACTGACTTAACATCAAGTGTGAATGCACCATAAGGTTGCCTTTGGCTTGTTATCATACATTTTGGGAAGTGATAATTCTAAATTGTAGGTTATGCATCTCATGATGCCTCAAATAACAAACTTGAATTGAAATTAGGCTACCACCTGAAAATCAAAACCTGAATTCTCAAAGAAAAGAATTCATACTTAAGCTTGAACAAGAAATCATGCAATTTAACGAACAATTTTCTATCTAGTACATATTTTGGAAAATAAATAAAACTTTTTTGAAAACTAAAATCAGCAAGAACTGTCAAAATTTGTTTTCAAACAAGCACTGGAAGTTCCAAGTGCAACAAGAAAGGAAAAGCTTCAAGAATTGTTGGAAGTGCAAAAACTTTTCAACCCAAAACAAAAAGTCTTCAACAGATTCACAGTTTAGAAATTTGATCTTGAAAAGTTACTGGTATACTGCATACACAACCCAGATTGCAGATTAATGGATCATTGAATTCCAGGGTTTGAAAAATTCTTAAGTTTAATATTTGGAATTGTGTTTATTGATCATGCAAATTGCTTCAGAACAATTTTATTTGAAGTTCCAATGTTGCTTTTGAATGTTTTTTTATCAATCAATCATGAAAGATTTTGCTCTTGAATAATTCATAGCTCCTTACTTTACAATGGTGATTCTTTCAATCTCTAAGCAAATTATTCTGAGCTCCAATGTTTGCAACAGATTTGGTGTTTATCAATTGATATGCAGAATAATGCTATTGAATAATCCTCAACTGCAATCTTTGCAATGGCATTTTTTTATTAATCATTGAAATTTCTTTAAACAAATCTTAGTTCCAATCTTCGCAATGGTGTTTTAGGGATCATTGAAATCGCTTTGGAGAATTTTCAGCTCCAACCATTTGCACTGTTGTATAGATCACAAAGACTTCTTTTGAACAATACTAAAACTCCAGTCTTTGCAATGATGTTTTATTAACCATTGAAATTGCTTTCAACTATTCTGAGCTCCAACTTGCTTTGCATAATTATTATTGTCTTATCGATCAGTGAAATTGCCTTGGAACAATTCTTAACAATGGTGTTTTATTGGTCATTGAAAGTGCTATTGAACAATTATGAGCTCCATTCTTTGCAATGGTGTTTAGGGATCACTGAAATTGCTTTTGAGCAATAAATTCAAGTTTGCTCCAATATTTGGAATGGCTTTTTAATGAATTGATAGATGTTAACAACAGCACAAAGAGAAAATCACAAAGAGAAAGGGATGTCACAATGCAAGCTAAAGTGTCTCACTTTTGGTGTCATGACAATCTACTTTTGAAAAACAGTTGAATTCCATGTTTGTTACAAGCTAATGTGACTCACTGTTAATGGTGTCAGACGAGTATAAATTTTCCTGTTTCCACTTGAAGAATTCCATGTTTGTTGCTCACATATGAAATTGTTCCTGATGCTCATGATGCTGATCTACACAGATCTAGAAATGGCCAAAACTCCAAGCTCATATGGAATTAGTTCTTCAGGATGCTCGAATTGCTCAAGATATATATCTGATCTGCTCATGTGAGCTAGCTACCAGTAACTTTTCAAGATCACATGTCATGATGAAGGTGCAGATTCTAGCTCCTGGAGCTTTACACGATCCCTGGAGATCAGAGATTGGCATGAATGATGCTGGCTAGCTCTTGTGAGTATGTTTAAAGTGACCTGAAAGTTCTAGTGCAAACCTAATGAACACAATGATCATAATGAATTGATTGATCAGCCTCTTCTTTCAAAGTAAATCTAGATAATGATCAGTAAATTTGATTGAGGAATGAAGTGTAATCTGAGTCATTGTTGTCTAGAGAAGAAGTGTCAGGGATGGCCGCCAAGTCCGACAAAGTATCGAAATTCTCCATGAAGCTGCAGTTGAGATTTTCCTCATGATCAGCAGCAGCAGCTGCAGCAGCTGATGATGATCTCGAAGCCTGTTGCACGTCAGCTGCAGCTGTTATATGCTGCAGATGATGATCATGATCGACTGATCCTGCGCCACCGGGAGTGGTACTAGCATTGGGCGTGTTGTTGGCAGACCCTGCGTCGAACATACTAGTACTAGTACCAGATGCTGCATATAATAAGTGCGGTGGTTTGCAGGTAGCCTCCGGAGCAGCGTCAATCGACATGCTGCAGCAAAGCTGCTGATCTGCCGAGCTGCAGGAGCCATTATCCGGCTGATGATCCGTCATGGGTGTGACGGACGGTAGCTTGGAAAGAAGCGCTTCTAGACTTGACATGGAGGGCTCAAGCTGATGATGATGACGGCCCAATGCAGATCCTAGCTGAGGACTAGTACTACTACCGCCCGCGCAGCGAGCTGGAGCTGCTGCTACATTCGTCGTACTGATGTTCAAAGCTTGATGATCAGGAGGAGATCGGGACTCGGATGGAGTAGTACTAGTGTCGACTCGCGGGTAACTATTCCGGGAGATCTGATCGAAGCTGGCATACAAGTTCTTCGACGCAGGCTCAGATGCTTGCACCTCGCTGCCATCTGATGGACGCTTCACACCAAGAATGCTGCTGCTACTCGTCTGCTGCAGCTGCGGCTGATCATGCGACAATAATACTGGCCTCGCGGCACTGATCAGACAGCTAGAAGCTGAAGGAGTGCAGCTGCGACTCCATCTATCAGTACTGCTGCCGATTCTGGACGACTGCTGTAAGAACTGGTCTATCGAGCTTGAAGCCAAGTGGCTGGAGCTGGGAAATCGATGCTCCTGCAACGTCGTCGACCTAGTGCAGCTGCTGCTCATCATCCACTGTCCTCGCGGCAGCTCGGATCCGGCTGAGCTGTTGGGTGGCGATGACCCTTCCTGCTGTAGCACCGCGTGGGTGACCACACTACTCGACTGCATCCCGCGTTTCCTAATCGAGCCAGTCGTGGTACTGTTGAAGAATGAGTGAGGAACGAACACCCCCGGAATGCTTTGCAAGAAGCCAAACTTCCGTTGTAACTGCGCTGCGAAGTTGAGATCTTTCGTTATCTGTTGCAACACATCACAGATCATGCAGCCTATAAAAGATTGTAGTAAATTTCAGGCAGAACCCGCGGCAGGATGTCGGAATTTGTAGTATCTGCAACTGCGGATACATTCACATGAAGCTCGGAAAAAGACAAGCATGTAATTAAGTCTGCATCTAGGTTCGAAGAATCTCAAGTTCAGGTGAAAAATTTGACTAGGTCACCTTGTTTGTGGAGCCAAGTTGCATCACTCCTTCTTCGACCGCCACCACTGCTATCGTCTAGAATGAAACACATTCCATAGATCCCACAAGCAGCTAGCTCCATGTTAAGAATGGTGATCTTCACCTATATGGAGAATCGATGTATACCAGACATGCGTACTCGGACATGATGACTATCTAGCTAAAACTGATCGCAACATATGGATCAAACATCATGCTGCACTGCATTGAATCAATCAGTCACAAGCGCACTACTAAGCTAGCTTTCCTCCAGCAGTGATGCAAGTGTATGGACTATACTAGATTTCTTCCAGCAGTAATGCAGGTGTGTGTGTGTGCGTGTGTGTGATCCTTTGCACTCACCTGTATCCCGGCTTTGAATTGCGCCTCCCAGGGACGTGGGTGCTGCACATTATCCGAGTGTTCCAAAACAAATCAACAACATTAATCAGTGACAATAGGACTTCAATCTTGACGTTGGTGTCTTGACGTCCCAACTAGTTTGGGTTTCTAGGACATGCTCATGTAATGTGGTGTCGAAGGGAAATGCACAAACGAATTCGGTTTGAATTCTAAAAGCACGTTCTGGCATGGAACATCGACCATGATCATGGCGGCAGCTCAGAGGTTCTTACTGGATCGAGAGAAGAGATAGCCCAGGGTGACAAGAAGGTGCTCTCTTGTTCCAGAGGCTCTCGGTACACCCACTTGACGCCGTTGTCAGCTGCTACCTTTCCCATTAGCCTGCATGATTCATGCAGCCACAAGAAGAATTTGCACGCACTGGTCAAGACTCGACGCCATTGCAAACTAGAGCAGCCAGCAGCAGCAGGTAGTCTCAACAACATAGAGCAGCTTGCAATATGTTCATGGGCGGCGTACTGAAGCTCCTGATTGATCTAGCTTACAGGCTACTCACGATGATGGAGCAGCGCAGATGCTCATTAGCTCTACCCGCGAACAATCTTGAGTTCTAGATCATCAACATTTTGCAAAACCAGCAAACAGCTTGACAAATTACAGCAGCAGTTAGTAGTACCCTTCTCCATAGTTGTACACTTCGTGCGACATCTTGAAGAAGAGGTCCGGGTTCATGACAGGCTGATGAGTTTCTGAGACATCATCGAGGATACTGCCTGCTGCACCTGCTGCAGCAGCGCCATTGAAAAACTGTGAGACTTTGCCTGTTGTGGTGATCCTGGCAGCCTCCTGCTGGGCTGCTTCAGCACACGCTGCAAAGTTGCAGTAACCGTCTTCCCATGCCATGATCCTGCACAACATCACCCCGTAGACAATGAAGTACCAACAACATCAGGACAAATCAGTAGCCAGATTGAAATCTCGAGCCTCTGCGCAACTCTTTCATGAATCTCTGGTAGTATTCATCTTGATGATTTCTAACAAGTAGCAGGCTGGCCAAGAGAATATGCAGATGTGATGATCATCGCCAATACCAGTTGCGCTTGTTGCCTTTCGACCTGTCCATTGCTTCACTCTCCGAGTCCCACCTGCTACGCGAAACAATCCGGAAATCTGTAAAATGCAAAAGCTGAGCGAGCTAAAGAATAGTATTAGTGATGAGTCAGGACTACTCGGCCTCAGATCCTTTCTGCAAGTACTTCTTTCAAGAGTTCCAACCGATTGCTGCACAAAGTATGAATATCAGCATCGTGAGTGGAATCCATACTGAGGTGGAGGGTAGTTGCGAGGCAGAATGCGCCAGAACACAGCATACACCCATTGCGAATCCGTGCACAAGCTCCGCAACGTGTGCTGCAGCAAGTGATTGAGCTCCGGCAATCGACCTCCTGCACCACCTTGATTAGACTCCATGATCATCAAGCGTAGCAGCAGCACTCGGTGATTCTGGTGATCCCACAAACAACGTTACAGTACTACCCAATACAGCTCGACGTCAAGCTCACTCAACCGTCCTCCTAGCTAGCTGTTGATCAGCTGCACTCTTTGGCAAGCTGCTTCTCAGATTAATCTGTTTTGTTGGAAGGCGCTGTTCCGACGTCGATTGCAGCTCTTCTTGCCGACCTGAAATCTCATGGCACCAGAAGATACCAAATTTTCTGGTATTGTTCGTTATAATGTAGTAGACATACTCTTCACAGCCATGACCCCGACAGCTTGCTTGCTTGCTGCAAGTTCTAAAAACCATTCATCAGCAAAACGCAAGCTGCTGCTGCTGGTTGTCTAGTGGCAGAGCTCCACTACTCCTCCATCAGTATCAAGCAGTTACAGTACTAGTGCAAAACCTGCTGCATCCAGCTTGAAGCTCCACCCCTGCGCGCTGCTGGTGAGGATCATGCAATAATGAAACTCTTCGAGACTTGAACCTGGAACTACTACAAATCCCAACTGCTAGTACAACAAATCCCATGTGACCCAGGACTCCGATCGACATGATCACAACCTCGTCCCCGAATGCAGCAGCAAGCAAGCAATGCACGAGGCTAACAAAGCCTTAGATATAATACCCAGCGTGTGGATCAAAGTCTTGCATCTGGTACTCGAGATCAGTTTCATTATCCAAACTCTCTGTTCAGCTTGAAAAACTTCTTATAGGATATTCATTCCCAGGAAGCAAAAGAAAACACTAAAAAAAAACTGCACATGGCTATTGCATGATCGGAAGCTGGCTGCACTAGCACACGGCAATTGATATGAAATCTTCCAGAAATCATCACACTGATGATCAAAACTTCTCAAACATGCAATGATTGATTAAGCACCATCGACTCTCAACTCATACTGCATACAACAAAATTATGCAGCTCATTTCACTGTAAAACACCAACACCTGCAGACATCATATTCTTTTTATGTAGCACACTATATAGAATAGAAGTGATCAAGATGATCTGAATTCCTCCGACATGAACAGCTGACTGGTGGTCCCAGTGAGTTTAAACCCACCAAGCTGATGATGATGATATTCTCCACCTGCTCATGCACCTCCCGCACAACACAACGGAAGTTCTCGTACAAATTAGTGCAGAAGTCTAGCTAGCTTCTCATACAAAGTTCGATTCTCGTAGTTCTTCAGCTCTTCTTCAAATCTCTACCCCCAAAAAAAGAATCAAAATCAAAAAATTAGATGCAGTGTTTTTTGAAGCATCCAGACAAAAGCTCTGATGATATCAGAAAAACCCAAATGGGTTTTGGTGCTCTCACTCTCTCTCTCTCAAAAAAAACAGAAAAAGCTCCGCAAATGCGACGCCAAGCTCCGCAAACGCGCCCCCGAGAGAGCGAGGGAGGGAGAGTATGTTATTTTATTTTGTTTTGTTTTGTTTTGTTTTTTCAAATTATTATTGTTATTACTGTAATGAATTACAGGTCTGGGAATTCTCAAGTGGTTAGCAATAACCACAAAATTAAGTATAATTTAAGACGCCCTGAAAATTCTCAAGTGTTTTTTTGGCAAGAACAGAAATGAGGGAAGGGGAAGTCTATCCACTAGGCTGCTACTTACTACTTACTAAGTAGTCTTAAAACCCATTTACAGAAATAATTACAATAAAAATTCTAGGATATATATATATATATAAAAGTTTAATTAATAGTTGAATTTAATCAAGCAAATATTAATCACATGATTAATCTTCTGCAGTTACTGGCTATAGTTAGGTCCTGATTAATCTTAATTAATCTAATCTTATTTTTGTTGTTGGAAATCAGGTTTTAGACAAAGCACCTGGTTACTAGCCTGGTTGCACTGTGGTTTATAATTAATTAGTAATTAAACTTAATTTAATTTTTAATTACCTTAATTCACTTTTTTTTGCTGATAATTCGCCTAGCCGGTTGCACTCACTGACAAAATAGTTAATTAATAAGTAAAACTAAATTAAGCTACTCTTAGATTATTGTTTTATTTGGAAATTAGGTTTTATTTTAGGAACTAAATAGGAGGGATTGATTTCACTATGATTTCAGGTGGGCAGGGGGTGAGGGGGGATAATTATATCAGCTCTCTTTATTGCTGTCAATAGGATTTAATAATAGTTTTTTTTTTTTTTTTTTTTTTTTTTTTTTTTTTT
>Ga0116227_10012208_pt1 | contig 14099 bp, 11 predicted proteins | sample S1TSphgellanicum_FD_89693 | JGI IMG/M metagenome (GOLD analysis project Ga0116227, IMG submission 89693) | Host-associated microbial communities from peat moss isolated from Minnesota, USA - S1T2_Fb - Sphagnum magellanicum MG | ecosystem: Host-associated > Plants > Peat moss > Unclassified... | reverse complement strand
TCTTCCTCCAACCTGCATTCCAATGTCCAGAAACAAAATTACACAAATTGATATGAGAGGAAACCAAGTGTGGAGAGATGGGTATGGAGAGACATAATATTTTGTTTTCAAAGATGAATCTTATAAGAACACTTATCTATGAAAATGCAGATACCTCACCACCAACAATTCACCACCAATAGGCTCGCAAGTTCCGCTGATCACATCTAGATAAAATTGTTGCGGCCGCCATTCGTCGTCGTCCTCCTCTTCCATCTAGGGACCTCGATTTCAAGACCTGGTCCTGTCCGTCTGTCAAGGTCCTCAAACCAAGATCGACACCTGGACGGACAGACAGACGAACAGACGGACAGACACCATCTTAGCTTTAATATATAAGATACTTCATTGTCATACCAGGAATTAGACATTTCTCCACCATTAAGTTTCCACTGTAGACTCTAGGTGTCAGAAAAATCATCCCCTTCACAATATGGGAAGTGCTTGCAGAGGTAATGATACAAAATGTCAGCTCTCTTCCTCTCCTGCTCATCTTATCATGTCACCAGAGCACAGTAACAAATTTGGTACAGCCATGACCACATTTTGTGACAATATCCAGATGATATCTAGTAGCTAGTGTCTTGCTCATTAATTGAATAGGCTTCTGGAAGAGTTTGCAGCCTTTTTCTACTGCCTTCAACATTTGTAGAAGGGAAAAAGACAATGACACAAAAGAGTGCTGTTTGCTTTGATAGTAGACTAATCTGTATCCAGGGCTTGTTGCCACCCCATAAATTTCAAGACCCACATAGTGAATTGGGTCAAACAATGTCTACACATTTCTAGATAGTTCTGCTTAATGATATATTCCCAACTAGGCTGTTTTCTAGACCACAGCTGCTGCTCCTGATCGTGCACAAGAGCGAGCCAAAAATCTTGTGATGATTTCAGAGTCAAGTTGCCGAACAGCTGCTTGGACACCCTTTGGAAGCTCATCTTGCAGATTGGTGCTATCGATGCTGATTGGATTACTCAACCCATTTCTAGCAGTGCCTCCCAAAGATGAATAAGAGGCAATTGTCCCATCTTTAGCTAACCCTGTTCGCTTGATTTGGTCATAAGCTCTTGTCACCTTCAATAGAAGAAAACACATTTAACAAGCACAATGTGTTTGTTAGGCACATTGACCTAACACATCAGCAACTTGCACCCTTGTACCCAGCCACTTCACCTGCTACACAGCAGTATAGAAATTACAAGGAAAAATAAATTACAGGATTGTATAGGTCATGATTGCACACCCGCTTGAACTCCAGCTCTGCATTGTTCACATTTGTAGCCATATGCTTGTCAGGATGGTGCTTGGCTGCCAGTGTTCGATATGCACTGCGAACCTGCATCCAGTCGAACAATGAAAAAATTTAGATTTGTGCTCATTATTGGTGCATCATGCTTGAAATGACTGCACCTGCCTGCATATACTCAGCCTTCTATTTTGCCTCAACTTTGTTGATGGTGAATCCCTACTGCAGACAGGCACCACAAACTTGACTTCAAAAGCATACAATACTTGAACAGATGGACGTCTTGGAACATGTCAGCTGTAGCTCTCCTGGTGATGGTCTTGCCCTCGCCCTGTTCTAATAACCTCTGAAAACACTAATGAGTGCATGGTGGTAGTGGATGGCTACGAAAAGCATCCTCACCATTGCTCTTTGCACGAGAGTCTATGGGGCTCCAGGTAATAAGTAGAAAGAATTTTCTGCAGCTATAACTCCACACTCAAAACATGTTCACACCTCTGGCTTACTTCCTAATGTATCTGAAAGCTCTGTGTTTTCCATTATGACTCATCTGTAGAGAGAAACTGATATCAAAACAAACTTACCAGACAACATTGGAGATGCAATGAGCTTACATGCTATACATTAAAGCTCACGGTGTCCAAGTCATAATGAACTTGCCTGTGAAACAGGAGCTCCTTGAGGAAGTCCAAGCACAGAGTACGGACATTCATTGTTGTCCTGTGGTGGAAGTTGTGAAATTCCCAGTACAAACTCATAAAAACCTTCCGCTGGCTCATATGCATATTCTAAGCTGTATAAACAACAAAATTTCATTTCTCAGTATCTGGTCTTTGATAAAAATTAAGGAATCATCTTCTTCCAAAGAAAAACCTATCAAGACAACATCTAAAAGCCTAAAGGCACCTGACCACCTATTTCTCACTGCTGTTACCCATCATCATGAGAATAATCAGTGCTTGACAAGGCATGACCATTGCAACAAACCAATGTGAAGTGAGCCTTTAAAATGATGTGCACATCGTTAACAAGCATACTGGAGGCCATGGACTGCATCATCCAATGCAGAAACATCATAATGTGGTGCAGTCACTGATGTCAAAAAGACGCAACATCAAGCAAATCTTGAAAGCAAGAAACAGCTCAATTTTGGACTGTAGCACACCAATTTCGAGGGATGTTCCGCAATGACATTGCTCCTTTTGCAGCACACTCTGCAACCTCTCTGCATACAGTTTCCAAGAATGAGTCATGTGCACCAATATAATTCTGAATGCTGCAATGAGGTGTCCAGACAGGAGAAGGCTCCTCTCCCTTCTCCTCCTTGCTCCGTCTATGTTGCAATACTCAAACCCTTGTAAGTTGTGTCAGCAAGACAGACAGCATACCTGCAGAGAACGTGCAGGACTGCAGGGAGGGCAACAGAGGCATCAATCTCTGACACCAGTGCAAGTTCTGCTACTGGAAGCCAATCGTCCAAAACTGCAGAGCTTTTGTTATCATTTTGCCGAACACATATCACAAATTCACGCACTTCACCCTCTTTCGAATGCTCAGCAAAAAGGTGACTGTAGCTTTGTTCTGATCTCCTCAAAAGTACTCCTGCATCCCAGGCTAGAACCCCACCCGCAGGTTCACACTTTTGCCATCTCAATTTATTCCTAAAAACACTTTCAGCACATCAATTTTTTTGTTAAAATTGCAATCCGGAGCACTGCCTATGCAATGACAAAAAAAAGATCCCATGATTCTAAACAAAACCACCTTCCAATCTGAATTGCTGCAACTCTGCATGCATGTCAAAGGTTTTGGCATCTAAACACAAGCATGTTGCATGATGCTAAACAAAACCATCTTCCAATGTGAATTGCAGCAAACTTTTCATGCATGTCAAAGATTTTAGCATCCAAACACATGAATGTGACAAACCCTAAATACTGTTTCATGTGTTGTCTCTGACAATTCCTTACACACTTTCTGATTGCAGGGGAAACCACACATGCATTGCAATGTGGCAAAGGCACAAGGAGATATGAAAACGGTGATTCTTCTCAAGTTCTTAAAATTTTGACATTACAGCGATTGTAAGAAAGAGCAGTCTTGGAAAACTTGACCCAGGAAATGAAAGCCACACACTTGTCTTTAGGTTTGGGTTTTCCAACTCTAACAATAGACACAAAATGGGGGGGGTCAAGCATTCTGTCAAAGGTTTTGGCATCCAAACACATGAATGTGGGACATACTCTAAACATTGTTTCATGTGTCATCATCACTCACAATTCCTTATACACTTTCTGATTGCAGCAGGAACCACACATCCATTGGAATGTGGCAAAAGCACAAGGAGATAGATGAGAAATTGGCGATTCTTCTCTACTTCTAGAAGTTTTGACATGACAGCAATTGTAAGAAAGAGCAGTCTTGAAAACTCGACTCGGGAAATGAAAATCCAACTCCAAATTCACAGGCAAACAAGCAGGCGATGCAAAAAGCGTCGGGAAAAGGATTTTTCTGCTTACAAGGTTTAGCAGCAATCTTAGTACCGAATCCGCTTCCCGACGATGTCTGACTCCGCTTGTTACCACCACCACTACTACTACTATTCTTCTTCTTTCCCCCCACCGAAGCGCAGCGTATTACAAGCTCATAATGTGGCAGTCTTCTAGAGCTGCACACTGGCAGCCTTAAGCTTACAAAACAAGGACATAACCTGGCTCCAAATGTGCAAGCTCCAGCAGCCATTAGCAGACTGTCCATTGATGCAAAACCACTTCCCAGAAAAAGGATTGAATTTTCTCGCCACCCTTCTTCAACCCTCCCCTTACTCCCTTGCTACAAGGTACTTCAGTTTCTTCACTAGAAAACAATTAGGGTTTTCAGTATGAATTAGGGTTTCCCCTCTGACCATAGCTTGTACCAAGCAGCTCATAATTTCTACTTTCCTCTAGGAGCTGTAGCCAAATTTTGCTAAATCCTCTTGTGGATGATCGCCTAAATCCACCTACCTCACAAAATTGCCCCCAAAAAAAAAACCCCTGGTACCAAGTATCCTAGTGACCAAAAACTTAGTACCTAAAATAAAAGAGGTTTTAATTATTTTAAAAATCCTAGTATGCAGTTTTTTTAATAAAAAATTCTGATATAGGAGAAGACAATGAGCTTCCTAGCATTTAATGCTTTTTTTATGGCGAATTTTCGGACTGTGAAGACACCCAAAAAAATAAAAATCATAACTGGAATGTTTTACTGCAAATGTTTGGTTTTTGTTTTTTTTAATTTTTAAACTCGCCAAAAAACAGAGAAATTTTGGTTTTTGAAGAAATATTGCCACTTTTTCACACTGCCCTTAGAAATCTCTGTTGTCTGTCTCTTCACTGCTGTTTGGTGAAAACTTTGAATAATTTTTAAAATATTTTTTGTTATCAATAATTGTTAAATCTACCATGGGATTCTCACAACCTACTCTTACTTCAGAAAATTGAAAACAAAACCCATCCTAAAATAGGATTAGCCACAAATAGGGAATTTACAACAAAATATTCCTTTTTAATTTTTGAGGTCTGCATTTTTGTGGAAAATTTTCGCAGCAAAAAAAATTGTTGCTTTTGATCAAGTTTTAGGTTTAAAAAATAATTAAAATCAAATCTTTGTTGCCTCTTTTTTTTTTCACCTTGTGAATTTTTAGTGTAATAATACAATAAGTTGGAATTTTAGGGTAGCCAAACTACCATACTATCATCACCCATACTATCCAAAAGGGCCCAAACAAACCCAGAAAATATGGGGGATGTGGGTGGAAGGGAATAGAGGAGAGGAAAACAAAGATATACTCAATATATACCCACCACCACATACTTTGGATGAATGTCTATCAACCATAAGATGTGGCCCCAAAGTGGCATGAATGGGCTTCAATTTACCACCTACAAATCAATATGTATACTATGTACATGTGAAACAAAACATTTGCATTTCAATTGATGTTCATGTTTGTTTGTCCAACTTCACATTGATATGCATGTTTTACATGAGCATTTCCATTGATGTATCAAGTTTTCTTTTGGATAGTTTTGTTTTCCCATATTGGGAGGCCTATGAAGATGCACATTAAGAACCATTGAGGCTTTGTGAGTAGATCACAAACAAATTCATTTTACATTTCATATTACTTAATCATGTCACACGGTTACCTCATCTCTCATGATAATTTTTGAACTTGCTAAAATAGTTCAAAAATGGATAGAGTCATTGTACAATGTTTCCTTGTTGCTTTCTATGGATAAGTGACTTTAACTTGAGCAACAAATTTCTCAAATTTCAAATTTGTTTTGAATATATCAAGAATAGTTCCCTTTCCTTTTACATTGTTTCATATCAATGCATTGACGGCCCTATATGGGCTCAATCCAACTTTGCTATCTCATCACCCCTTGTTTGATTTGGTTGGAGTTTTTACCAAAGATTTTTAAGTGTGTAAAGTTTGAATCCAACAGTTGGATTTGTAATCCCATTCTTGAATGAGTTGATTCAACATAATGTCTAACTAAGGTTTTGAATAGAGGTAAAAATTAAAGTGATTGTGAACGTGGCTTATACTCTTAGGGGTTAAAAGTATGTTGAAATAATCTCATAGCCTTGTGCTTAGTTGTGATGAAAAAAAATGGGTCCAATGAGATTGTTTTGAAGAGTCATGTTCATGAACTAGTACAATGTTGCATGGATGTAGAACATTTGGCCCATGGGAAGAACATGCATAGTGCAAGGAGCTTTTAACCAAGAATTTGGAGTTTTTAAACACATGCTAAACTGAATTTCATGACGGATGCACAAACCTTAGCATTTCTATATACATTTTCAACCTGGCACCCTCCTTCCTTGTATTAACAAACAAGGTTATGACACATTATTTGTGTTCGTTGGTGTCATTGAAACAATTATTTGCTTAGACATGGGAGCCAACCTTTTTTTATATTGGAAATTTTTTTGTCAGAAATAAAATTTAAGAAAATCAAAGATGAAATGATTTTGGAGGTTTCAATTGTCAGTAGTGAAGGAAAAATAAATTAAAATGATCATATTTCTACATTTGGTTTTCATTATGTAGTTGAAAATATGGAAGGATTACTAAAAATTTGTACTTCATATGTTATTTATAATCAAATTTGGCTAAATCTTCCTAGGGATGAATCATCACTTTTTTTATAACTTTTTAAAGATGATTGTCAATTTTCTAAAGAAAAACATTGATGGGAACCATTTTGATACACAATGTCTAAGCATTTGCACCAATACATATTTATCCATTATTGTCAAAAACTTTTCCAACCTTCATCAAGTTCACATTATTTTGCATATAAGGCCAAACATTAAAGCTCAACTTCTTGCTCCCATGTTTCATTTTCATTTACCACATTGCCATTACACTTTGAATGTGGCTTGACCTTCACAATTGGTCAATTTCATATTTAATTGCATCTGTAATGTGCTTTTAAATCATTCACCTTTTTAAATGCACTTATATTGGGCACATTTGGACACATGATATCATACGAGCAATTTCTTTTTTCCATAGCCAAACAAGTTAAAATTTTCTATTCATTTGATCAATATAATGTTCATTCTCCTACCATTGTCCTTCAATGATTTCTTCATTAAGTTAACACCATCTTTTCAATGAACAAAACTTGAACATTGATAATTCTCATGCTATCAAACCTTATAAGGCCTATTTTTTCACCACCATGAATTCAATGGCAATTCAATCCAATGAAAAAGTTTAGTGAAATCATCACCTTGCATATTTGGGTTGAATTTGTTTTTGGAGGTGGGCCAAAAAGGTCATCCTCCTTCTGAATATTCATTAATCATTGCATTTTTTAAAAATTGATTTTGATTCAAAAAAAAATATCAATTATTAAAATGACATTAAAATTATTAGTAAAATAAGGTGGACACATGATCAAAGCCCTAGGTTTGGGTGAAATTGATGACAATAGAACATTGTGCCAAATGAAAATATTGCAAAATGAAATTAGTTTTTCCTTTTAAACCTATGATGAAACTAGTTTCATCATGTATCTTGTTTCACACATATGAATGAGTTTTGTGTGTGCTTTGCGCAAGTTATAATGAAAGTTTATTATTTTTTTGTTCAAGTTGCAAAAGGTTTGTTTTGTGTGTGTTTTTACCAAAAGAAAAAGAGTTATTTGTTTAACATATGCAAGGTTTGTTGTGTGCACTTTTAGAATGTCTAGAGACCCATTCAACCTTTGCATCTAGAGAGGAAACTAGAACTTGAATGTGTGTGCACTTCTACTAAAAGAAGAAACTTAGCATTGAACATGTGGAAAGGAGACCATAATTGACCTTCATGTATGTAAAGGAGATGGTGACGTGCTTTTGTTCAACCTTCACATTTGGAAAAGAAACAAAAACAATGTTTAGTTGTGTAAAAAGAAAGGTTGTACATAATTTGAAACAATGCATGGAAACAACTAGGTACATTGCTTAAAGGTGAAAATTTAGGTAGTTTAGGGTTTAAAATTTTCTCTTCCAAACAACACTGCAATGAAACTTATATAATCAATGTGAGAACATGAAGATGTTTTTTTGGGATTGTCAATGCCATGATTTGACATTGTGAAAGTTTTTTTTGCTTTCAATGTGATCACTTTCCATTTTTGGTTGTAAGGTGTATGAACTAGTGAAAAAGGTGGCTAGTCACTTTCTAACACAATCCCTAAAACGACTTCAATTAAAGCCTCTAAGCCCAAAATTGTAGTATCTTGATAAACTATGCATTCAAATTTCAAATTGTAACATCCAAATCAAAATCTCATTTATTAGGAGACAATATCTTAGAAAAGGTTCATAGATCCTCTTTTAAAGATCTCATAAAATTTGAAATATGGTGATTCAAAATGTTGCTAACCATGTTTAATAATAATGAGTTCTTCTTGGTTAATGGAAATAATGTTTTAAAAATTGAACAATAGAAGTTTTAGGGGGTTCAAGGTTGGAATAGGGATGTATCCATGGACTTTTGACTTTTACATTTTGGATTTATGGATGCTTTATGTAGGTGTACCTTGTTAAGTATTTCAACATTTAGGCTCAATTTCATTATTATCACTAGAAATGGCCATTTGATCTATATTTGATGCCTAACATTATTCATTGATCCAATTATGTAACCACCCATATATTTTGATGTTTCTAATGATCACTTGTATGTTGATGATGATCTTGATGTTTTATTGATCCCATTTACTTTAATAATAATAAACCGGAGTTCTTACACCTACATTTCATGTTTGTTTCGATCTAATCAAAGGAGCTCACAAATCTCAACTTAATGGTGTCCATCTTCCAGTAGTTGGTACTTGATCATAAAATTATGGTTTTGAAACTACAATTGGGAGTAATTGTTTACATTTAATTGGGAAATATTTTGAAATTCCACTAATTTGGATGCAGATTGTGATCAACAACTATGAAAGTTTACAATTTTATTTTCAAATTTTTAATTTCCAATAATTGGGACCTAATCACGGAATTGTGATTAGCTATAGTTGGGAATAATTTACGTTAATTATAAAATTCCAATAGTTGGGTGATTGTGATTGTGAGTGTTTTCAAATTATAATTAATATCATTCTTTTAGTAGCCAAGTGAATTGTTACATTGTTGTGATTTGTTAGCTTTTGGTGGAAGCAATGGATATAGATGCATCTATTATTTTGCAAATGTTAATGATCTACAAAATTGAAATTGTTGGTCATCTAAGACATATACATATATATACCACTCTAGTTCATGTTTAATTTGATTTTTCAAAACCTTAATCCAACATGAATGTAACTCATATTTATTAGTTTTGGATTCAAACCTTCTAAAGCGCTTCAATTCATCACATGTCAAATAATATATTGGCCAACTTGGTTAAACCCTAACCATCTTGATAAACCTTTTTTTTTTTTCTTTGTTTTTATTAGATGCTTGGATTTACACCTAGTAAAAAAGGTCATTTTAGTCAAATGTATTGATAAAAAATAACACATGTTTTTTATATCACATGTGTTTAATAAAGGTTGACATTGCCTTTGGTCAATGTGAACATCTCAATCAAGTTTAACCTTTTAAGAAGTTTTTTCTTCTTATAATGATGCAAATTATACTTTTGCCAAGGAATTTACATTTGATTAATCTATCTATTAATCTAAATCCTTAATCTTGATTCATTGTAATATCTTGTCATGTGAACATTTGAATATTAATCAACAAAATTAAATCTAGGAAATTACAAAATTGTGAAAATTTTATTTCATCGAATAATAAAATTTTGTGAAGTTTTAGGTAAATCTCCATGAACATTATTAGGTGAATAGATAAGCATGAGCAATGAACATGTGAACATGAGTGGCAAGCGAGATAGACAAATTTAAATTTTGGATGAAAAATGGATGATTGACACATGGATGCTTGACAAATGAATGATGAATGTTGCATGAATGAAAAACATGGATGTAAAAAAATCATGAGCAAATGGAAAATTTTGATGAAACATGGATAAATGTTTGATGAATTTTCAAGGAATGGACACCTTGGATGAAGTGGGTGGATGGATGAAAAGTGGATGAAACTAAATTTCTTTTCCACAAGATTTATCATAAAACCACAAGATCAATTATTGTGTTTTAACTTTTATTTGTGTTGATATCCTCAAATGAATATGTATGACAAAAAAAATTGAACTTGATCATGGACCACTTACATTTCCCAAAAAAATGATTAAGATAAATTAAAAATCAACATGTTGTATTTCAAGGTTGAAAATAAAATTTTACATATATGTAATAATCCAAGCACCGTGGTCCAACACAAGAAGTTGTTTTTGTTTAGAATGTGAGGGTGAAAGATAGCTTGTGCATGAACTTTAAGACCTTGAACCTAGAGCATGATGGTAATATAATTGATTTGACATGGATGAATATCATTTAACAATTTGAATGAAATAAATGGATGCATGATAATAATAAAAACTAGGATGAAATCCATTCATAAATGGAATGCGATGGAGATGTGTATTAAAATATTTACATTCACCTCCATATGGGGTTTCCAATAATATGCATTATCAACAGGAGTTCGCTTGAAATGTTGATATGGTGGATTTGTAGGAGGCATAATGTCATAGTTGTTGATGTTTCACATATTCAAGATTATAAGGGTAAGCTCGATGCAAAATGAAATAAATCCATTAATATGTACCAAGAATGAGTAGGATAGGACAAAAGAGTATTGTGGCAAATAATGTACAATTCTACCTCATTCCATGGTAGGTAGCAAAGGTTATGTTCACCCCCCACCTTGTTGTAATTTAGTTGTTATAGATCTGCAATTAAAACACATGGTGACCCTTTGGGTGGGTAAACAAAAGGGCTAACCTTAAGGGGCAATAGTGCCACATGAACTTATTTTGAGATTCAAAGATCAAGGTTTTACTCAAGAAATCATTCTTTAGTCTTAATTGAATCCAAGAGAAAAAAAATAATGTGACAACAATTTTGGGCTTGTAGAGAGATTCTTGAGGAGTAGGTTTCAAAAATATATATTTTCATATTTGAATCAAAGTTTGTTGGAAAGAATTTTGCAAGGACCTTTATCATGCTCTTGAATTGGAGAGAAAATCTAACGACATATTGTTGGGCTTTATAGTGAGGGACAGATTTATGAGCAAATACAAAGTATGAGAGATTTCCATATGAGTCAAAGTCACATTTGTTGGAAAGAATTGCAAACACCACCTCATCATTTCACTTGAAATCCAAGAAAAATGTGACGACTTCTTTTTTCCTCCACCCCTTTGTCAAGCTCATAAACCAAATGAATGTAGGAAGCAAAATTGCAAGATTTGTCACCATTTAGAAGAGGAAGATTCAAAGAGATTTAGTAGCTTTCGCACCCACCCTAGCAACTAATTTAAAAGACAAAGTTGATAACAAAGTTAATAAAGTGGGTGTATGCACTGTGGAATGGTTAAGAAGCCCTTGCACATTATGTTGGGTAATGGCAATAGGTGCACTTTGCAAAGGTCAATTAGGCGACACACCCAACATAATGGTCAAGTGCAAGGTCACTCCATGACATTAAGGTCTACAAAGCAAATTCAATGAGTTTTCAAAAAGTTTATGTTCAATACTTGCACATTTTGGTCACTACTCTCTAAGTGCATGATCATCTCTAGAAGATTATGTACTAGCCTATAACGAGGGCAAGAAAATGACACATACTACCACCCCAAACCTTAATGTGTGCAATAAGAATAAAACCATAAGCAAAGAGAAATATTCAAATTAGTGTTTGACATGACTATTGAGTTTAGAAAGAGAAGGACCAAATATACACATATATATAGAACCTTTTCAGGTTGGCACTTGGGTGCCAAATAATTATTTTATCTTTCAAAATTCAGTTCAGCAATAATAATAGTAATTTATGAAATTTTGGCAATAAATATAGGAAGCTTATATGATAGGTTCTTTGGACTTTGAACCTCCACTATAATGAGATTTTTTGCAACATTTCCTACTCTATCTTTTTACAAAAATGGCGAGACATAATGTTCCACCAATTATAGGATAGAGAAACTATGTTGTCAACTATGGGATACCAGACACCAATGGACTGGCTTGAAGTAGGAAAGCTTGTGGGTTTCCATCAATTTTTCTATTTTTCCCTCCTTTGTAATTTTCTTAAATTTTGACATTTCAAACATATAATTTCTAGAAAATCTGACATTTACAAAAAAAAATAATTTAATTATCGTTGAACCTGAAAGGTTACTATTGAAAAAATGAGAAAGCTCAATTCATGTCATTTTGGGATGAGTTGGAAGTCTTGTGGTGCTCCACAACTACTAACAAGCTTTAGCAACAAACCATAGCTAAAGGAAGTGCAAGAACCATGCAACACAAGCAACCACCCAACACCAACTCGGCATACCACCACATGTTTCTCCAATTGTTCTTCACAAACCATGATACAAAAGTACTACGGGTCAACCTAGTGTGATCCTCACCAGCCAGCTTCTTCTTCCTCACGTTTTGGGAGAAGTCTTGATCAGTCAGGGTTAATGAATATCTGCAGTCTACAAATCATAGTTAACCCTCAACTATTGTAATTCGCTTTGTGGATCAACTCCGTGGTGGTGGCAATGCAGGGAGTTTTACAGCCCGCTGAATATCTTCATCCTCCCCGGAGCAAAAAGCATGTCCCTACTTCAAATCAACACCCACATATTGGCAACTATTCACTCTTTGCTCTTAGTGACAACCTGAGCATCATCCACAATTCTTGCTCTCTAATAGCAGAGAGGGCATTCCTACCGATATCTGTGGAAACTAGTAGTGTCCTATACCTCTCCTTACCTTTCCTTCTAGAACATCTTCATTTACCTTTCTACCTCATTGCCCTGATGCATTGCGGTTGTGTTTCAGGGCCTAATATATGTATATATCCTAGGACTGAACTTGTGACAATTGAATTATCTTGAGTCTATGAATGGATTATGGAGAAACAAGGCCCAAAATCTCCCCTCTGAAGTCTGAAAAACTTCAAACTAATACCAGATCCTAGTTTCGGTCGAAAGGAACCCTGCAGTTGACCATGTTACAGAACTGTGAGACTCACATCGTGCCCTGAGAATTTCATAGCGATTCTCTGGCCAGAGTGAACCAGCACCCACCAGTGCACCATGAACTGGATGCCCATTATGGCTCAGTTGTGGATCAACCTCAACTTAGTTAATATCTGGTTTCACCTCGGCAAAGAAGTAGGTCCTATATATAGGTAGGTAGGTGACTGCAAGGTAAGTAGATTGTTATATGTAGGCAAGGGTTGTATTTGCTACCTACCTACTAACAAGTGAATAAGAAGGTAGCTAAAAAATGCAACTGAGCTAGCCACCATGGTTAGCCAGGGAACTGGAACCCAACAGAAAACTGTTTCCTGACCACTTACCATCCATCCTTCATTGTCCACTGGTGGGTACTGGTTCTCTCTGGCCCAAGTCTCTCAGCGCTTGACAACTCTGAGCAGTTTGTTGCCACCATCTTCTATTCGCCAACAGAGATCACTTCAGACTCAAAGCATAAAAGGCTTGCACAAAGGATTCCACTGCTTCATCCTTGCGTTGCTGAATGGAGGACCCTCCTTCCCAGTGGCCATTATGTGCCTAGATAGGTAATACCATCACCTGTGCGCAGACAGTGAAATTCCACTCTCAGCCTAACTCAATCCAAAGCACAAGTATCTAGTTCCATAGATGCTATTGAGAATGATCCTGTGTATCTCATGAGCATCAGTAAAACGATAAATGAAGCAGACAAAATTTTTAATGCTCCAAGATTAGATGGACCAGAGATAGGTAATTTGTGTGATTCTCAACAAGCATATTTTAACCTTAGTTATTGCGTACAACTCCAACCTGCTGATGGCCTTCAACCCACATATCTTGCACTAGAGACAATGAGTCAGTGGATACCTGTCATCAGGAATACACTATCATGTTGCTTTCATCAATGACCTCAATTTGTGACAAATATCAAGAAACTCGGGTCGTTGCTCAGGCTCCTGATGCCAACATCTTGTTATCAGATCTGCCACATCATCACTTACATATTTGGGTAGTTGAGGTCTGTTTCCTGAAAGCACCAAGGAGTAGTCTGCTCGTGGGTGCCCATCAAAAGGAATAAGCCCAGTAAGCACTTCATAGCATGTCATCCCATAACTATACACATCCGCCTTGGATGT
>Ga0116227_10012205_pt1 | contig 14105 bp, 12 predicted proteins | sample S1TSphgellanicum_FD_89693 | JGI IMG/M metagenome (GOLD analysis project Ga0116227, IMG submission 89693) | Host-associated microbial communities from peat moss isolated from Minnesota, USA - S1T2_Fb - Sphagnum magellanicum MG | ecosystem: Host-associated > Plants > Peat moss > Unclassified... | reverse complement strand
GCGCTGCGCGGCGGGGCCAGCTATGACGATCTGACCAAGAAGCCGAGCTATGAAATGTTCGGCCTGGTCTCGCGCAAATTTGCCGATGATACGCTGGGCGTGCTGCTTTCGGCCTCCTACGGGCGGCGGCGCCTGTCGCAGCAGGGGCTCGACACTTTTGCCGGCTACACGCGCTTTACCGACAGCGCGGGGGCCTCGCATTTCGGCCTCTCCGATGTGCGGCCCGAGGAAATCGCCGAGACGCGCACCAAATTCGGCCTCGACGGCGTGGTGCAGTGGAAGCCTTCGCCATCTGTCGAAGTGACGCTGGACAGTTTCTATTCCAAGCTGATTTCGGACCGCAAACGCTATTGGCTCTCCTTCAACCCGCTGGTCGGGCTGAGCAACGCCACCTATTCGGCGGACAATGTGCTGCTGTCGGGGCGGGCCGTGGGGCCGGTGCTGACCAACACCGAATATGCCAAGACCAAGGCCGACACCTGGTCCAGCGCGCTGCATGGCAAGTTCAATGTGGCGGACGGCATCCAGAGCAGCGCCGAGATCTCCTTCAACCGCTCCTCATCGAGCTATCGCCAGAATTATCTGCGCCTGCAGCCGCGCAGCGGCATCAACCCGACGGTGGATTTCGACCTGAGCAGCGGCGCGCTGGGTGCCTATAAGATCAGCGGCGTCGATCTGACCGATCCGTCGCAGCTCAACTTCACCATCCTGTTCGACAATCTCTATCGCGCGCGCACCACGGCGACAGCTGCGCGCAACGATTGGGATTTCAAGCTGGGGCGCGGCATTCTCGACACGCTGCATGTCGGCGCGCGTTTCCAGCATCTCGACAATCTGACCAATCCGGCGCTGGCCGATATCCGCCCGACTGGCGGCATACCCGCGACGCAGCTTGGCAGCTATCTCCAGCTGCGGTCCAACCCCGATTTTGCCAGCGGCGATTTCGCGGGCCTGCCACGCAGCTATCTCACCGCCACCGATGCGATCACCGGCGGCTGCGGCAGCTGGAATGCCTTTCCCGCCGTCTCGCAATCGGCGGCCTGCCTCAACCCCACCAACACCACCACAGCGCTGGCGGGCACCTATCGCATCAAGGAGAATTTCTACGAAGGCTATGGCAAGCTCGATTTCGCGATGGAGAGCCTGCTCGACATCAGCGGCAACATCGGGGTGCGCTATGTCCATCGCGAACTGACCTCGATCGGCAATCTGATCGCCAGCGACGGCACCGCCACGCCCACCACCTTCCGCCGCAATGACGATGAATGGCTGCCCTCGGCCACGGCCAAGGCGAAGCTGGCCGATGGGCTGATCTTGCGTCTGGGCGCGGCCAAGGTGGTGGCCTTCCCCAACACCGCCGATCTCAACAATGGCCTCACCCTGTTCAACACGGCGGTGTTCTCCAACGGGGTGCAGATCACGCCGGGCACCGGCAATGGCGGCGCGCCCAATCTGAAGCCCTATAAGGCCAACCAGTTCGATGCCTCGATGGAGTATTATTTCGGCAAGCAGGCGCTGGTGTCGGTGGGGCTGTTCTACAAGGATGTCTCGACCTTCATCGTCTCGCAGCAGAGCGCGGAAACCTATGGCGGGGTCAATTACGTCATCAACCGCCGCATCAACGGCGATGGCGCCAAGGTGAAGGGCGTGGAGGCGCTGATGCAGCTGCCCTTCTACTTCCTGCCCGAGCCTTTCGACGGCTTCGGCGTGATGGCGACCTATTCCTTCATCGATTCCTCGACCCCGATCCGCGATGTGGTGGGGCGCGTGCTGGCTTTCCCGGGCCTGTCGAAAAACAATGTCAACATCGTGGGCTATTACGAGAAGGGGCCGGTCAGCCTGCGTGTCGCCTACAATTGGCGCGACGATTATCTGGTCAGCCTTTCGGCGGCGGGCACGGGCATTTACAATGACGCCTACACCGATCTCTCGACGACCCTGCGTTACGACATCAGCAAGAGCTTGTCGGTCAATCTGGAGGCCAACAACATCCTCAACGAACATCAGCGGACGTTCGATGGCACCTCAGAGGCCTTGCGCACCAATCTGTTTTTCGGGCGTATGTTCAAGGCCAGCGTCAGCGTGAAGTTCTGAGCAATGGGCAGGGAGACAGCCGTGGAGGACAAGGAGTTGGCAGGCCGGGTGGCACTGGTGACCGGCGCGGCGAGCGGGATCGGCGCCGCCATCGCCGTGCGGCTGCGGGCGGCAGGCGCGCGGGTGGCAGGGCTGGATCTGACCGAGGCGGATGGCGCGGACCTTTCGCTTGTCGCCGATCTGCGCTCGGATGCCGCGGTGGCGCAGGCCATGAATCGGCTGGAGGCTGAACTGGGCCCGGTGGACTTGCTGGTCCATGCGGCGGCGGCCTCGGTGCCGGGCGGTGTGCTGGAGACCGATCCGGCGGATTATGCCGATCTCTATGACGTCAATGTGATCGGCGCGGTGCGGATGATGCGCCGTCTGGTGCCGGGCATGCGCGAGAGGGGCCGGGGTGCGATCCTGCTGCTGTCCTCAATCAACGCCAGCTTTGCCACGCCGACGCTGGCGGCCTATGCGGCATCGAAGGCGGCGCTGGAAAGTCTGACGCGCACGGCGGCGCTGGAACTCGCGCCCAGCGGCATTCGCGTCAATGCCATCGCCCCGGCCTCCATCGACACGCCGCTGCTGCGCGGATCGTTCGATCTGAGTCCCGATCCCGCCGCAGCCCGTGCCGAGAATGTGTTGCGCCATCCGCTCGGCCGCCTTGGCCTGCCCGAAGAGGTTGCCGAACTGGCGCTGTTCCTCCTCTCCGACCGCGCGGGCTGGATCACCGGCGCGGTGCATCCCATTGATGGAGGTGCCGGTGTCACCCGTCGCTGAGAAGGACATTGTCGGCATCAATTGGGGCAGCTCGAACTTCCGCGCCTATCGTATCGCTGCCGATGGATCGCTGATCGACGACTATGCGCTCCCCAGCGGTGTGGCCGGGTTGGATCGCGATGGCATGGCGGCCATGGTCCGGGATCTGGCCGCACGCTGGCCGGGCCACGGGCCGATCTATGCTTCGGGGATGATCGGATCGAACATCGGCTGGGCCGAGGCGCCTCACGCCGATGCTCCGGCGGGCGCGGGCGACATTGCGGCCGCCGCTGTGCCCGCGCTGATCGGCGAGACGGCGGTGCGGATCATCCCCGGCGTCGCCTGCCGCCGCACCTTCGACGATGCCCCCGATGTGATGCGCGGCGAAGAGGTCGAACTGTTGGGGCTGGCCGCGATGGGGCATGGCGCTGGCGTCGCGGCCCTGCCGGGCACGCATACCAAATGGGTGCGGCTGGAGGGCGGGCGGATCGTCGATTTCTTCACCGCCATGTCGGGCGAGATCTATGACCGGCTGACCTTGCAGGGCCTGCTCGCCTCCATCGTCGAGGGGGAGGCGGAAGATGGCGAGGCCTTTCAGGCCGGGGTGGAGGCCGGGCGCGCGCGGCGGTTGGGGCTGGGCACGCTGCTGTTCGGCGCGCGGGCGCGGGTCATGCGTGGCGATCTGGCGCGTGGCGACAGCGCATCCTACATTCGGGGTCTGCTGATCGGCACGGAAATCGCCGATGCGCTCGATACCTGTCCGGGTCTGGCCGATGCTCCGGTGCCGCTGATCGGCAATGAGCCCCTGTCGCGCCTTTATGGTGCCGCGCTGGCCTCGGTGGGCGTCGAAAGCCGACTGGTGGGATCGCGCGAGGCATGCCTGCGCGGGTTTTGTGCGATCCATGAACGACCGGCCTCGGCACCCTTATGAGGTGGGCTTCATACGGATCAGCTTCATCGGCGGGCCGCCTTCAACGATGGCGCAGCTCGAAAAGTCCGGCGCGAACTGACAGGTGAGGCCCATAGATTCAGATCGAAAGCGTATGGGTGACATGGCGATCAGCCGCTCAAAATCCGTAGCGCCGACAAGCCTTGCGAACAACCCCTCCGGGCGCGCTTCGAAATCGACCTTGAGCCCGCCGCCCTCGAAATGCCCGTTCGCTCTGGAAAGCTGCGCGAGGGTCAGAGTCTTTTCCTCGGTCGCCGGAGCCGCGATTTCCGGCCAGCCATAGTCGGTGGCGATGGCACGCACGACATCGGCGGTCAGGCGGCGCCCGTCCCCGCCATTGGTCAGGACGACGATGCCCTCGCCTTTGTGGGCATAGGCGATCATGAAGGATTCGAAGCCCGGATTCACTCCATCGTGGCTGAAGCGCGGGGCATCGTCGGGATACAGCGCCAGCCCCAGCCCCCAATTGTCCTTGACCGGCGTCATCATCTCGCGCGTCATGGTGGGCGAAAGGCGGTGCCCCATCTGGCCCGCAGCGGAAGCCTGCAGGTCGATCAGCAGACGCGCAAGGTCTCCGGCGCTTGTCCACAAGCCCGCCGCCGCGAGCTGGGGCAGAACGACATAGTTGCCCGCAATCGTTTTGCCCCAGGCCGAACCGAAGGCCATATCGGCCCGGATTTTCGGCGATGGCGGCATGACAAAGGCGCTGCGCGTCATGCCCAGCGGCCCCAGCACCTCGCGTTGCGTAAGGTCGGTGAAGGACAGGCCGCTCACATCCGAGAGCGCGAGTTGTGTTACCATATAGCCTCCGCCCGAATATTCGAATTGCGAGCCCGCGGGCAGCACGCTGCGAACGGGTGGACCACCGGCAGGCGGCGTGCCATCGAGAATCTGGACGGTCGTGGGGAGGGGCTCACCGGGGCGGTATCCGTTGTCGAAGCCATGAACGCCAAGCCCGGCCGTGTGGCTGAGCAACTGGCGAAGGGTGACGCCGTTCGGCGCCAGCTTGTCGTCCTTCGGCAATTGCCACGACCGAAGCGCCGCGTTGATGTTCCGGTCCAGCCCGATCTTGCCCTGCTCGACCAGCCGCAGCGCGGTCATCGCCGTGATCACCTTGCTGATCGATGCGGCCTGAAAGGCAGTGTTCGGGGTGACCGGCGCGCAGCTTTCAAGATCGCGCAGACCCCAACCGCGCGCCCAGGCGATCTTGCCCTCATGGATCACCGCGACGCTGATGCCCGGCACGTCGTAGCGGCGCATTTCCTCGGCAAGGGTGATCGGCGGGTCGCCCGGCTTGATGACCGCCGGTCGCAGCCGGGTCTCGACATAGGCGGTATGCGCATTGGTCGGCCCGCCGACCGCGATGGAGGGCGCGGGGCAGCCCTTCGGTGCGGATTGCGCGATTGCCGGGTTGCTGGCGATTGAGCCCAGCAACAGGGCGCAAAGGGTCATGCGTGCTTGCAGCATCGTCTGGGTCTCCGGCAATGAGGGGGAGCGAAAAGGGGGCCATGCGGCCCCGGCGTGACAAGGTTACGAAGGCGGCAGGTTCAACGCTTCGTGCCAACGGCACAGGCCGGTGATCAGCGCCAGCTCGATCCCCAGCACCACGGCCAGCGTAACAGCCTGAGCGATATAGAGAAACATGCAGCCCATAAAGAGGATCAAGGTCGTGATCGCGGCAAGATTGGCGATGCCGGTCGAGGTCGCGCGGCGCCAGTCGCGTTCAAGCATCAGCCAGGCGAGGCGCAATTGCGTGCCCGCGGACAGCAGCAGCAGGAAGGTCAGCGACGGTGCCATCACCTGATAGGCGCCGCCGATGATGAGTTTTTGCGCGAAGGTCATTCCGGCGGCCGGCCCGGCTTGATCGCCGAACAGATGCGGCATGCCAAAAAGCGCACCGCTGATTTCGATGGCGGCCACCGGCACCATCACGATCAATGCCAGCGTGTAATTCGTCAGGACGAAGCGGCCTTCCTCCTGCATCGGCATCTGGCGCAAGGCGCCGATCAGGCATCCGGTCGCGAAACTGAGTGCGTGACCGTCCTCGACAGCGACATTGAACTCCGCCTGCATGGCCTGCGCCCAGTCGCGCCTGCCTTCTCCCAGACAATGACACGCGAGCGTCATCAAGGCGCGGGAGAGCGTGTGCATCATATCCCGGCGGCCTTTGGCGACAGGGCGCTGGCACCGAGCGCAAGCTCCTGGATGAGCGCATAGCCCTTGGCGGTCAGGCGATAGGCGTGGCGCGCGGGGCGGCCGGGCTGGGCAGGTTCGCGCCATTCCGCCTCGACCAGCCCCTGATCGGTCATCCGCATCAGCAGCGGATAGAGCGTGCCAGAGAGCAGGCTGGTTTCCTTCATCAGATCATAGCCGTGGCGCCACTGCCGGTCGCACAGGGCTTCAAGCAGGGCCATCATCTGTTTTGAAGGGCGACGGTTGCGGATCATGCTCTATTTTCAACATATGTAGATTTAAGAGTCAAGCACTGTTGGGCGGCATGGTTGCGGCATCCGCCCGGAGATGCCGCAAGGTCAGTCAGCCTGCCCCATTGTCCCCTTCGCTCGCCCCGCCCGATGGCGCCCCCCAGTCGATACGGCGGGTGGCATACATCGTCCCGGCCAGCGCGATGAACAGAACAACCGAGCCGATCAACAGTGACCATGCCTCCAGGCTGAGCAAGGCATAGATCCCGGCGAACAACCCGGTCAGCACGGCCCCCACCAACCGCGCCCGCTTCCAGCTGTCGAGCACCGCCGCGCTATAGGCGGTGAGCAGCCCGATCATTGCGGCGCCCGCGACAAGATAGGCCCAGGCAAAGCCGATCACCTCGGCAAACCCCAGAAGCATGGCGAAGAACAGGACCAGCCCGGCGCCCGCCAGCAGATATTCGGCTGAACCGACGCGCACGTTGGCAACCACCTCGAACAGGAAATAGGTGAGGAAGGTGAACAGGATGAACAGCGCGCCGTATTTCACGCTGCGCTCGACCTTGGCGTAGAGGTTGACCGGTTCGATCAGCGCGACGCCGATGGTCTGGCTGATGCCCGAGATCTGCTCATTGGCGCTGCCTGCGGCACTGTCATCCGCTGATGCTTTCATCAGTGCCATCGGTTCCCGCATGCCAAAGACGTCCTCCGGCGCGTCCACCACTGCCGCACCCGGGTCATCCAAGCCCAGCGGCGGCTGACCCAGCGCCAGCTTGTCGACCTGCCATTCGGCGGAGAACGCGCGGGACCCGACATCGCGCTTCAAGGGGAGAAAACCACCGATGAAACTGGGGCTCGCCCAAGGCGCGGAGACACTCCAGCGGGTCGAACCGCCACGCGGGACCAGCGACAGCGACTGGCTCCCCCGCACGCCATAAGCATAGTCGATCGCCAGTGTGCCTTGACCGTCCCAGGACAGAAAGGCAAAATACCCTTGTCCATGGGTTGATCCGGGACCGTGCCCGGGCTGAACGGCCAGCGGCTTGCCGCCCGAAGCAAGGCTGGCACCGCCGATTAGCCCGCGCGCGTCGGACACGCCCATGCGCAATTCGGCGCGGTCCCACATCAGGCGCTCGCGCGTGATCGAGAAATGCGCAAGATCGGGCGGCAGGGCGAAGGTGGCCCGGCCACTGACCTGGGCGGTGAAGACCACGGTGCGGTAAATCGATCTGGAACGCGCCTCCGGAGCGATGGTTGTCCGCACCCGATTGTCGACCGGCGAGATATAGACCAGCTTCTCGACCTCGCTGACCCGTGTGACGGGCTTTCCATTGTCGGTGACATTCTCGACCTGCGTGGTGCGGAACGGCACAACCAGCACCGGGCCGGCCAGAACCTGTGATCCGCCCCAACCTGCGGTGATCGCATTGCGTGCGGTTTGGGCCTGCTCCTGCCGGTCGGCGACGAGCCCGCGCACCATCTGCAACGGGATGAGCAGCACAAGCCCGATCAGACAAGCAAACAGCAAACGCACAGCAGGACTGCCGGCCCGCCGCCGAAGACGATCACGCAATGTTGCCGCCATAGATCTCGCCCTTGCCGTTATGATGCTCTGGCGGGAAAGGCTAGACCGCTGATGGGGCCTGTCAATGAGATGCTGTCTTGCCCAACCGCCCGCGCATGTCATCGTGGGCAGCGGTCAACAGTGCGCTTAAGGCGGTTTCGTCCGGCATGCGATCAAACCGCAGCTTGACGTGACGCATGCGCTTTCCCGTGCCTTCCAGCAGGCGGGCTGGATCATCAAGCGCCGCACCAAAGAAAAAACCGATGCTGGCATGCGTGCTGAAGGCATCGACATAGGCGAAGGCAGCAAGCTCCACGCAGGCCGTGGGGCGCCCGTCGTGGATCAGTTCACGCACATCCTCGCCGCAGGCACGCAGCCTTTCGAACCAAGGCCGGACCAGATCGCGCAGCGCGTCACCCTGATCGAACCATAGCGCGATGGCGGGGTCGCGCCGCCGCGCCTCCGGGAAAAGGAAGAGCGCATCCATCCGGAAAATTTAACGGATATCCCGCGACGCGACAAGTGTGGCGGGCGGGTTAGGTGGTATAACGGATTAGAAAGCCTTCTCGTTCATACATCGAATCCGATCTCCGCGCTGATCCGGCGGCACGGAATGCCAATCAGCGGTGATGACATGCCACAAGCCTTGCTGCCCTTTCTGGTGAACATCACCATCGCCGCCATGCTTGTGGCCAGCTTCCTGACCATCGCCCAGCTCAATCCCTGTGTGCGCAAGGCGCGGTGGATCGCGCTGTGCTATGGCATGGGGGCGCTCAATCCGCTGGGTGAGGTGGCGATCCTGTTCGGAGGCGATCTCAAATGGATGGGAATGATCGCGGCGGGCGGCTTTCTGGCGGGGATCACGCTGTATTCGCCGATCATGTCCCAGTTTTACGGCAAACGCCCTTGGTGGCGGGCTGCCGCGTTGATCGTGCTTGGCGGGCTTGCCTGCAGTTGGGCCATCATCGGCATGCCGAACAAACGCCTGTGGATCGACCTGAGCTTTCAGGGCAGCTTTGCACTGGGCAGCACGCTCTGCGCGATCACCACTTGGCGCCATGCGCCCCCTTCGGCGATGAACCGCGTGCTGGCGGGCGTTTTCGTGCTGACCGCGCTGCATTTCCTGCTGAAGCCCTTTGCCGCGCTTTTGCTGGGCGGCGCTGTCAGCGAGACCCATTATGCCCACACGCTTTATGCCGTGGTGTCGCAATCCAGCACGGGCTTCCTGATGGTGGCCGCCGGATTGCTGACGCTGATCACCGTGCTCCAGACGGTGGTGCAGACCAATTCGCTGCAGGCGCGCACCGATCTGCTGACCAGCCTGCCCAACCGCCGCGCGCTGTTCGAGCGCTTTGCCGCGCTGATGGGCGACCGCCATGCTGGCGTGCCCGTGGGCGTTGCGGTGCTCAAGGCCGTTGGCCTGTGCCTTGACCACAACAGGCCCTCTTCGGCCATGCTGGCGCGGATCGGCGGCGAGGAGTTCGTGCTGCTGCTGCCGGGGCTGGACGAGGAGGGCGGCCTGCTGGTGTGCGAGCATCTGCGGCGGGCGGTGTCGCGGCTGGCGCCGGGATCGGCGCAGGCCGTCACGGTCAGCGTGGGCCTGACTCAGGTCGCGGATAGCGAGGATCTGGCCGATACGCTGCGCCGGGCCGACCGGGCGCTGTATGAGGCCAAGCGCTCCGGGCGCGACCGCTGCCGGGTCGCCGGTGAGCAGGATGACGGGCTGCTCGGTGCGCAGGGCCCTGTGCGCCTCGCCCTTGTCGGGCGGGCCGAGGGGGCTCAGGCAATCCGGCGATAGGCGACAATCAGCGCCGCCCCCACCGCCAGCAACACCGCGATCAGGCCTGCGGTCTCGAAGCGGCGCACGGCGATGGCATGCTCGTCGCGGGCGATGCGGCGGTAGAGCGCGTTGATCTCGACCATATCCTCCTCGCTCAGCCGATGTTTGGGCAGCGAACGGTCCTGATAGAAATATTTGGTCATCGCGTTGAATTCCAGCTCGCTGGCGATGAACATCTCATGGGGATTGAGGTCCGAGGTGACCCAGCGGTCATCCTTATAGGGAAACTCCTGAGAGGGGCGTACATCGACGGTTGCGAAATCGGGCTTGATGGCGCCCTCATGGAACCAGCCGGGGGAAAACATGCTGGCTTCATCCGTGCGGGCCAGATGGGTGACGGGGCGGTTGACGATCTCGATCACGCGCGCGGTGGCCTGGGCTTTGTCCTGCCCGGCGGAGAGGAAGGGCTCGGCGGCGGCCAGTCCATGGGCAGCAAACAGCAGGCACAGGGGCAGCGCGGGCAACAGTTTCGAGGATCGTGTCACGCGAAGGGTCCACTTGCTCGCTGCGGGGCGATTATGGCTTGCGGGCCTTTCCCATTCGCTAACGGCAGATCATCGCGAAGACAGCGCCCGGCCTGCAGGCGGGGCGCTTGCCTCCTTAGAACTGCTGACCCACCAGCCTTTCGCTCAGTGCCCACAGCGCCTGAGCGCGCGTCGCGTCCAGCGCATAGGGGCGCACGCCGCCGCGCAGCCCTTCACCCTCCTGCACCGGGGCGACATGGCAATCCTCGCAATAATGGCCGCCCACTGCATCGCCATCGGCGACCACCGCCGCCCATACCGAGGTCGCCGCACCCTGAGGGATCGATTTGTAAGCGAAAGGCGGCAGGCCCGCCGCCGCATTGGTGGCATTGATCGTGGCGATCAAGGCTTCCTCGTCCTCCTTGCTCATATGGCGACCCAGTTCGGTGCGGATGCCGCCGGGATGCACCGCCGTCGCCCGCACACCGCGATCGCGATGGCGGCGGTCGAACTCGACGGCAAAGAGGATGTTGGCCGTTTTCGACCGGCCATAGGCCACCCAGGGATCATAGGGCGTATGTTCGAAGTTGGGATCGTCCAGATCGACATCGGCAAAGCGGTGCCCCGCCGAGGACAAATTCACCAGCCGCCCACCGGCCTTCAGCAGTGGGGCGATCCGGTTGACGAAGGTGAAATGGCCCAGATGGTTGGTGCCGAATTGCGTCTCGAAACCATCCTGCGTGTGGCCGAGAGGCGGCGCCATCACCCCGGCATTGGCGATCACCACGTCGAACCCCTCGCCATCGGCCAGCAGGCTGTCGGCGCAGCTGTGGATGCTGGCCAGCGAGGCGAGATCGAGCTGCGCCAGAGCGAAGCTGCCGCCACCCGCCCGCGCGGCCTCCACCACGCTGTCCGTGGCCTGCCGCGCCTTGGCAAGATCGCGCGCCGTGCCCAGCACAGAGGCACCGCGCGATGCCAGCGCACGCGCCGTTTCGATGCCCAGACCCGCCGAAGTTCCCGTCACCAGCACGCGCTTGCCGCGCAGATCCACGCCGTCCAGCACCTCATCGGTGGTCGATTGCTCGTTGAATGCTTGCGTCATCTACCTGTCCCTTGTCGTCGCGGGGCACGCTGCGCCGCATCCCCTATATTGGCGTTGCAGGCGCCGGAGCGCTGCCCGATCCAATCGATTTCTTGCCAGATCCTATCAACGGAGGGCTCTATGCCCCTCACAGCTCCTTGGGAGCAGGTTGGCCCAGAGCCTGCGACCATTCGCGCATCAACCGCCGCCGCCGGGCCGTGTCCTGCAGGCGCAGCAATTCGGCGGAGACATCGATCTGGCTCAGCAACCGGTCGGAGGCAGTGAAGCGCTCGGAGGGCGCGCTGGTGGGGGAGTGCAGCAGGCGCGCCTCGATGGCCTGCGCGCGGGGCGACAAGAGATAATCGACGAACAGCCGCGCCGTTTCCCGGTTGACGGCATCGCGCGCCACCATCACCGACCGGGTCTGCACCGCCTGATAGTCCGAGGGGATGACGATCCCCACGCGGTTGCTGCGCGCCTGCGCCTGATAGGCATAGGACAGCTGGACATTGTAGGCGAGGCGCAATTGCCCATGGGCGACCGCATCCACCATCTCGTTCGAGCAGCAGAACAGCCGCACATGGCTGCGCCCGAGGCTTTCGAGCAGGCGGCCGAAGATGCTCGACTGCCGGGAATCGAACTCGGCGAAATTATAGCCGATGCCCGAGGCGCGAATGTCATAGGTGCTGATCTGGCCATCCCAGCGCGCCGGATTGCTGCGCAGGCTCTCGATCAGCTCAAGGTGGCTGTGGGGCACGCTCTGGGCGGTGAAGGCCGAGCGATCATAGACGAAAACCGCCGGTTCCAGCGCAAAGACGAAAACCTCGGCACGCCATGTCTTCCATCCGGGCAACTGGTCGATGGTGGTCGAACGCAGGGCCGAACCGCAGCCATCATTGGCCAGCCGGACCAGATTGTCTGTCGCCACGGTCAGATAGAGATCGGGTCCGCCACCGTCATTCGCACAGGCCGCCAGCGCCCGGTTGAGCAGGCGGGTGCTGAGCATATCGGCGTAAATCACGTCGATATCGGGATAAAGCTGCTGAAAATCCTGAAGGAAAGGCCGCATAAAGCTGATGTCGGTGGCGGCCGCGATGCGCAGGGCACGGGGATGGGCCCCCCGGGGCGGCAGATGGGTGATCGATGCGTTTTGCGGCGGGGCATAGGCCGCATGCCGGGGCGCCGCCCTGCCATGCAGGTAATGGAAGATCAGCGCGGCCACACCGCAGATCGCCACGAGGGCGAGGAAGGGCGCAAGCAGGCGGCGCATCATGGCATGCCCAGCGGAATGGTCAGCACGACGCGGAAATATCCTTCTGCCGTATGGTGGAAATGCAGGCTGCCGCCATGCGTTTCGGCGGTCTGTTTGGCGATGGACAGGCCAAGCCCGGCCCCGGTGCCGTCACCGCGCGCGGCGGAAAAGGGCGTGCTCACCTTGCCCCAGAACTGCGCCGGAATGCCGGGGCCGTCATCGGTCACAGCGACCTGCGCCTCGCCGTTTTCGCTGGTCAGTTCGACCCTCAGCAGGCCCGGCGCTCCATGCGATACCGCATTGTTGATCAGATTGGTGACGGCTTCCTGCAGCATCACCGCATCGCCCACCACCTTGATCGATGTCTCCTTGGTGACCAGCTCGATGGTCAGATCGCGGTCCAGCGCCTGGGGAATTTCATGCAGCATGATGGTTTCGACCACCCGCACCAGATCGACCGTGTCGCGGCTCTGCGCCTCGCCGCGATAGGCGATCATAGCATGGCCCAGCAATTGGTGCACCAGCCGGTTCAGCTCCTGAAGGCGGAAGCGCAGCTTTTCGATGCGGGCATCGCTGGCGCCTTCGGGACGTTCATAGCTGAGCAGCTCGATCTGCGCGCTGGCGGCGGTCAGATGGGTGCGCAATTGATGCGCGGCCACGGCGGAAAACTGGCGCAGCGTTTCCAGCCGGTCGCCAAGGCGCATCATCAAACGGTTGATCTCGGCCACCAGAGCATGCGCTTCCTTGGGGCCGTCCACGGTGAGCGGCGTAAGATCCTGCGGGTTGCGGCCGGCCAGATTGGCCTCCAGCGCGGCGAGCGGGTGAATGGCGACCCGCGCCGCCACCATCGCCGAGACAAAGCCCAGAAACACCAGCCCCAGCGTCACCACGCCGAACTTCATGAAAAGCTGGCGCTGCATCAACTCGCGCGATCTGCGGGTTTCGCCCACAGTCACCTTGAAGGTGCCCGCATGGCCGCCCGACTGGACGATGCGGGTCAGCGTGACCAGCCGGACCCGGTCGCGGGAAAAGGGAATGGTCTGTATCGCCAGATCGGGGCGGGTGATGTCGGTGGCGGCGGGCAGGGTGGGGTAGCCGGTCATCAGCGTGCCGTCGGGGCCGCGCACCGCGTAGAAAAACCGGTCCTCCTCGGCCAGCGCCAGTGTTTCGAAAGCGGAATCGGGGGGCAGAACCTCCAGCTCGCCCTGGCTGATGTCGATGGTGTCGGCGATCTGCACCGCTGCCGACACCAGCAGGCGGTCATAGGCCTCATCGGCTGCCGTTCCGGCAAAATACCATGCGGCCATCAGCGCCACCAGAGCGCCCAATCCGAACAACAGGTTGAGAACGGTGCGAAAACGGCCCAGCAGCGAGGGCGCCCTTCGCGACAGGCCGATGGCGGTCATGCGTGCCGCAATCATACCAGACGCAATTGATACCCGAGGCCGCGCAACGTTCCGATATGCACGTCCGACCCTTCCAGCTTGCGCCGCAGCCGCCCCACCAGCACCTCCACGGCATTTTCAGACGGTTCGGTCTCGAAGCTGAACAGGCGGTCGATGATCTGGTTCTTGCTGCGCACCTGACTGGGGTGGGTCAGCAGCAGCTCCAGCAAGGAGAGTTCGCGCCGGGTCATCACCACCATCTGATCCTGCACGCAGACCGTGCGCGCCGCGCGATCGAGCCGGATGTTG
>Ga0116227_10012204_pt1 | contig 14106 bp, 9 predicted proteins | sample S1TSphgellanicum_FD_89693 | JGI IMG/M metagenome (GOLD analysis project Ga0116227, IMG submission 89693) | Host-associated microbial communities from peat moss isolated from Minnesota, USA - S1T2_Fb - Sphagnum magellanicum MG | ecosystem: Host-associated > Plants > Peat moss > Unclassified... | reverse complement strand
TTTTGAAAATACAAAATAATAATTTGGAATTTAAATTTCAGGTTTGAATCAAATGATTATTTAAAATTTAAATGAAAATTTTTCAGAGCTGAAATATAAATTTTCATATTCATATAAAAAAAATTTAAATAAATTTTTTAATTTTTTAATCAATTAATAATTTTCTGAATTGAAATACTAATTTTTGGATTCGAAAATATTAATTTAAAATTCAAAATAATTTTTTAGATCAAATTTTTTTTTTTGAATTTAAATTGAAAATATCATATTCAGATTAAAATTTTCAAACTCAAGTACTATTTTAAACAATTCAAATAATCATTTTCAGATTCAAATATCACATTTCAAATTCTAATATTCTTTTTCAAAAATTAAAATAACAATTTTCAGAATTGAAATATCAATTTTCAGATTTGAATAAAAAATTCAAAGTTCGAATATTAATTTTGAGATTCATTATATGAACAATATACATACGTATGCATATTATATATATATATATATAATTTTAGTACATACATTAAAATACACCCCTATGTCATTGTAAAATATCTTTAGGATGCAACTAATTTTGTGACTATTGCAACTAATAGGACATATCAACCTATTAATGGATGAAAATTAATGTAAAATTAATGTAACTAATAGGATGAAATTTTTAATAGTTGCATCATAGTTAAGAAAATGACCAAAATAGTTGAAAGTTGGTCGTGTAGTTGCAAGTATTCCCAAATTTAATCGCAAATGACTACAAGTCGCATGTAGTCATAAATGGAGTGGTTACATTTTGGCTGATTTCTACTAGTCTGAGCATTGCAGTGGTAAAACTACATTTGAAAGTTCAAGCAAAAAAAGACCATTCCGATTGAATATCGTGTCTATTAATAATGTCCAACAATGAATGCTATGAACGTCATTTGATGGCCTTATATTTCTAGTAGGTTTGGGTCATATGTTGTTGTTGGCAGTGGATTTAAATATAACCGTTGTTACCTAATTAATCTTTCTAATTATCTTATTATCACATTCACTATCAATGTTGCATTTGTAACAAGATTTTCTAGTTGATTACATGTTAGGTCATTTGTGAGGTTTTCCAAGTTAGTTGTTATGTTCAAAAACAATTTTGAAAAAGGGATTAGAACTATGTATGTGTTGAAGGTAAGAGCAACAATAACTTGAACATATTGATCCATTTCTTGTATGTTTGCAATTTGTGTCAACACATAGTATTTATGATTTTATTCAAAGGGAATCAAGTACATTCAAGATGGTCATTATTGGGATTTACATCAAATCTTCAAGCTTATTTACCTTGATAGTTACATATGGTTATGAAGCTAAAAACATCCAAGCCTTGACTTTGTTTCAAGAGTTTTCTGGCCAATACATGGATCTTGTGCAAACCTACCATACTAATAAACTAGCAATATTGACAATCAAGAACATTGGGAATGCCATATATGGGAAGCATCAACTAATAACGACCTATTCATCCATACATGATTCTAGTTCATAATAATAGTGTTGTGGAAAATTTGACAAAAATGCACCCAAAAAAAAACCAATGCATAAGATTTTAGCATAATATTTAAAGTAATGGAACTGTGAATTTTTTGTTTTCTAACTTGTAGCAAAGTTTGTTGTTGTTTTGTGACTACTAATAGTTCATGGTTATGTTGTAAGTTTTCAGAAAGCTAAGTATTTTAGTGAATGTGTCATGTTTTGACCAATAGGGATGTTGCTTACTATTGCTATGTGTGCAAGTGTTTGGTGGGGGCCAAGGTAAAAGCTTGGATATAAGCTACAAGAACCAACAATTGAGGAGGAACTCAATTACATTTTATATGGGCTTTAGATCTAGTGATTACCAAGTAGGGGGACATTAATTGTTAAAATTCTACACTAGTTACTTATGTCAAACAAGGTTTTGGAGGGGGGATTAATATGTAGGAGGAATTTTTTTTTCCCCACCCTATTATTACCTAATTTTTTAACATGCACATATTTCAACCACCTTATTTTTATTTTTATTTTTTTTGCATGCAGTTTGAATAACCTATATTCATTTAAATTTTAATAAGCCTAAAGTTGGAAAGGGAATCAAAATTGCTCTTTAGAGGTGAATCATTTGCACAATGAATTGGGAAATGTAAGAATAATTGCTTTGGTGCCTTTTATTACTCCATTTTGCAATAGGTAAGGTCAACACATTTTGTGGCCAATGCAAGTTTGATTTTCAATAGTTTTTGATACACAAATGAAATAATACAAACAAAACAAGAAACCTAACCTAACAATAATTCTTATTATTTTGCAACATAACATGTTTAACACCTCACATGATCAAAGTAAATTATAAACTTATTACTTCTAACCCATTATATATGATGGGCTTAGCATATTTATTATGATGTTTATTAACTTTGCACATCATGTTGATGTTGTTAATGATTCCTTATGACCCAATACATTGTCTCATAGACTTTGTGAACTTTGTGAAATGGTTCACAAAGATATATGAGCTTGATAATTGATTTCTCAATAAGTTAAATGTAATAGATCATATCTAAATTATGAATGAGAAATGAAAGTGAGAGAGAGGCACATGAATAAAAATACAATTATAATCCTAGGATAAAGTTGAATGAACTTGTTTTCCAAAATAATTAGAGAACAAGGCTTCCATTGATAATAAATAGAGGTTGTAAGATTTAACAAAAAAATGGAAAACAATACAAGAGCTCCTAAGATCTATTAATTGAACTTATTAACAATTGTTACCTAAAAAGTTTAGTACATATGAATCATATTTTTCTATTTTAAAAATATATAAATGGAAACCCTACATTTGGTATTAAAAAATATTATACCATTTACGATAAAAGGTATAAAACAACTTATATTTTTACTCATGTATTTTATAAATTCAAATAAGAATGCACACTTACTTATCATTGTTTGTTTGTAACTTCAAAACTCTAACAAAGTTCAAGGGTACACAAGGACTTTATATGATCTGTTTTAGAGACCTCATATATCTTGTCTAAACTTGTATATCAAACTAAGTCTATTAGTAAAAATCGTGGGATATTCCATTATGAAATGTGAAACTTAACCTTGAAGTTTATTAAGTAAAAAATTATATCTACATTTGTACATTTGTTTCATTTGTGGATGTTGGGTTTGTAGGTGTATGGTTTTGCTCATCCAATACACAACAATTTTGGATTCAAATATTGGGATTCTGGACTTGAACTTGGATATTGGTAATTTGGAGTTGCATGTTGGATTAAACTATTGGAGTTTTGGACATTTGAGTAATATATTGGGATATTGGTTTTGAAAATTGCATATTGGTATATAAGATATATTGAGATGCTAGTTTAGATGGGTTTTGAATCAAACTAAAAATCTAATTTGAGGATTGTAATTGAATGTGTTGTATATAAAATTTTTGTTTTGAAAGTTTTTTGAATATGTAAATTTTTTATTAAAGTTAAAGTTTATACTTTTGAGTTTTTTATTACAATTTTTTAATAAATTTCTTCTCCTTTTTTTAATTTAGTTTAATTGAAGCCCAAATTCAATGAACTAATTCACTTTTTAATTCACCAAAGTTAATGAAATATATATAAGGGTTTGTTTTGAAATGGTTTGAATATATCAAACCTATATTCCAAATGAAGTTTAGAGTTGTTTGTTGATGACTGTGATGGTTTTAGTTGAATTTTCATAATTGTTTGAAAGGTTTTCTTGATGCATAAAACATGTATTAGAGTTGATTAAAATTTGAGCTCATCATTCTTGTTTTAGCATTCTAGAAAGTGCATCATGCGATTAACTCAATCAACTTTTATGAATCAAGTTCAAAATCAAATATACATATAGTTGATAACTTCACAAAGTCATTCTACAAAAATATAGTCCTAAGTCCATCACCACACACTAGTCACCACTAGCACCCAAAACCATCAACTTAACACCTATAAATCCACACACAAGCATAACAAAAAATCCTATTATCCAAAACAATGTTTGAGATAATAAGTCTTCATGCTTTAAGGTTGAAGGTTGAATTTGAATCAATTAAACTTTTGACTAAGAATTTAAAATCATAATTAATTTTGGAATCATAGTATCATTGTTTAGGTTTTCAAGTTTCATATCAAGTTTTTTAGTTTAGTGATTAGGATATGGCTTGATGTTTTGAATTGATTACTAGCATTTGGGGTCAAATTACTATTTAAATTTAAATTTGAATTTGGGTCAAATGATAAACCTTTGCATTGGGTTTATGTGGAGATTAACAATCAAAGTTTAACTCTTTGGGCTTTAAATTGAAGAATCTAAAATTTGTCAAAATCAAGGTTCAAATGACACTAGTAGAATAGAATTGATGAGTTCCCCATGAAGCCCAATTATTGAATAAATAGAAAATAATTATGACCTTATCTGTATATACATTTGAATGGTTACACACCAATCAACCCTAACACAAAATAGGTACATTTGTGCAAATCAAGGAATTCACAATAAAAACCTTGTTATGAATTCTACAACTTATGATCATATCCTATACCTAATTGAAATCAATTAAGTTGCATGGTAGTGATTGGGTAGCTAGTTGTCCTTTAAATTGCCCAATGTTCATTGAACAAAATAAACCAAGTGCAATTCACCCCATATCAAGATGAAATTTCATAGGGAAAACAACAACAATGGGTTAATCACACTATGCATTACAACACCTAAGCTTTTCAAAAACAAGATGAACATTCACTTGGAACAGAAAAATATCACACATGTTTTTCAATCCCCACAGCTATTCAATTTAGAAAACAAAAACCCCAATGAATTCAATGGATACAATTTCACACCATAATCAAATAAAAAATCGTCCAACACTAGAAGCTTCACTAACATTGTTGTTGTAGCCACTCTCCCACCGTCTATTTGTATATTTAAGTCTCATGTTTGCAAGTTGAATAGATAAGAAGTTGTTTAAATTATGTGATCAAATAGTTCCAAAAAATAGCAAAGACCCATTGATAATTCACAATCCATGTTATTACAAATTTTTTAAAATGCAAATCATCAACTCCATAATGAATCACCCATTGAATGAGCCAACCTACCTACTTTGATGGAGGGATGTCAATTTGTCAATTTTATATATTGTAATACAAAGGTAGCTTCAACCCATGTATGTTGAATAATTAATTAATTTTTAAAATTCCATTTCAAAAATTTGAATATTCCAAAATATTTTATATATATTCTTTCACCCAAAACAGTTTTGATTTCTTTACTTGAAATTTTCAACATTTCTATAAATAATATAATTTGTGTTGAAGTTGCCAAGGCACGATGCTATTCAACAATTTTGTGCAGGGTAAAACCCTACCATGTGGACATTCTCAAAATAAGGGGCCTAGGGCGAGGCAATAACCAAGTTTGGCCCCAAATTTTGGGAATGTCCTCCACATGTGAGCTTCACCTCTCCTAAAAGATGAGGTGAAGGTTATCATGAACTTCAACATACGAAGATCACAAGGTGCAGGAATTGGAGGGTTCTCACATCTAGAAGTAAGTGTAAGATCACACTCTTGAGGAGTAGGGATAATAGGTTCCTCGTCTTTTCTAGGAGGGATATTCATGGACATAAGGTGCCCTCCAAATACACTAGGAAGAAGTTTCTCCAAGTGCTTTGGGATCGCTGAAAACTCAGTTAGTAACTAAACAACATGACTAACATCTGAAACAAAAATATGTTTAACCCTAAACCCTAAATGTTTTTCATAACCCTAAACCCTTTGATGAGAGGGTCTAACAGGGGAAAGGAATAGGATCTAATGATTTGGTGTCCTTGTACTCCTAACCTAGTCTGACCTCAACTTGTGTGTGCAAGTGTCTGAAATTTGTCACTAGATGAGATGATACTACGACTTGTTCATTTTGTATTCAGATGATGTGCGAATGGTGAAGTAGCATCACATATGGCATCATGCCATAAACTTGATAGATATTTCTAGCATGCATCATGTTTCAATATCAAAATGGCAGATAATATTCCCATTATGCTTATTGAAGCAGCAATCCCATCTCATCCTTCAATAAGATTGTAGTGAGATATTTGAGGGAACAACTGATGAACAACCTCGTGGAGCCAATTATCACAGTGGACATTTGTGAAATCCCTAGTTCCTGTCAATTGTAGACAAACAAGCCACCTTGCATAGAATTACATTCCTGCCACAAGATAGCTCACAAACTCAGAAAAATCTCTCTCACACCTTAGCCTACATCAAAAACCCATCTGCCAAATTGAGCTCTTTTGTCTTCATCTAGGATTTCTCTGAAGGGCTTCTTAAGTTGCTGAAAAGAAGAAGAGCTCATGCCTTTGGCTGTAAACAAAACCTGAAGTACCTACCTAATTGTCTCACAAAAATCAAGAGAAAAGTAGATCTAGTGTATGCCATGATACCAAGGGACCTTTCTGGTCATACATAGCCAGGGTGGTGCAAGGAGAGACCACAGCATCTAGCTGAACCACATTCACCTGTAAATATCCACACGGAAACCTGTAAGATACTACAATTCACAAACCACATAGCTTTCTTTACACATCTTAAACAGCACAGCTTCTTGACAATTCAAAGTGGAGTACAGAGTTGCTGGATCAGCACGAGACACCAATGGTTTTTCTTTTCTTACTGTGGTGAACGGAAAATGGAGCTCCCTTTTTCCTTCTCCCTTCAAATCACACTGCACAAATTGGGTATCTGACAGATCTAGCCCAGCATTGATCATCTGACTCACCCTATTAATTGTCTTTTTAGTTCTGCATGGATTTTGGGGATGGATGGTCATGATCATCAATCTAGGCACAGAGTGTATGTATGTGCCTGCCTCACCATTCAGTAGCTCAATCCATGTGTGCCCTTGTTGTGAGATTGCAATCGATCCAAGAGTACACTCAGTCCCCCACAGATTTGAGATAGATGTTTGAGCATGAAAACCAAGATCCCACTTGCCAGCAGCCAGTATAGATGTATCATTGCAGCAATGTATTAGCCACACAATCCTCTTCTCGTCAGGGGCTGCTGAATTCAACAAGTTACTCACTTTTCTATCCTTCCTCCCATCTCAACATTACCATGAATTCTGAAGGCACTGAGGCAATGCAAAAGCACTTGGGGTTCAAAGGGCATCATATTGATCACATCCTCTGCCTCCTGCAATTGGCCAGCACATCGAAGAAGATCAACCATCCATGCAAGCATACTGCTCTGCAAAAATTGCAGAAATTTGTCAACTGAATCCCACAGATTCAAAGGCCTTGAACAGATGACATCTATGGATACAGTTCCAGTGCCTTTGTCCCTTGCCCCACATTCCAAAGAATCCCAGAATTATGACATTACTGTGTGACCATCTTAGTGAGCACTCTCCAGGGATACTCTATGCTCCCACATTTGGCACACATTTTCACATATCCCAGAGTCATTTCACTCCAAAAGATAGAACTCAGTGACATGATCCTATTGAACACTCTCCTAGCATCCTCTAGCACACTCCCACATTTGACATACATATCGATGAGGATATTACCGCCCATGTAATGGTTTTCATGTGGCCTTTTCTGTCTCTTTTTAGTCCCATTACAAGGCACAATGGACAGGTCTTCATGGGTCTACATGACCCAACCAATCATTGTTCAAAATCCACCATGCCCATTGTTCAAAATCCACCGTTCCCATTGCGCAAATCATGAGAACCATTCCATTATGGAATGTGCTGGATAGAGACCATTGTGCACATTTGGAAAATACCGGGTTTTGCCCAAATTCCTCAAGGGCACCTTACCAGGCAGAATTGCCTGTATCTGGCACATCCCATAATATGAAAATATTAGATTCATATCCCACTTTGCATAATCTGTTCATGAACCTCTTCCAGTGCTGCAGTATTATCAGTTGTAGTTCATTTACAATTGAACCATAATGGGTTTCCAATGGATGGTGGAGTGCTGGGTGCTGGGTCAAGAAATCAATTTTGCTGCCTTCCCATCAATCCTTTACATACCTTAGTACATGCGAAGCTACATGGACAGCTTCCACACATGTAGCATCCACTCAAGTTCAAAGTTCAATTAAAAGTTCCAGATTTCATACCGAAAATGGAGTTTTCCTGAATATTCCAAAATAATCTTTATTTTCCTTCACAATTTTTTTTCTTTGATTTTTTTTTGGGAGAATTTCAACATTTCTACAAATAATATAATTAGTTTTGAAGCTGCCTCGGTACCATGGTAGTTCTCATTACATTATACAGTTTCAGTTGTAGCTCCACTGGTACTCCACTAAGTAGCTTCTGCAGCTGCTACCCCAGGAACAAGTAGTGAACTTAAATTGCTCACCATTGGCATAGGTGGACACTATGGCCGCTACCCCTAAGTCATGTACAAATTTGGTGCTGGGCAAGCAGACAGTCGTTCTCCTCTCTTGCAAACTTCTGTTTCAAAACCAACAATTTGTTGGCTCTGGCTGTGAGGGAGAGACTGCAGAATGATCCAGAGTTCCTTCCTTCCCACAAGAGGGTTACTGTCACTATAAGCCCTGCCAATATCACAGTGAGGGTTTTCTACTATAGATTTGGGGGTCCTCAAACCAACATGCACAATTTGTAAGTCATGACACAATTGCATGGTTTGCCATTTGAAAGAGACTGTACAAAGGATTCATATGGGTCATAAGTCTGAAAATACTTCAGTAGGTTTTTAATACAATTGCTTTGATCACACAGTGCAAATCATAGATATAGCTCTGTTGACATTCATCACTGGACTCACAGATGTATTGTATGCAAATAGATCAGGCAATTGATAAGGTTGGTGAAAACGAGATTATATTAACTGTCTTCAGTAGTTGACAGCAAAATTTTGGTTAAATGTTACAAATTGGAGGAACCAATAGCTGCTACCACAAAATTTGAAGCCATGCACAATGATGCCAATGGCAAATGATTTAATAACTATGGCAGCTGAAAAATTTGCAGTTTTCTCATTGACCCTTTTTCAAAAGGTTTCAGCTTCATCTATTAGAATCATTCTGGCAGTTCAAACAATACCTGGATAAATTTGTAGAGGATCAAATGGGAAGAGTACACTTGTGTGATATCCTACAGGCTTGGAGTTCCCTCAGAAATGTGCTGAAGTGTTGCAAGTGAAAACTCAGGATCTGTTTGGTAGAAAACAATATCCCCACTGTCTGAAACATAATGATCTTCTTTCAAGCTTGTAAGCAGAGGCTCTACTAGATGCAAGGGAATAGGACCTGATTTTTTGGGGTCCCTGTAGTACTGACCCAGTACAGGCTTGATTGCTTCCGTCTACAAGCAGCACAAACACAGTGAGTCAGCTTTTCATCATTAGATGACAGTAACATCACATTATGTTTAGAAATTAGATGGCCATGCGACCAAGTATAGTCTTGATCAAATATTGGCATGTTAACTAGCCTACAATACATGCTGATTGGAGAGATAAGAAAAGCAGAATAATTACACAACTGGACAAAACCAATAGAAAAAGAAATAAGTACCGCTTCTATAAGATGGTAGTGAGGGATTTGAGGGAATAAATGATGGACAACATGAGTCCCAATATCGTGGTGAATATTATTGAACCATCCATAGTCCCTGTCAATTGTTGACAGGCCACCTCGCATGTAATTCCATTCCTGGCATTCAAATGCAAACACACTCATCAGAGACTGCAAGTATGTCTAAACACCCATGCATGAAATTCTTTCTCCACAAATTACGAAGGCCATCATGTCTTCAGGTGCATAAAAGTGCATACCATGCCCCGGTACCAAGGGACCTTTTTCTCATAACCATGGTGGTGCAAGTATGTCACCACATCTAGCCATACCACATTCACCTGCAAGTAACCCCCCACAAGAGAACAGGTGAGTTACTACAGGTAATAATTCAATGCCTTATTCAACTTCATCTTAAAGAAGACAGCATACAAAGATCTGATGGAATGTGTTCCAACAATGGTATATACATGATGCATGAAGTGAGGACTATGCAACCAAATTAGAGAAAACCAAAAACATCATAAGATGGACTTGGAGCTGAAGACACATTATTTGACAGTAACCAGAATCAACAAAGTTTGGAATGCATGCATTAGGGAAGCTGTGGATGCTTTCATAACAGTTCATTCAAACTCCACTACTTTTGAGGTACATCAATACCTGAACCCTTAATGTGAAATCAATGGAATCACAGCAAATGTGCATAAGACCAAGCCAGAGCTCAGTTGATAGAAATAGATCCACCAACTGGTTGCAGCAGTTGGTGGATCTTTTTCTAAGCTTGGTGGCTGCAAGTCAAATTCAACAAGTCTCTTCAATCATTAAGGACTCACACCACAAAATTAGCATATGGAGGAAATAAACCATACTGTACTATTTGGCCTACTTCGGATGAGGTTTGAGTGATCACCCAGTAAGGCACAACATAGAGCTTGAGCATCCACAGGGGGCCAACGATAAAGGTGAGACCCACTAGAGTTGCCAGCATGGCAGTCCAGCAAGCAGTAGATGTCATCACATCCTTAGCTTCGTTTGGTACAAACAAATCACTTTTGGGGTCAAAATGTGAACCCTTCTTGCCAGGACTCCTTGACCACTGCACAAAAGGAGTTATCATTAGCCATGCAAGAACCTTTGTCATAATGCTGAAGACAGAGGACTGCTAAAAAAGCACATGAACAAATTAGGAGAGTTGAATGGGGTGTAATTTAAATTAATGCCCAGGAAAAAAAACCAATAAATTCCAAGCAAGAAAAGGAAAAGGCTTTTATTAACTAGGTTTGATTGCTTTTGAAGGATTACAAGGAGATGTGGAAAATGGAGGTGAAATTTTGGATTCCAGGCTCTGCAATACCTCATGCCATACTCGACCAACATGATCTCCCTGACATGGATCTAGGGGTACAAGAGTAGAAGAGTACCAACCAGGTAAAATGGATATGCTAACATGGCCCAAGGAAAGGACAGACGCCCTGTCTTTGCCCAAAAGTCCATATCTTTGTAGATAGACTCTGAAATCTGTCATGACAACAAGTAACTTTTCAACATGCCAAATGCACTGAGCAAGAAGCCTGTTTCTCTTTCACTCTCTGTTTACAGGTCAGCCAACAACAGTAGTTCAGACGTTGCGACAAATTGCTTTAGGTTGGGGGAAAGGATAGTCTTACAGGATGCCAGGACTCATCTTTCTCCACATGGCCATGGTTTTGGTGGTGTGTGCGGTGGCTGACACGCCTATTGTTCCAATGGGAAGACAACAACCAGTAAAATCACATAGTTCAATAAAGGACTTGAATGGTATGACTTAGATTTGTACAAAACTGTTAGTGCATGCATCTGGTTGACCATGCAGCAACAACTTCAATGCCAAGTTCAAAAAACAAAAACAAGAAAGGGGGGGGTGGGAGAAAGAGGAAAAATGGTCTAACCAGCCATGATAAGGAACCAAAATAGATGAGTGCGTCAAATGGCCAACAAGATTATTCAGGTTCTTGTCATTGGAGAAGCTTCCATGGCCACTGTGCACAATCAACCCCCCACACACACCAAGCACAAAATCAGGACAGACTCTGAGTAACATTGCAGCCGTATTATCAGCATAATACTGATATTCTCAGGGTACAATTCATGCATGTTGGCCACAAAGTTCATCAGAAAATCCAACCTCATCATAAGCATGCCATGCTTGCTTGTGAGGGTTCCAAGGTCATGACAGAGTCACAGTTTCTGGCACAGAGAGTTGATGGTTTGGAGAAGAAGCCTTTAAAATGTGTTCAGTCTATTCTCAATTCAGACATTTTGCAAGAGGAAGGCCCGCTGCACGGATGACGATTATGATGATGGTCCATTTTTTTCTTGTAAACTACGATGCAGTCCAGACGAGGAAGGAAGGAAGGAGGGGGAAAACAACATAAAGAAGGGGGTTCAGAAACAACAGCGCACCAGTCGTGTCCGAGGACAAAGAGGGCCCAGAACATTGTGCCTTGCGCCAGCCAATACAAGGGCCAAACGAACCAATTGTTGAGGTAAGCAGCTCCGGCCGCCAATCCAAACACAATTGCGACGTCTCTGGCCACGAAACTCATGGACTTCCATACATTCTTTTCCCAGCAATGCTTGGGAATGGCAGCTCGAATGTCAGCCAAAGTAAATGGAGGAATCGCCGATGGATCAAACTCCCTCTTCTCATCATCATCACCATCATCTTCTGCTGCTCCCGGTTCTTCCGTTGGAAGAGTAAGAGGCCTAAACGGTACCGCCACCATAGCCACCACACCACCATTCTCACTTCTTCTCCTACTAGTAGTACTAGTCCACTTCCTTCTCCTCCACCTATTCAACTCCAAACCCAATCCAAGCCCTGGAACAACAGAAGAAGAAGAAGAAGAAGAAGAAAGTGAGAGGAATCCCGAACACTTCCTATGCAGCTCTGCATTGTACACAACTGAAGCCACTGGTGTGGAAGCTGCTCCTGCTGCTACTGTTACGCCTAGCATCTTCCGAGCGACCATAGTCGCTGTCATCGCCGCTTGCTTCTCCACAAGAGAGAGAGAGAGTCTGAGGCGGAGGAGACAGGAGACGCTAGCCGCAGGGCCCAGACAGAAGAGAAGCTGCGAAAATCAACTCCCTTCAACCGGTCCTTACCCAAAGCTCTCTCAAGCGATGAATGCTCCACAACACAAGCGGCATTGCAGTCCACACAAATGCGCGCGGCGTGGCCCGGTTAAGAAACCACCAACAAGAGGTACTACTAGTGAGCCTGTCAGTCGGCCAGTACTTTAGACTTCGCCTCGTTCTTCTCAAGTGGGGCTCAAATTTCTTTGCACTTCTTTCTTTCCCCTTCCTTTCAACTTGAGAGAAAGAAACAAACAAACAAACAAAGTTACTTCCCTACCTACTTCTCTCCCTAAAGAAGTACTTGTTTTTCTTTATTATTTTTTTCGACCCACTCCCCTGCCCCACCCACCCACCCACCCACCCACCGCCTCCTCAAATTTGCAAAAGACATTTTTGCCGTCGGAATAGTCCTGCCCTTCTTGTTATGGACTCTGTAACTGGCTAGAGCTGCCGGGTTATCGCATATAATCCAGCTGTGGGAATGGCGAGATTATGCGTGGTAACTATGCAGCTCGAGCTGATTACAAGGCATAACTGGTTATGTCGTGTATGGGGCTAAAATTGCTATAAACTAGACATCATGGGTTTTCATGTGGCCTTTTTTCTGCCTGTTTTTGGTCCCCCTTACAAGGCCCACAATGGACAAGTAGTCATCTTGGGTCTACATGACCTAACCATTGTTCAAAATCCACCATCCCTATAATGCAAAAAAAATAAAAAATTCACATGCCCATTCTGTATATCCACATGCCCATTATGCAAATCATGAAAACCATGTGGTTATGGAACATGCCGGGTACAGGCCATTACACCCACGAAGGTGCCCATGAGGAATTTGGGCATAGGTAGGTAGCATTTGGTTGGTCTGTATTTTGAGGTGAGTGGCAGCCTGGGTTTTTCTTTTTCAATTTATGATTTTTTTAAAAATTGCTGAACTTTTCCCCCCTAAATTAGCAAAAATAGTCCAATTTACACTAGAAAAAACCTCCCCCAAAAAAATCCAAAATTTCTCAGGAATAAATAAATAAATAAATAATCTGGTGGTCAAGGGGTAGGGAAGATGGGCATTTGTAGGTAGGTAGGTACCTTGTAAGATGGGCCCTTGTGGTAGGTATCTAGTAGATATGATTGGTCACTTTGGCAGGTACCTACTAAATATAATTGGTCTGATTTCTCACTCCGAACAGTAGCCTACCATTCTCCATGAAATTTCATGGAAATTTTGGAAATTGTTTGTTAGTTCCGGGAATTTGGTTGTCAAGTGTAGGATGAGCCCCCCCCCCCCCCCCCCCCCCCCCCCCGGGGGGGCTCCCCCCACACAAAGGCCCCCCAACAAGAGGGGGCCCCCCACCCCCCACCCCTTTTTGTATCTCCCCCCACC
>Ga0116227_10012203_pt1 | contig 14106 bp, 9 predicted proteins | sample S1TSphgellanicum_FD_89693 | JGI IMG/M metagenome (GOLD analysis project Ga0116227, IMG submission 89693) | Host-associated microbial communities from peat moss isolated from Minnesota, USA - S1T2_Fb - Sphagnum magellanicum MG | ecosystem: Host-associated > Plants > Peat moss > Unclassified... | reverse complement strand
GATGATATCACATTCAAAGGAGTTATATCTTGATTTGGAAACACAACCTAAATAAATCAACACACATTTCATTAAACCTTAAATTTAAAACCCTAAATAATCCTAATGATGAATGCTCTCAGCTTAATGATTATGCAAACAAAACTACAAATGGAATACAAAAAACATTTATAACAACTATGTTTTGAATTTAAAATTAATCAATTAAAAATTATAATGAATGGAAACATTAGCTTTAGAGTTTAAAACTAATTACCCCAAAAATTTATATATAAACCTAAACAATTTTAATGGTAAATGTCATACAAGTTGTTCACATTATCTTGTGGTTACACCCATTAATATATTAGGGGTGCTTCACAAGTCCAACTTTTTTTTTTTGCAATGAGCCAATTTGATTAACTTGACCCTTTGTAAAAAAATTGGAAATTATGGAGACTACCCAAAAGATGGAATGCCTCCCCATTTGGCCCACCTATATTGGTGAGAAGGGAAGGACTTTGGGCAAAACATATCGCATTAAAGCGATTGTGAACATCATTGGGGGAACACATCGAAAACTTAGGGAACATATTGGAAACCTAATGGGAACCCATTGGGAACTTGAAAGGGAACATGTTAGGAACAAATGGAAAAATGGGAACAATATTTCATTGTTGGGAGCAAAATTTGATGCATTTTTGTAACACATATTTTTAGTTGGGGCTAAAAGAAAAGAGTGTTTAGTTATGATTATTGAAATAAAAAAAGGATGAAAAATTACCAAAAAAAGAGTTTTTAATTGATTTGAACATTAAATCGATTACAATATCTATCAAAAGATGAAACCCTAGTAATACATTATCAAAATGATATTTCCAATAGTTTCTAGATAGAGCTTTTCATGGCAAAGAAGCTTGTTCCTTTTTTTTATGAATTCAACTAAAAATTAACAAATGTCATATTGTGTCGAAATAGCCCTATGTGTCGTAAACATGAAGCTCCATCGGGATGTTTTCGTATAACAAGTCCTCAAGCAAATTTGAAGCATCTAAAACATAGACTCCTTTGACTACACATGGAAGATATTCCACATTGATGCCATTGTGATCCTAAGCTATGAACACACTTTCCTTGTCTATTATACTCTCAATTACATTCTTAGTTTTGACATATAATGTCAATCATATGTCCTTGTATAATAAGTCTTCTGGTGACCAAAAAATATCCACACCAAATTTTCCTTTTTCATAGCTTGGGAAATATATGACATTTGCCCCCTCATAGTCCCAAGTCACAATGGTGTGGTTGTCCCATTCGCAAACCTATTGGATTATTTTTCCTTCAACTTGATTGCTTGACATATTTCATTTTGTGAAAAATTTGAAATCACAAAAAAAAATAATGCATGGAGTCCCCCTCCTTTCTTTAAAGTGCTATGCATGAATTGTCCAAAACAACTAGAGTCATACACATTGAAAAAAAAGTGAGGAAAAATGAAAATGAAAAACCTTTCATATAGGTAAAATTAGGGGTGCCCCAAAAATTAAGGGCATTTAAAAAATTTGGTGACCAAAAAAATTCAATCGCCATTTGATGGTGTTCCCATGTAACAACCACACATGGCTATGAAAACGATGTTAAATGGTGATCAAAATTTTTCAATTGCCAATGGGTCATTTAAACAATGAACAACCAAAAAAATTTGGTTGCCATTCTTCATGGTTGAAGGCGACCAAAAAGTTTTGGTCACCAACTAAATAAATATATAGTTGTCGATCAAAAGTTTTAGTTGCTAACTAGTTGACTATATAGTCGGCAATTGAAAGTTTTAGTTGTCAAGTGCCTAATGGTGACCAAACCTATTTTAGTCGCCATCTTACACTAATGATCTATTAGTGACCAACTGACCCACTTTTGGTTGCCATACGACGACCTTGCATTGTTGATTCCTACATGCCATCAAATGGTGACCAAAACTTCTTTTGATTGCTAGGGAATTTTGTCAAGTAGTTCTAGCTCGGCACTTAAATCGAACTTTCGATGGAAACTAAAGGTGACCAAATTTGGCATGGGCCCAATCCTTAGCCTTGGGGTTTATATAGGTCCATTATGAAATTAACACATTCCTCATTCAATGTACTTTCTTTTGTGATAGGGCTGTACACTTAGAAGGAAATGGGAGTATTTTTTGAGGGTTTTAAACCTAAAGATGCAAATTGAAAAAATAATTGTGTTGGACTTCAGGGCTAAACTTCTTGGAGGACCCTAATACTGATTCAAAATACATTTTTATCTTTAATTTAACTTTAATATACCCCACCCTTAACCTTAATTTATTTTTTACCATAATTTACTTTTAATTTACCCATTTATTAACAGATAGTGGGTATGATGGCAGATGGTATGAACCAAAAGAGAGTGGTTAAAGGCCATGGCATGAAAGGAAGATGGCACAAAGTAGAATTCAAAACAATTGAAGATTCAATTGTATTAGAAAATATTGGACTACAAATCCTTCCCCAATTTTCATTGTACACCTTATGTTTGCAATATGTGTGGTGGTGCCACATTGGCAACAAGTGGCCATTTTCTAAGCATGAAACCCATAGGAAAAAAGTTCCACCCAATATACGAGTTGTTTGGATGAATGGATCAAAACATGCATATTGGAGGTGCACATGGCCATGATGGGGAGCCGATTTTTTCCCAAAAACTAGGTGCTTTTGATTGTGGCACAAATGTTTTATGTGGAGGTGGTGCTTGGGGTTCAAGTTGATTGGAAGATTGTTCTAGGTTCATGAAGGGGCAATGTGCCTCCATACCGATTAAGTAGATTTGCGGTGGCAAATCCATCAGTTCCTCTAGAAAGTCTTCCAACTCCTACAACAATTTTTTTGATTCATAAAACACAACCTTAGGTTCCTCCCAGACTTGCCACTCCCTTTTTTTTTTCAATTGGCACCACCAATATTGATTATTCCTAAATCAACAACACCAAGTACCTTTCATACCCAAGATCCTTCTCTTGTGATGAGCAACTGAATTATTCAACACCCTTGGGAACAAAATCCCCCTCAATCATCATTGAGCATGGACAACCCCATTGATGGAAAATAGTTGGATACCATGGTTGAAATGGCATTTTATATGCCATTTGACATGATAAATGGTCAGGGGGGATTGGCACATGGTGCTAACATATTGACCTCCACAAGATGGGCCGACATTGCAGAACATTCTCTTGAAGCGTTGTGAGGGGAATGGGTGTAATGCAAATCCAACTTTGGTAGGTGACATTGGAACGTGATGCACTGCATGAAGAATTGGGTGCATGCTAAAGATTGAATCTCAGGTTAGAAGAATAAGTTGCCAATCAACAAAAGGCACTTGAAAAGGCACTCACAAAGGCCATCGAAGCAAAAAATAAAAAACCTAAATTTTGTGGAAGACATCAAATGCTACCATCAAATGTTGATTAACATGAAGGAATAGTATCAAAGAGATGTTGAAGCATTTGTGAAGGTGACCCAATAGAATTCAAGCAACATGCAATTTATATGTATTTTGAAAGCATTTTGAGTTATGCAGATGGAGGCAAAGCTCATAAAAATGCAAGTGGAATACCGTGAAGAGGGGAGGTTTCGATCACATGGTTTGACATCATGGCCTAGGATATCCGAAATGTTTCCTGACAGTTTACCAAATATGCAAGAGAATGCAAGCATAGAATGGGCGACACATTTTGAGCTTGACTAGGAATACTTCATTGCTGTGTTTAAAAAAATAGAGGAACTCTTGTGGCCCACACCTCAAAAGGCACCTTTCCATTCCTCTATCTTATATATTAAAGCTACAGTGTCTGTCTGTCCGTCTGTCCATCTTTTACTTATCTCTTACTTCTTTCGATTCCTGGCCCCTTTTTTTTTGGTACCCTCTTTCTTCTTCTTTTTCACATTTTTTTCTTTATTTCTGTACGGGGAAGGGAGAGCCCAGTGAAGCACGGGGCGAGGGGGGCCAGCACGGGCGGGGAAGGACCGGGCGGGGGGGAGCTCGACGGGTGCATTATGCACCAGGTTCACACTAGTACTTGAGAATTGACTAAACACATTCTAATTCAAAACCATCATCTAAATGGATGACACCAACCAACTTTGATAAAACATCATCATTAAAATTTAATAACTTGCCTCTTTCAAGCCTGTGTACTTAAATCCTTCCCCCTGCACATTTCCATGAACATGAAAGATTTGACATGGATAATAATGAACTATTGAAAACCATAGGAAAACATACAAGAAAAAAATTGAAATAAAAGGAGAGAGGGATTGGGGCGGGGTGGATTTTGCTCAATTAAAGACATTCAACTTGTTGTGTTGAAAAAAATCCCTGAAATTTGTGAGAGAAGTGAAAAGTCCTCCTTTATAAGTATAGCTTATAAGTGTGAAGTGTGAACATGCCAACATTGTCACCAGGGTATTTTGTTAGTTGAGTAACTACCCTTCCCTTCTGTTTCCCCTAGGAATGGGATCTCAACAGATTTCCAAGTTCTTGTTAATTGGGAGAAGCCTTCCCAAGTTGTTCTTATCAAGGCCTAACAATAGTACCCAAAATCTGCACCCAGAAAATGTGAAGGAGAATATGAATCAATACGTTGGGGTTTCAGCTCCAAAATTCTTGCTTACAGGTACTATAATTCGGCATGACTCTTACATTATTGCAGTTGTAAGAATTCTTGCTTACAACTGCAATTCTTGTACCTGCATGTGTGTTGTTGTTTTGTTTTCAGCAGTAGATCAGCAGCAGTTCATAAAATTGTGGAAAACTCTCTTAATTTAACCATGTCAAACTCAAGGTTCAGTCTGACATGCAAAGGTTTTAGACCATTGAGTATTTCAAGTTGGATGTAGCTCAACGCCATAATATATATGGCTATCTCTCTCTCTCTCTCTCTCTCTCTCTCTCTCTCTCTCTTTCATAGCTTTCTGATCACGATGAATCACAAAAATGGGTCTTGAATGAATTGCATTTTGACCCTCCACAAAACTTGTTCCCTTGGTGTATATATATATCATACTTCGAAATGAAACCTTTTTAGAGTACTAAGTATAACACTCCAAAAAGGCACTCAATTCTTTTGTTGGATTGGGCACATATAGATTTTCAGTTGCCTAATCTAACAGCCAATTTTTTGAACAAAACCCCCCCAAAACAATTCAAGAAAAAACCCACCCAAAAGATTTTTTTTCAAGGAAAAAACCCACTCTGATCAAGTTCGAATGATGAAATTTGCTTTCATCTGTTGAATCAACAAATGGGTGGGAAAGCATCCCAATCATATGCTTGTGAATTGTCAAAAAAAACGAACCCTCTTGCATTAAAATCTCCTTGGGGCATAACTTGGGATGGGTTGTGGTTGCAATAAATTAAAATTCTTCCCTTCCTCTTTCCTTCCTTCCTTCCTTTCTGATTCCTCTCTCTGTGTGAGCAGCAAGCACTTCCACAATTTGTGTTTTGTCACCCAACAGAAAGAAGTAGAGTGTTGTCTGTCATAAGTTCATTGGGGGGCATGGGTGAAATTCAAATATGTGGTGGGTGACTCTGAACAACTTCCCACCCAAAAATTCATCATCCCCAAAATTCATGAATCCAAGAGGAACCCTAATTAAAGAACAAGAGTTGTCCGCAGATTGGAGTGTAAAAACCATGTAAAACTCCATCATAGCTATATATTTTTCCTCTATCAATTGGGAGTCAGAACAATCTTTGCAACCACCCCTCTTTAGAAAAAGAAAAAGAAAAAGAAACATTGCGATCTGTTGCTGAAAAACAGAGTGATGTTTGTGAAGGTGTGGTTTTGTGGAAAAAAAAAAGTGTGATGTTTGTGAACGTGTGGTTTTGTGGAAACAGAAAAACAGAGTGATGTCTGTGAACGTGTGGTTTTGTTGAAAAAAAAGAACAGGGTGATGTTTGTGAACATCTGGATTTGCAAAACAAAACACACACATACATCCACACTATGATGTTTGTGAACATTCATGTGGGTGTTCCCAAAAAAGAAAAAGAAAAAAAAGAGTGATGTTTGTGGACATGCATGTATGTGGTGTTGACCCAACCCAAAAAAAAGAAAAGAAAAACTGTGTTTTTTGTAAGCTCTAAAGAACAGCAAAAGAATGGAAATTGCTCAAAATTTCGAACTAGAAATCCTTTTCAAGGTTTTGTTGGAGGGAAAGGGGTGGTGAACTCACAGAGAGAGAGAGATAGAGAGAGAGAGAGAGAGAGATCGTACACAAGAAAACAGGCAACAAAACACAATTTTTTTACCTTGAAGTTCATGCTGGGCAATGTAGGAAGAAGAAACTGAAGAAGAACTTGATGGAGCTCATCAACAACAACAACAACAATCCACACATGATGGATGATCATATGATATCAAAGATGGCGCTACCAAAACCACCAGTGGCGGCAACAGCAGCATCGGAAGATGCAGGGAGTCTTTCACTCTTGTTGCAAATCATCATGTTGGGTGCCATTTTTGTGATCGGTCACACTCTACGTCGTAAGAAGGTCATGATCGTTCACGAAGCGGGAGCAGCTCTCATCCTTGGTGCCACTCACCCTAAAACCCTAAACCCTAATCCTAAACTCTAAACCTGAGAACACCCATACAATACCCGCCTGATCCTCCATCACTCCATCCATCACCTCCTGTCTCTTCCTCTTACTTCTCCCACATTCTTCTTCTTCCCACAAAAGAACCCAAACAAGTAAGCTAGTTTTGGGAAGGAATTGGAATTCATGTCGGTGGTGGTGGTGGGTGGTGGTTGTATTGAATCTGCAAACTGATTTTTTCTGCTCCTGCTGCAGGTGTGTTTGTTGGATTGATGGTGACATTCATAGGTGATGAGAGTGGCTTCAGGTGAGCATTTTCCACACAGTGCTTCTGTGTGTGATGCTCGAATCTTTGTTGTCACCGAAACCCTATAAAAATGATAAAGCCTCAGAAAAGATCACAGAGACAGAGAGAGAGACACGCACACAGGGACACATACGCGACACATAAAGAGATCACAAAGAGAGACAGAGAGACAGAGAACAACGGAGGCACAGATACAGATACACAGACTCACAAAGAGACACACAGACATGGATACCAGAGGTACACAGACAGAGAGAGGAGATGGAGAGAATCCGTCTGATACAGTGTGGTTATTGGGGTTTTGTGTATGCAGTTCTTGGATAAACTTCAACACCCATTTCTTCTTCTATGGTCTCTTGCCACCAATCATCTTATATCCTCCACCAACAACAACAAAGGGTTTTTGTAAAACCCACCTTGCTTGCTCTCTGAAATTAGCAGGAATTCTGATTCATAGAGAGAGAAGAGAACAAAAATGTGTGTGTATCTATATGTGTACATGTATGTGTATGTGTGTTTTTTTGTATTGGACAAAGAAAATTTCCTTGACGAAAACTGGAAAAAACTGAATCCGGATGGAGCTTACAGCCGGTGTGCCTTCCTTAGCCAACTGCTCAGATTGTCGCATTTCCAAATTCAGTCTGTTTTGATTCTTTTTTTTCTTTCTTCTGCATTCAATAAAAGCTTTCGTAAGAAAAACCAATCAAAAAACCAATCTGATTGTGCTTCTTCCTCAATCCGCACTACCAGGATCTCAATCTGATGATTCTGCTTTCCTCCTCCTTGATCTGCACTACTACTGGATCTCAATCTGATTGCACGCGCTCCTCAATCTGCACTACTCGATGTCAATCTGATTGTGCTCTTCAACATGATTCTGCACTAGTGGATCTCAATCTTCTTCTTCTTCTTCAAAATTTTCTTTGCTGAAGTTCTTTCTGGTTAGTACCGGGGAATTTGGTTGTGTGAGCTGATTCTAAAAGGACATTTGGTCCTAGGTGCTGATGATTTGGGAAATTTGGTAATTTTGTTGTGTTTGAGCTGATTTGCTAAAATGTGTTATGGGAACTTTATGCTGCAGAGGCATTTCTTTCGAAACTTTGGTGCAATTTGTACATTTGCCTTCTTGGGCACTGTGATTTCATCATTTGTGATCGGCTTGCTCCTGTAAGTGAAAACTATTCTTCTATTGGGGGCTGCCCCTCCCCAACCCCCCCCATCTCTCTCTCCCCCTCTCTCTCACGAACCCCATTCTAGCTTGTGCCATGACCCAGAAGTTTCTCCTCCCTCTTATATCATCTCAGACAATAGCTCATATGATCTCAAATAATAGGATGCAAACCCAATTTGTTTTTAGAGATGGTTTTGATGTTTTGATGCACTACATTGGGATGGTTTTGATGGTGATGGTGCGAAGTTTGGATGTTTTGATGTTGTTTAGGTTGCTAAATTGGATGTCTTGATGTTTGATGCACTAATTTGGATTTCTGACATTTGATTACACTAATTTGGATGTTTTGATGCACTCATTTGGATGTTTGATGTGCTAATTTGGGTGTTTTGATATTTTATGCATGAAATTGGATGTTGGGCATTTCTTGGTCAAATTCTGCACTGTAAGGAACTGAGCTGTACGCACTGTGATTTTGTTGCAGATGGGTTTTTGGGTTGTTAGGTTGGACATATTCAATGCCGTATCTAGTTTGCCTCACATTTGGTGCCCTCATTTCATCAACAGATCCTGTCACGGTTCTTGCAATTTTCAATGTGAATATACTCAAAATAATACCCAAAACCCAGAATCATCTTCTTTCTCTGTCAAACCATAGAAGTTACTCAAACCTTTTTTCTTGAAAAACAACCAAAAAAGCCTCAAATAGTGGAGAAGTAATAAACCCAGCCTCATTGTCAAAACCCCCCTGATCTTTGAAACTTAGAAACCTCACATTATGAACCAAGCAATCTAGAGGTTTGTAATATCACAACCATGTGAACGAATTAATAAAGACACCACTAATTAGTAGTTTCCCAGGAAGACATTATTTACCCTTTCTTGTGAATATTAACTTGGCATAGTCTTCCCAGACCCGAGTCTACCAACATCCACCAACACACCATAAGGGATGGATGGACAGATGGATATAACTTGCACCATATTTTAGATATGGTATAGACACTCACTCATAGAGGCCAACATATTGGATTTGAGTGGAGATGGTCTGCAAGCATCTCATCTCCAGCAGTGCTCAGTAAATGACCCTGCAGAAACATTTCTCACATCCAAGCTTTAATTATTTACTGTTTTTTCCAACCCCACCCATAAAACTAAAACTGGGATTGTAAATAGGTGAGAGACTACTAATAGCAACTCACCTGGACCAATCCAACTATGTAGCCAAATGAATAGCAGGTGTTAGGCTTTGCTGTGCCTTTTACTAGCCTCAAAACAAACTGTGCAAAAATGCTGGGCCAAAACCATTTTGCTGACCCAACTGGGCGAGTTTTGACTTTTCTTCAGCCAATTCTAATTTGCAGGGCACCACTGGAGACCCTCTAAGACATAAATAGTCTGTTATTTCTCCAGTGGTGCCCTCCAAATCAGACTCACATAAATAGTCTTGTGTCTTTGGATCCAAAATGAAATAGGTCGGAGTTTGACAAAATAGGATTAATTTATTAAAAGTATTTTTTTTAAAAACCTTGTCAAGTCTGATGAGGGTGAGGGTGAGATTGAGTATTGAAGAAATTAATTCAAGTCTCTCTCAATGAAGAATAAAAAAATGACAGTAAGTGTAAACCATATGCAGGAGCTAGGAGTGGACCCAGACCTTTACTCATACGTATTCGGGGAGTCAGTCCTCAATGATGCGGTGATACTTCCCTTTCAGTAGTAGAGACTAAAGAAATGTAAGCTAATAAAGCTAATGTCAAAAGTGATGTAATTCTTCATTAGATTAGGCTAATTAAGCTAGTTAAGATTAGAATCTAACTAAGCTACTCTTCATACTTTATCAAATCATAAAAGCTTCTGCATCTCACTCTTCCATAGAAATGTGTGAGATGGCCACAAATGAGAGTCTGATTTGGAAACTAACTGATTCAACTTTCGGGATTTGGGGACAACACAGGTTGCCATAGTCATGTACAGGTAGGTACATATACTACACCTGATTTTTCTTTCTGCATTTTTTAACTCAGGATTATATAGGGTTAGTAGTAAATTCAAATGTACTAGATGTAATGCAAATGGTGGATCTTAATTTGGGTGTCTAAGCATGAAAACCTAAAGATAATTAGCATTGATAATTAAGAGAAATTCCGAGATGGGTGGGTGTGTTTTTAGGGTTTAGGGTTTATGATAATCACCCAACACTAATGAGTGCGTATAATTACGGGCAGATAAAAAATGTTTTTTTTTGTGACGCGCCAGCCAGCTTGTTCAAGTTCTTTTTGTGTATACTGAACTTTTGATTGGCATATATCTGAATTATATGCAGAACGGTTCTTTCATTCGTCAAAAGTTCAGTGAGTGAACCAGGGATCATCTCTGCTGCCACATATTTTATTGGCAACTTTGTTGGTTCTTTCTCAATAGGTGAAGTTCCAAAACACAAAACTTGGGTCGGGTACTATCTATTTTTTTCTCTCTAATTATCATTATAATTTATTATAACATAATATTGTTTTTCCGATGGTAGTAAGTAGGCCTTGGCTCATGACACATGTGTGAAGTAAACTGTGTGATTTCATCCATTTGCAATGTACAATATCTGGTACTTATTGTGACAAATAATACACTTAAAATTAGTACATTAGTTTGTGGCACCAAATCTCTTGTCCCACTGTTTTTTAATTGATGTTTACAGTTTGAAGTTTGTTAAGTTTTTTCCTTTAAACCCAAATCTGGCAAGCACAAACATTGTTGTTGATTTTGTGTGTGTGTAGGAGTGTTAGCAGCTGTGGGAAGTGCACTTTTGTTCAAATATGGTGGTTTACAGCAACAAGGGTACTATGATTCCAGGCCCCTCCTTTCTTTTAAGGCCTTTTCAATGCTTGGGTGAGGGTAGATAGGCAAGTGAGCGAACATTTACATTCTTAAAGAGTATGTGTTGGTTCTCTCATCACTTTCAACTTTGGAAGTTCAAAGGGTCTAGCTAACCCTTCACATAGTGCCACTACAGTCATTTACAGACCTTCTTCATTTGGGTTTGAAACTAACAAGATAAAATCTCTCAAATAGGGGTTTAATTTTATTTTTTTTGTCTCTTGTGAATATTCACATATCTTTCCATGTGCAATTGAAGTGCATCCTATAAATGGACATGTTAAACTTCATACGCAAACGATAGTAATCTTATTTATCAAAATGATGTGGATTTTGTTCCCCCAAAAAAAAATTAAATTTTTTTTTATTTTTAAAAAAACCCTATTTATGGTCAAACAGATGGGGGAATGTCCAATAGTCAATATTTCTTAATTTTGAGGAGTGCTTACCCATTAACAAACAAAAAAACAATGTATTCAAATCAAAGGTTCAAAAACCTCAACCATAAATTTTAAGAATTGGTTGTTGGGTTATAAGGTACCATTGAACAATTATCAATTGAGCAATGTTTATTAACATGCCATCTTCTAAACTATTTGGGTGTTCATTCACCCGTGGGAGTTTTTACAATTGACATAGAGAGATTTAAACAAATAAAGTCCTAGATTCATCCATATATGAGTTGTCTTGCATTATTAAATTGACAAATTTCAAAACTAACAAAATCACACCCATAAAAACATGCCCACAAGTTTGAAAGATGAGACTGTATAAACACTTTTCAGAAAAAACCCCCAAACACGAAAAATTTCAACCTTGTTCATACAAAAGTGGGTTCAACAACAAAATAAAAATTCTTGTATAAGATACAACCTTTTGCCAAAAATGTCTAACAAAGTAATGTTTTTAAAATGATCATATAGTAATAAAAAAAACACAATGCACATTAATGAATGGTTGCTTCACATTTGTGGTCATGTGATTTAATCTCTCCATTTCGCACTATTGAACTCTACAGGTTGGCAACATTGGAGGCATGTTTGGTGACTCTTTTCCCATATGCTGCTTATATGATGGCAGATGGCCTTGAACTCTCTGGAATTGTTGCAATTCTGTTTGCTGGAATTGTAAGACAACGAAAACATGCTCAACATTTACATGAATATCCAAAAAATTTGTTATAATAATTGGGTAGCAAAAGCTCAAGTGAAAATCAGCAATAAGTGATATGCATTGAACTAAGTAGATGCATGCTTTTGATTTCTTGGTTGGTAGATGGTAATATGTGTGGATATAGATTATGTTATGTGTTGCTAGATTGACACCCAACACTATCGAACCTACCAAAGTCACATTATAGCTTGTTCACATTGAATTGAATTAGGTTACAACAACAAATAATTATTTTTAAAATAGTATTTTAGATTGTGTTTCAACAATAAATGATTAAGAAAAAGAAATATTACATAATAATACTTGAGAATTGAGTAAAATGAGTAAGTGAGAAGTCAAAAGTCAAGATTAAATGAGAGCGATTGGTTTCCAGGGAATGAAGTACTATACGGTACCCAATTTGTCTGTGCAAGCTACGCAAGTGACTACAAGCTTTTTCCAAATGCTCTCGAAGCTTTCTGAAACCTTTGTGTAAACTCTCAAGATACTTGAAAATATCCTGGTACCAATTTTGTGATTTGGTGCACACAAGTAGTTAAGTGGGCACTAGTATGTTCTAGTTATATCACACAACAGCTGTGTGTGTGTGTGTGTGTGTTTTTTATATATCAAAGTTTTGGTGAAATTTAACAAATTTTTTGAACTTGATGATTTTGTAAAACATGTTTTATAGACTGTAACATCCTAAAGACTCAACCATTGTTAACATTGGGGAATGGGTAGAGTTCAATCATTCTTTAGTTATTTGTGGTTTCATTCATTTGTATGTGTGTGATACATGATGTGTTTATTAGTGTTGGGTGGTTTTCTAAATTGAAATGAGAACCATCTTGATTGTTAAGCCGGTTCTCACTTTATAATCATTGGGCATCACCATTGGTGAAACCCAACTGAAACCCATCTCATCAATTCTCATTTCATAATCAAAATATGAAAATTATCCAAAGTATGAAAAAAAAAAAATTTAACGATATTTAGTTTTAAAGGCCTAGGATTAAGGGGCAACCTACTCTAAGGGTTATGTAGTATGCAAAATTGATAAATTATTAGTTGTGGGTGCATCTCAATGTGAGTGCATCTCAAAGCTCAATGTTTTTATTCCAATGGATCATTTTGATTGACATGATTTTAAAAGTTTTTCAATGTGTTGATATCAACATATTATTGAGAGAAAGGCTTTAATTTAGCTTACTTATATACAGTAGATGCTCACACTTTTGGGCAAAAATTATGGGACAAATTATTGTGTTAAATTGAAATACATTTTGAGTGCACATTCTTGAATGCACATTGCTCACCTCATTGTTTGACTAGAACAAAGTCAATAATTGATTTGTGAGAATTGTTATAGATATTTGATGTTCTTACATTTATGAGAACTGATGAAAATTTTTAAATAAAAAATTTAATACCTTAAATAGTTCTCACAAAACTTAAATATTTTAACCAAAAAACAATTAGGCTAGTTCTTACAAGTTTATGAGAAAACCAGGACCGCCAGTTTTCACAAAAATGTTAAAACCGACACTTGACAATAGTGTAATATGTGTCAAGGCCTATGGCACATCGTTTTAAGTCATATTTTATTGTAATGTTAGAAGAAGAAGAAGGGAACCCCCTTCTCCCCTTTCTCCGAAAAATAAAAAGAATGTGAAAGTCTTTAGTAGGTTTCATTCCACATACATAATCATGAAAACGGAATTGTTAGTGATGTTGATGCAGATTTATATACATGGGCGTGTCATTATTTTTGGAGCAACAAAGCTGGCACAACATAGGCTTCACATTTTTTACAATTGTATCTTGCCCATCTCCAATCTTTCTATTTCTTTCTCAGTTTTGAGCTAACTTTTTTTTTTTTTTTTATTTTTTTTTTAAATACAACACTATATATTTTTTTTTTCAAATTTATAAAACTTTGGTTTTTTACAAATGTGCTCGATTTAAATTTTTTAGTTTTATCCATTTCAATCCCAGTAGCATAAAATGT
>Ga0116227_10012202_pt1 | contig 14106 bp, 14 predicted proteins | sample S1TSphgellanicum_FD_89693 | JGI IMG/M metagenome (GOLD analysis project Ga0116227, IMG submission 89693) | Host-associated microbial communities from peat moss isolated from Minnesota, USA - S1T2_Fb - Sphagnum magellanicum MG | ecosystem: Host-associated > Plants > Peat moss > Unclassified... | reverse complement strand
TAAGCCATGGAATGCTAGCACTTGATTTTCTGCTTGTCTGAGTCGAGTCAGTGTGAGCTAAGTGTGAGAAAGCTTAGAGGATTGCTCCTGTAGCTGGGTTATGAATTCAAGCTTGGAGACAAGGGAAGGTTGTCTGTCCTGTTGTGTTCTAGCCGTAAGGTGCCATTGTGCTTGATCAGTCAGAGCACGCGAGGGAGGAGAGAGGTTGCTGGCTGCCATGATTGTTCTGCGTCTCTCTGGTGTCCCTCCATTTTTGGTTACAGTACCCTTGCAAGGAACTATTTAAACACATTTTGCCCAATCCATTAAAAAAAACATTCACTATATTCATGCAACAATTCATCCAAAATTTATAGGTTTGTACATGCTTGGCAACTTGTGACCTACTTATCTACCTATGACCCACCTATTAACTACATCTTTGGATCACGATCTTCACACATAGTTGCCTATGACTAGTGATTGGTTTTTTTTCGGTGAATTTTTGCATCTTGGAAAAAAATAGTTCCAAACAGCAAAAAAATATATGGAAAAAACTTCTAACAAATATCGAGCCCAAAGCAAATTGGTCTCATTTGTGATAATCTCAAGGCCTTTAGCTTCCTCTTCATTTCTCTCCACATCTGCATTTCCATGTTTATTTGCAACAAAGATCCACAAGGTGTGTTTGCAATGAGTTAAATTTTTTGGATGACCTCAAATTTCATGTCATGGAAAACTCATAAAAGAGAAAAATGTAAAGACAATGGGAAGAAAAGAAAAACAAAAGAATGTTAAGGCACAAGGAAGAAAAGAAAAACCTTCCGGTAGTCAAAACTCCAAATCTAGAGATGGAGCTACACATATTTTAGCTTCATCACAATAATAGAGCTCTTTCAATTATATTAACCTCAAATGCATGAACTCTACTCCCTTTATTTCATGTTTTTGGACCTTCATGCTTCAAAAAAAATTATGTTTAGGTTTTTATCTTACATATTTCATGACTTGAATTAAATTATCATGTTCTATGTTTGGACATACATTCAGATATGCGTTGGTTATAGTTTGCTCTAATTCTTTTCCATGCTTACAATTCTTTGGCCACAATAGTTTTTGTGCCCATGTGTTTGAAATTGGGATAGGATGCATATCAAAGATTGCGTTCATATATAAGAATAATCTGCCTTCAAAAGGAAAACCATCTGTGAGCCAATACAATCCTCAATCATCTTAACTGTTTTACACAGTCAAATGCAAGGGTGAACTTCCACTTTCAAGCTATACACGTATGTCAAATTGAACAAATACATTCTAGGATTGAAGCCCTCCAGAACACCCTAACTGTGCTTGCTTGGCAATATGCCGTATATCTATGAATTTGCAGAGAAATCTCCACAACAAACAATTCAAAGCAATATGCAAGTGGACATTTGAGACTTGTTGCACTCGCATTTTTATTTGAGACCCATGAGAGAATTGACAGGAGGTTTTGGCAAGGTGAGTTAACAGGTTCAGCTGATGGAGACTTGTTGTAATTAAGTACAAGGAACATACCTATGAAACTGTTTTCTTTGGCCGTGGTGGGGCAGGAATTATACCCCACTTTTGACGAAGTCCATCCAGATCTTCACCAAGGTGCTTTTCATAGTATATACATATGAGGTCAGTTGCAGACTGACCTGCTTTCAGTGCCCAGGGGCCATAGTGCCCAAAAAGAACAGATCGCTGCTCTGGTTTTAAGCGCCAGGGAGCACCGACAACTGAAAGGAAGCACATGGGCAATAAAGTTTGCTGAAACTCCACCATCTTCAATGCAAGCTCACCTACCACACTAGTTGGGCAGTTGAAAAGCACGTGCCAAAAATCATGCACCTTGAGGAAACACAAGGCACACAAGCAAAGTCATCTTATCTGTGTTGAGGTTTCAATAGAAAGTTACAGGTAGGTCTTGATGTTTTGTGATTTTTTGAACCAGTACACAAGACAGGAGAAGGAAATTACCTCACGAGCTCGTGTTGCAACATATGCTAGCTCCTCACTCTCCAAAAATCGAACTGGTGGTCGATCGTCAGGTGAGAAGTTGCGAGAACCCATGAATTGAGCATAAGCTGCTCCAAATGTGTTTGCAGGCATGTCCCAAGCATGCCCAACAGATGTTGAAATTACTCGGGGTCGGTCCATCAAGATTTCCTGGGGATGAAACAAACAAAACATATGAGACTCACTGAGCAATACAGAAGTCATCAATATGATTACAGCTTGGTCAGATATGTTCAACAAGCCATTCCAAAATCCACCAAGATCGATAAAAAGAACTAGCAGGAAAATCCAACGAGAGTGGGGGACTAATGTGCAGAGTCATAACTATCAGAGAGATAGGCTCCAAAATTATTGGCATACAATTTAACCACACACTTCTCTTGGAAACAGAGACACACACAAAAAGCATGCAAGAAGAATTTTGTGTCCAGGAAAGCAACCCAGTGCGATGGGCTTAGTACTTATCATTTTCTTCGTGCAATGAAGTGACTGTGAGACCTCAAATCCATAATGCTATACAAGGACATGAAGAGGGATAGCAACACATACCCTGCCCTCAGGACTCTTCTTCATGCGATCCAAGAGGTTTTGAAATGCAGGAGCACCAGTGGTCTCTCCGAGAGCTGCAACCAAATCTGCTCTAGCAGGGTTCATCAATGCTCCGACCGCTGACCCCACTGCCACTGCCGCCTGCTGCCATGCATTCAGTGGTACTCTGGCACCCTTAAACCTTTCAAAGTCCTTCCTCCCAGGCTCTCCATCATCCAAACCTCCTTTTTCTCTGCTTCTGTTATCGCTCCTTCCAGCTTGGGTTTGCTGCAACCTATACTGCAGCAGCAAGGGATGAGAAGACAACAATCCTGATGAGACAATAGGTCTCACAGCCGCATGCACATTCCCAAGGAACGTCGCTTGATTCATCTGCAAACAGTGAAATGGAGCAACCACGGTCAGGGAAACCACGAAGAACGCTGGGCTCCAGAAATGCACGGGTCATCTCCTCCCACCTCCCCGTCCTTCCTTTCTCTTCAAACTATCACGGAAATGAAGGAGAGAGCAGAGAAGAGTCCTGGAAAAACCGAAAATACGCAACCCTATAGGTTTAGGGTTTAGTCTCCCTCTTCGCCATTCTTCCCGTTCTACTTGCACTTCGATCGTTTGGTCCTTCTTTTGCGCTTCTGCCATCGCCAACAGTAATCCTATCACGCAATCTGTATTGGGTTGCATCGAAAGAAGAAATTGGCATGTCGAGGAAGCGCAGTGGTTCCTGGAAAAACCGAAACTACGCAACTCTAAAGGTTTAGGGTTTAGTCTCCCTCTTGGCCATTCTTCCCGTTCTACTTGCTCTTCGATCGTTTTGCTTCTTCTCTGCGCTCGCGTCATCGCCCACAGTGATCGCATCATGCAATCTGTATCGGGTTGCATCCAAAGAAGAAATTGGCATGTGGAGCAAGAGCAGTAATAGCATCATGTCTCGTAGTAGTTAGAGGGTTTTTTTTGGTTTGGTTTTGGCGTGTGTGTGTGTGAGCACGCAAAGGAGGCGAGGAGGAGAAGAAGCGGGAGGTGATGGATGCGCCTCCTCCTCCTCCAAGGAAGCGGGGGAGGCCGGCAAAGCATGCGAAGCTTGGAAACCATGGCAGTGCACTTGTTACTACGCAATTGAACTCCCGGACTGTTGTTGCAGCTGTTGTGGGTTTGCCGGATACAACGACAGCGGCTATAAGCAATAACAAGAAGGACATCAGCAACAGTAACAGTGGCAGGAAAGGTGAGGGTAACAATGGTGTGGAGGATGTGGAGATGATAGAGCAGACGATTCCACCAGCCAGGAGGCCGGGTCAGCGAGGAAGGCCGAGGAAGAAAACCGTGTTGATGGTGCCGAAGAAACGAGAGTCAGGAGCAGCAGCAGCAGCTGGGAAGGCTGCTGGGAATAGCATAAGCGACAGAGAGCTTCGTATGTCTGAATTGGAGGACGAAGAGTTGCCTGTGGAACGACCTCTTGAGAAGCCTGCCACTCGGAGAAGCAAGAAACTATCTCAGGTCCGATCTTTCACATCCACTTCTTCTTTTTTTCCTTCTTCTTCTTCTTCTCCTTTTTCTTCTTCTTTTTGGTTTTGGATTTGTGTGGAGAACATCCGATCTTCAAGGTGATAAAACTCCTCTGCTGCAAAGAATATACTGCACATTTGTTTATTTGTCAACTTGTCTTGAAATCCATGAAGAGATTTCTGTTTCCTACTGGAAGCATTCTTACTTGCAAAACTTATCTCTTAGGGTTTATAATTGTATCCTCTTTTGTTAGTCTGTGTTGCTAATGCATAAATTTTTGGAGGTCCTTTTAGTTCTGCATTCTGGAATCACTACTGAGAGGTTCATCTAGAGCTTACTGTCAGAAGCTCTCAATCTCTAGTTGAAATAGAGAGCTTCGACTGAATTGTACAGTTCTGATTGAGTTCAATTTTTGTCCTTGTTTCCTTGTGGATGATGATGGAACCACTTACAATGCAGGTTCAGAAAGAGAGATATGGATTTGAGAGGATCAATGTGTTAACCGAAGTTTATTGTAACATGTTGACTGCAGGCTGTTCCTGTGTTGTTTCCCACTCCTATGGAGTCACCCAGAGGGCATGCCCCTTTGTATGATGATGGAGGGGTAGGAAATGAGGATGTAAAAGATGCCCCTTTCATGGATGCAGTTGTGAAGGTGTTTTGTGTGCATACAGAACCCAATTTCTCACTCCCATGGCAGCGCAAGCGCCAGTTTAGTTCAAACAGCAGTGGCTTCATTATAAAGGACCGCCGAGTCCTCACCAATGCACACTCAGTTGAGCATCACACACAGGTTAAGGTCAAAAAACGTGGCTCCGACACCAAGTACCTAGCAACAGTTCTTGCCATTGGTACTGAATGCGACATAGGTACTGAAATCCTATGTTTGTCCTTTAAGTATCCTTCAAGTGAATAGAATCATCTTCTGATTCAAACAAAAGTTTGCTGGGATGCCTGGCACTGAATTTTAAAACTATGCTCTTGGTCTCGTTCTGTGATGCAAATCATAGTACTATTATTGAGCAAATAGAGATAGGCAGGAACATGAGTACTCTCTGCCAGAGATATGTAATGGATTTGGAATTGACAGGGAACTTGTGGGGTGATCGTAACAGCTATGCTGACAGTAAGCAATGATGAGTTCTGGGAGGATGTCACGCCTGTGGAGTTTGGGTCACTACCTCGCCTACAAGATGCTGTTACTGTTGTGGGCTACCCCATTGGTGGAGATACTATCTCCGTTACAAGTGGTGTAGTTTCACGGATTGAAGTTACTTCCTATGTCCATGGTGCCACAGAGCTCCTGGGTGTGCAGGCAAGTCTTTGTGTGTGGTTGATTCTTCTCGTCCACTGTTATAGCTGCTAGAGGCTACCCTTAGAGTTGGAAAGAACTTTGAAAGGATCATGTCTGCTTCTGCATTGACCACATTGAACTCATGCTTTGTGTACCATTGCATCAGATTGATGCAGCCATCAATGCAGGCAATTCTGGGGGTCCAGCATTCAACGACAGGGGTGAGTGTGTTGGAATTGCCTTTCAGTCGTTGAAGCACGATGATGCTGAGAACATTGGCTATGTCATACCTACTCCTGTGATCAACCACTTTATTACTGACTATGTGCGGAATGGAGACTATACAGGTTCCTAAATTTTCCTTCGTGTTTTAAATGTATTATTATTAGTACATGACAGTTTTATGTGTAATGGGAGGTGTGACTTAATTGCTTGAATGTAAATGTTATAAGTGCAAGCTGTTTGCAGAGCTGATATGCATTCTTGAGATGTGCTAAAACATTCTCTATATCTGTTGTTGCTGTGTTATATTTGAGACCTGTTATGAAGGTGATGATGGTGTGATAATTTGTGGGTGACACCTGAAGGTTACAACCACATGCATTTGTTGTGCTTGTTTTGGTCTGGCCAGAACTGACACAATGGTTAGCTTCAAAGGGTAGATTTTTGGAGGTTTTTCTCTTCGTTGATGTTTGGTGCTGTCATGCTTTCCAGATTTTTATAAGTATTGTGGTCTTTGGTACATTTGTGTGACAGGTTTCCCCATTCTTGGCATTGAATGGCAAAAGATGGAGAATCCTGACCTCAGGAAAGCATTGGGTATGACAGCTAACCAGAAGGGAGTACGCATCCGCCGTGTGGAACCCACTGCACCTGCTGCCAAGCAGCTGCAGTCATCTGATATCCTCCTGAGTTTTGATGGCATTGACATTGCCAATGATGGCACTGGTATAACACCTCACCACCTCTACAATGTCTAAGTGTTTTGGACATGAGTACTCCACCTTTGGTTCTAAGAGCTTCATTTGGCTTTTGAGCTACCTCTCTCCCTGACTTCCAAAACATTGCTGCCCTGGATGTTCTGAGCCACTAATTTGTGTGAAGAGTTTTATTCCCATGTTAATTGAGTTCATGTGATGTGAATGTGAATGAAGTTCCCTTCAGGCATGGTGAGCGCATTGGATTCAGCTATCTTGTTTCACAAAAGTACACTGGTGAGAGTGCAAGGGTACGAATTTTGAGGGAGTCCAAAATTAAGGAATGTGATATCCACCTTGCAAATCACAAGCGTCTGGTGCCAGCACATATAAAGGGAAAGCCTCCTTCATACTACATACTTGCAGGCATTGTATTTGCTGCAATCTCTGTGCCCTATCTTCGATCAGAGGTGGGTACCAGAGCAATGTGTTGTACCCTTTTCAGTACATTTGATTCTCTCATGTTTGTGCCCACACAAGAAGGATTTATTTCAGTTACACATGTCACTGTTTGTCACTGATCTTGAAGGGTTTAGTGAGAGACAAAGTCCTATGCATGTCCCAGATATCTCAGGGCGGCCCAGAGCATTGGAATTCATGATTCTTTGAAGAGGGTTATATTTTGGCAAACATCTTACCTGATGGTTCTTTGATGGTGATGTTGACAGTATGGGAAGGACTATGACTATGATGCCCCTGTGAAGCTGCTGGACAAACTTTTGCATGCCATGTCTCAAACAGAAGAAGAGCAACTGGTTGTTGTTTCTCAGGTACTATTTTTGAGCTCTATTCTCTCTTCACTGGTCCCTCAGTCTGACACACTCTCATGTTGTGATGGTTGGCTAAGTGAAGTGGCGATGATGCCAATATTTCCCCACAGTTTTTGCTGCTGATAATAGAGCTGCTGAATCATGCCAGTCATCAGCTCACCATGCAAATTTTTGTTTTCTTTTTGAGGTGGCGTTGATGTGAAATAAAACATGGAACTCATTCTTCTGGAGACTATTGCAATCTGCAGGTTTTGGTGGCAGATATTAATATAGGCTATGAGGACATTGTCAACACTCAGGTATATATAATTTCTGTTGGTTGATTCACATTATATCATTTGTCTCATTCTTATTGCAATTCTTTCTCTCTTACCCTGACTTGTGAACATGCGAATTTTTAATCACTTCAGGTCCTGGCATTCAATGGAACGCCTGTGAGGAACCTGAAGCATTTGGCAAACATGGTGGAGACTTGTGATGGTCAATTTCTCCGGTTTGATTTGGAGTACCAGCAGGTGAACATCTGTGTTATCTTTGCTGCTGTAGGGTTGAGAGTCAAATGCTGAGGAAGAACTGCAGTTCTGGACTGGATGGGGCTTTCTCAATGGATTTTGTAGCTTGTCAACATCTGGGCTTCCTGTTGCACCTTTTTTCTCAAAACAAATGCAGTCCTCTTGGTAGTAGTTGATGAATTGTTCTCTGTTTTGATTTGTATCTGCAGGGTCATATGTATCTACATTGTAGTAGCATTCTTCCTGTTTATCAGCATGTGGGTTTCTTGCGGTGATTGCTCAAGGATTTTGCATGCATCTTTTAAATTTAGGATGTTACTTGCTCTCCATCACTTTCTCACAAATGGGTTAGGAATGTTTGCAGATAGTCGTGTTGGAAGCAGCGGCTGCAAAGGCAGCTACACCTGAAATTCTTTCCACTCATTGTATACCTTCAGCAATGTCAGATGATCTGAAAACCTAGGGCATTGTTTTTTTGTTGTTTTGGGTGGGAGAAGGAGATGATCAGGGCATTCTGATATTGCTGATGCGCAGAAACAGTGAGCTGGAATAGTGGCAAAAAGCTTCCAGTATTTTAGCTTTTTTCTTTAAATGTTTCTGCTTCACACCAGAGGCTGTTATTACTACTGCCACTACTTAGTAGTGCTGAATGGAGAAGATCATCTTGTTTTTCTGCAGTTTTCCCATGCGTAGAACCTCTTTGTTTTGCCACTGGCATGTGCAAACTCATGTCAGAGAATCATCAATTGGCTTCCCAAGTCCCAAAGCTGTTGAGTGAGGAAGTGCAACCCATTATTGCTGTATTGACAAATGTGGTTAAGTGTTGTTTTGATGTTTTTGGTTTTGACTTGGGAGTGTCTAGAGTCTTTCTTCCAAACTATGAAGCTGAAATCTCCATATCTCCAAACAATTGTTATTAAATTTGATCTGCCAAACTGTTTCTACAGTTTGAAAATTCTTGATGAAGAAGAAAATCATTATCAGTGTGGTGGGTTGATTGATTAACGTGCATCAGGATAAGAGGATTGATGATAACAAGATGCAAAAGAGATCTGAGGAGGACCATTTGTTTTAATGGTACAACAAGCTGTGAAATTCCAGTTTTGATTCCATCAAATCTTGAGTTCCAATTCTACAAGAAAAACATGCGCAGTTTGATGTTGAAGTTGCAGTTGAAGTTGCAAATATTATGTAGCAAGCAACTTTCCCATTATGGCTATGAGCTTTGAATTCTGCAATGTTGTTTTGTTGTTGATTGCAAGTGACTTTTCCATTCTAGTTTTGAGTTTCAAATCCTGCAATTTTGTTATGTTGTTGATTTCAAGCAACTTTTCCATTCTAGTTATGAGTTCTAGTTGTGATCTTTGCAACCTGCAATGCTGTTTCGTTGTTGATTGCAAGCAACTTTTTTCCATTCTAGTTGGGAGCTTCCGAAACAATACTGCATGTCCTTTGCCTTCTGTCATCCTCAATCGTTTTAAAGGTTTTCAAAGTTGCAAGCTTGCAACATCAAAGATGTTTGTCGCAGATCTTGTTGCTTATGTTGTTGCAACACTGTGCCATTCCATTTTGGTGCTGCATGCAGCTGCTTTTGTATCCAAGCTCTATGCAACAACTGCAGCTAAAAACTGCAGACATACTCTGGTCATTGATTCTTGTGCCTTCTTTGCCTCTGTGTGTCTCTCTACCTTTCTTTGAATTTCAAGAAATCACTTTTGTTTGTCTTCTATCAGCATGTAGCCATGCAGGGTTTTGGTGGATAAAGGCCTGCGCTGGTCTGCTTGAATCAGTACATTTTACAGGATTTCTCCAAAATTGGAACAGTACACCTTTTGGCTGACCTTCTTGGCCATGCTGGTCATCTACATGAGGCAGAGAATACGATGAAGGCAATGCCCTGTAAACCAAATGTGGCTGTGTGGATGGCTTTGCTCAGTGCTTGCACGATTCATGGTAATGTGCAGATGGGAGAACACATCACTAAACAAGTTCTTGAACTCTAAGCCTCTAAACATTGAAGGTTCTGTGCTACTATCAAACATGTATTCTGCTGTTGGCAACTGAGATTTCAGTGAGAAAATTGAACAGCAAACAAAGGAAAGAGATGTAAAGAAACAGGCAGGTTGGACTTGATTGAAGTGAAATAAGAGAAAGCAAAATGCACAAGTAATGTGCTAGAACCCTGTCTGTAAATAGCTTCTACACTATTGAACTGGTAGTTCACTCAAGATAACTAAGAAAACAAATTCAAACCATCAAATCCAGCAATCCCATTGACCTGAAAAAAAAAATCTTCAAGCCTAAACACAACCCTATTCTGCTGAACATTGAAAATAATGGTCCCTTTCTACCATTTCCATTGATCCTCTGAAATTCTCATGAACCTACCACACCCTATTACACATTTAACTGTTAGTTTGCTCAAGATAACTCAGAAAAACAAATTCAGACCACCAAATCCAGCAATTTCATTTTTTCTTCACACCTACACAGTGCACACAAGCTTATTCAACACTCTCTGTTTATTAGTACACTAATACTACCTTGTCAGTACAGTCATACCGACCGAGACCCCCTTCCAATAATTGAAATCTGTGCAGAACTGAAGAGATTGTCAGGGCTGATGCATGATGCTGAGTAAGTACCTATGTGCCAGATACTGAAGTTGTGCTGTGTGTTGTGGAGAAAAGAAGAAAGGATGTACCAATTTGTGTCACCATAGTGTGAAACTGGCTGTTGCATTCAGGCTCATCAACACAACTCCTGGTTCTCCACTCTGCATAATCAAAGAATCTGCAAGTTTGTGGTGAGAGTGCCAACTCTTCCACCAACTTCATTGCAAAAATAGCTGGGAGAGCAATCATGGTGAGGGATCCAAATCACTTTCATCACTTCCAGGATGGTGTTTATTCTTGCATGGACTTTTGGTAATGCTGGTAGTTTGTCTCATCCTATTGGCTGATCCCTAGGGACAAACTAGGTGGTGGAATGCGCCTCTCGGGGTGCATTCTCTAATATATCTAGCTTCATGTTGAAGCGTGCAACACAAGAATGGAGCATACCTAGGGTCAAACTAGGTGGTAGAATGTGCCCAAGGGGTGCATTCCGTGGTGTAAAGGATTTTCACCTAAATTAAGGACTAGAGGCACATGCGTGATTTATCTTACACTCAAAATCCTAGCCTCCCTAGCAATCACTAAAAGCACACATCTATCATGACCAATATATACATATATGTACAACACACTTTCTCTGTTGGAGAAACCAAACCAAATGATCCATGCTCAAGAGTCTACCCAAAAATGATGGGGTGAAATGCAAAAGCTCCCCCATGCTCATGGATTTGCACCTGACTTGTTGTGAAATAGTTAAGCTTGGGAAAAAAATAGGTATGAAAGACATAGACAAACATACAACTTTTTTTAATATTATATAGATAACATCTATCTATTAAGGAAGGTAGTTTTGTTTACAAGTCATGTTGAGATCTCCCAAACCTTGATGCCTCTCTTTTGGTACTGTTGGAAATCTCTCTTTATGAATAGAGTTCTACTGAGGTGGTTTCATAATGTTTGCACATATTTTGCAGGAGTAATTGAATATTGAACAATTTCATAATTTTTTTTTTCAAAATCAAAATAAAAATGTTAGAGAAATTGGGGCAAGTTCATGGTATTGTTGGAAAGCACTTGATGAATGGGATTTTTTGGGAGGTGATTTTATAAATTTTAGACTTAAGGTTGGGGAGATATTGAATTTTTGAGTATTTAATCACTAAAATTCATTAAAATTTTTAAATAGTTTTTTTCAGAATTGAACTATATTTTTAGTGCCTTGTTCACACTTGTAGCATTTACATAATTTTGTTCACACTTGGACCAATGGCACACGCCATATTAGCGGACATGAAGAGGCACATGTTAATTTGCCTTTGTCATATTCATGTAGGATAAGGCCAAGGAATGAGATAATTAAACTTGGAACCCATACTTTTGAGTGACATTGACAAACATCATTTTTTTGTTATGTAGAGGTAACAAGTGGTCCCTTTATTATGTGGATGGACATTTAATTACAACAAATGTACATATCTCCATTTCACTCAAATGCTACCCAATTGCATAGAAAAGTACCTATTCCACATCCAATAATACTGTAATACCTTTTCAGGTTTGACAATAATCAAATTATTTTTGGAAGTGTGATTTTTTACAGAAATTATCTGTTTAAAATGTCAAAATTTACAAAAATATAGAAATTGGTGAGAACCCAAGAGCTTCTTCCTGCAGGTCAGTTCACCATTGCAAAGTAGGTGTTCAATAATTGACAACACTTCTCTATCTTATCATTTAGTGGAACACAATCCGTTAAAGTTGTTGAAAGAGGGCATGGGAACCTCTAGTTTGGTTGGAATAGGGGATGAAACTCAAACTTTGGCACAAAAAAATACAAAGGGATTGAACAGGGTGCCAAACTCGATTTTGGACCAAAACTCAAGGTCAAATGAGTTTGGTCCCGAGTTTGTGCCCATTGACACAATTTTTTGTGACTAGAAGCTTCGCTCACTCAAGAGCTTTTGCTATTGTCATTCTCAATCATCAAAGCTTGCTTATATGCATTTGAGCATGAGTGCTTGCATTAGAGCACAAGGATAAGTATAGCAAAGCAACAAATGAGGTGGTCGAGTCCCAAAAGCCCAAGCGCTTTGCATTTTGAAGGAGTGCCATGGGGTCAATTTGGAACTTGAATGCATGTGAAGTAGAAGGGAGGGAAGGAAATTTTTAGCAATTTTTGCACAACCCAAAGCTTCACATTTCTAGATTTTTGCAAATGAGGTTAACAACTTTAATTGAACTTGTTTGAGAGCATGTTTCAAGCCTAGGAAGAAGATGCCAAAAATATTTACGACTATCACATTCATGATTTGTCTCTTTGGGGAGCGTTTCTTTTGGCATTGTGGTTTGTTTTTGTGTTTTGCACCAAGTTCTATGAATTGATGCAAGAACTCTATTGGTTTCTCTAATCATTCAAGCGGAAGCCATTGCCTAGACCTTGTCAAAGCCCTAAAGTGGAGCTCCAAAGTTCTATCAACTCAAATTTACTACCACCTCTCCCTGACGAAATATTCACTACGCAAATTCTAACATGCTTACATTTACACAAAAATTCATCTATGTTATGGCAACTATGTCATGTAAATAAGGCATGGCATGCATCCATAAGTTAAAGCTTGTAATGGCAAACTCTTCAGGTTGTCAAAAGTGAAAACATGTTTTACCGTAAGACTTTGAAGTGGTTACATTTTTAAAATTGTTCTTTTAAATAGTGATTGCAATTTGAAGTGAAATGCCTCAAATATTGTTTGTGTATGCAAAATTTGATGGAACCCAAAAAACAAGACAACTTTTAATTTTTGTAAATGTAAGTTGGTTGTCAATTTTGTAAATGAACTTGCAAGTTCAAAAAATGTATGTATGAATGGATTATACCATTAAAAAATCAAGCTTTTGACTACCTATTTGAGCCTCATTCTGGTCTACAATTCTTAGGTTTTGTATGAATGGCTTATGGGATCATGCATTTGAGTTTCTGGCCACTTAACCTTATGTAGCTTTGTGGGTCCACTACAATTGAAATGTGATCACCTAATTCCAAATCTAATGCCTTAATTGAATGTTTAACCATAGCTTCAATTTTGAATCTCCATGAACTTTAAGGCTTTTTTTGTGTGCTTCCAATTGAACTTTTGACCATTTCAATCAATTAATGTTGAAGTCTCTAATTCTATGGGTCCAGTTTAGTTCATATCTAATGCCCTAATTGAACTTCTGACCATTTATTTTGAAGCTCCAAAATTCATGGAGCTTTAGGGTTATTTTTTTTAAAAATTGTGCTTCCAATTGAGCTTCTGACCTTTCATGCACTTAGGGTTCAAGTCTTTAAGCTACTGACTACTTCAATTCATCTTTGATGACTCAATTGAGCTTTCGACCACTTATTTTGAAGGTCCAAAGTTCATGGAGCTTTGGGGGTATTTTTTTTTTAAAATTTGTGCTTCCAATCAAATTTTTGACCACTTCAATCAATTACGGTTGAATGAAATAACTTTGTGAGTCCAATTCAATTCATCTATAATGCCCTAATTGAGTTTTTGACTACTTATTTTGAAGGTTTAGATTTCATTGAGCTATGGGAGTATTTTTTAAAAAATTGTGTTTCTAATTGAGCTTGTAACCTTTCATGCACTTAGGGTTTAGGTCTGCAAGCTACTAACTATTTTAGTTCATCTCTGATGGTTCAATTGAACTTTTAACCATTTATTTTGAGGGTCCAAAGTTCATAGAACCTTAGGGGTTTTTTTTTTTTTTTTTTTTTTTTTGGGATGCCGTCTGCCCAGCAGCTGTGGGGAGCATTCACCCCCACCGGGCGGGGGGAGGGGTTGCTTCCGGCACAAAGAAAGAAACGGGGGGGGGGGGGGGGGG
>Ga0116227_10012201_pt1 | contig 14107 bp, 11 predicted proteins | sample S1TSphgellanicum_FD_89693 | JGI IMG/M metagenome (GOLD analysis project Ga0116227, IMG submission 89693) | Host-associated microbial communities from peat moss isolated from Minnesota, USA - S1T2_Fb - Sphagnum magellanicum MG | ecosystem: Host-associated > Plants > Peat moss > Unclassified... | reverse complement strand
TTCCCCCCTTTTGTTTTTTGCATACTTGAGACATGTTAAAAAAATAACAACTAGATGCCTTTGCCACACCCCCTTCCCCCATCCCGCACTAAATTTTCTATTCAAAAAATTGCATACCCAATTTTTTTTTCAAATTAACAACATGTCTAACCCCAATCCGTATATAAAAATAAATTAAATGAAGGACCAAAACCTATATAAACTTGGCATTTCATTGAACATTATTCGACAATAATGCCCTCTTTACATAAATTGATTTGAAAAGACAAAACTTTTGCCTAAGGACAAAAATTTGAAACAACCTTCTAGACTTTGAAGAAACCTTTCACAACTTCATTTTTGACTCATGTGAATCCTTCTAGACCATTTATCTTGGAAATACATGTTTTTCATATTGCATTAAGAGTCATGCTTTCATAAGTTGGAGAATATGACCTTTTTCATCTTGTCAGTTTTGGTTTTTTTAAATTATCTTTTAATGAAATTAATTACAATATTCATGACAAATAGTTCTATTGGTCATTGTGGATGTTTTCAGGGTGTATGTATTCTAAAGTGGCTCAATTTTTGAAAAACAAGAGTCCACAAAAGTCCATTCTACAATGTTAATTAAAAAAAAATCCACATTAATAAAAAATCGACTACATATTCCAAATATATAAACATCTAGAAAAAAAATTTAAATTTGAGGAAAATTTTATTATGTAGGGACTTAACCATTCAAAAGGCTTTAATTAAAATTAGGATTCAATTTTTGAGGGAAGATTTTCACATAAAAGTTTATTATTTGATGTTACACCATATATTGAGTCACTATAAATAATTTGGAATGAAATTCAATATGAATCATTTTATTTTTTACCATTCCAATCCATCAACCAATCCATGTTTTTGTATTTCAAAAGTCCATTGTGAAAAGTGGGTGTACTTTTATTGAAAAATAATCACATAGATAGTTTCATAATCAAGTTTTTAATGTATAGTTAATTTCAAATTCTTAATTTGATAAGTTTTATTATTCATTATAGGTGTCCAAAGAAAAGGCACGTTGTAGAAATGGGCACTATGATTAAAAAATGAACCAACTTAGTGGCATTCACCTTTCGAAGAGTGGCATCACTTATTCAAGGGAGATCAACATGAACTCCTCGTGTATTTTACCACAAAAAAATTTAGTATTTCATGATTGCTCATGTTTTGAATCAATATCAAGTTCAATGGGCATTTTGTCGATTTTGGTTCATCATCACGTACTATCTTAGGCACTAGTAGGGGAAGCCAAATGCGTTATCTCATCACTCATATCTTGTGCCAAAGAAGGAAATGAAGCTAATGACTAACAATGTGATGTCATCTTCAAGCTTGAACACCTTTGATTTCAAACATTACTAATAACTCCTAATAACAAAACCTTTTTTTTTGTTAGATCTATGAAATTTGGAAAAAGATTCTCTTGTTATCAACGTCAAAGGCTAATAAAATTGAAATAAAATTCAAAGTTTTTCAAGTGATCATGATAAGTTCAAGTTCCAAGATGGGCTTTTACATGTTCCTATGGTCCTATTTGGTTCCAAGTTCTCAATGCCAAGCATTACATTTTGGCTATATGTTTTTTTGGATTCAATAAGACCATGGAATTAATATCTCAAGATTATTAATGGTCATAGCTTTGGAAATACATTACACCAATATGCATCCAAGTTCATTTTATGTTTCATTAGATTTTGAATGAACTTGGACAAATTTACAACATCATGAAAGTGACCAACCATTAATGATGAGGACCAATTACTATCAATAAGTGAATTTAGTAATCAAATTCATTAATAGTTAACGCTAGTCTCTTATTTCATATCTAAGTTAGACTAGGAACCTAAACAAACACCGAAGAACCCAAAACTAGGTTAAGCAAAAGTCGAGCACCTAAGAACCCAAGTTATTTAACTTAAAATGCTTAGCCACATAAACCATTTTAACCCACCAACTTAAGGTGCAAATGTGAAGGTTGAACCCCTCACCTCCTTTCAACTCCATGCTTAAGGAATAAATCTTTAATCATTGGACCATTATTTAAATAAATGAAATGATTTATCATCATATATTATTATCCACATTCTTTTTTTAACTCATGCATGTGTAAGTTATTGTAGGTTAAGTTACTACATTAATTATGAACAATTTCACCCTATGTTAATTTTAATTATTTTAGGTTAATTCCATCCTAAACTTAGCATATCATGACTTAGTAATGGAAATATGCAAAATTCATTCATTCATAATTTGTATGTTTCATGCATTAATATTGTGCATTGAAAACACATTTGACACAAATTTATAGGAAGATGCAAAATTCGTTTGACATTCACTCGTTCATAGGTTCATATTTCATTCATCAACACATTTATCCATGTGTCAAATGTGTTTTCAACACATGATATTCATGTGTAAAATGTATGGACCTATGAATGAATGAACTTTGCAATATTTTCATAATTAATTCGTCAAATGTTAAATTTGCGATGTCATTCTAGGTTATTTTAGGCTATTACACTATAGGTTATTATTGGCTATTTTAATTATTTCACCTTATGTTATTTTAGATTATTTTAAACTATTTTTTATTGTTATAGGTTACTTGACTTTATGTTTTTAAAAACTATTTCCCCCTATGTTATTTTTTATTACTTTAAGTTATTCCACCTTATGTTACTTGGGTTCCATGTTGCTACACACTACCAATGACAATGAAATGACCAAAAAACTTTGTTATTTTTAGATATATACAGGATTCAAATTTTACAAAATATTGTCCAACTATCATCCAAGGGGATACCACCCCTATTCTTAATTCATTGAAATTTTGGAAGCAATTAAGGTGGATAAACATTAAATTAGCTAAGCAAGTGGGGATTAAATCCTTGAATTAGGTACTTAAAGGAAGAAGTTTTTATTGGAAATTAGCTTAATCTGAAAGGAAAAAAAACATGTTAATTTCTTGAAATAATCTCAACATATTCAAATGAAATAACACATATTCACATTTATATGAAATTACTTGTAAACATGTGTATGAAATTGGAAAAACACAAAGATTCAATTTTTTTTTGAAAGGACACAAAGATTCCAAAAGACATTGAAAACATAAAGAGATTTTTTTTTTCGATATTTTAGGATCCATAAGGACATTTTGAAACATTACAAGTTGTAAAAAAATTATTTTTGAAATTTCCGGTTTGGAATCAACCTCTAATAAATTTGTAGTTTGGAATTATCTTTTTGTACACCCTATGATTATAGCCCATCCCACCTAAACTAGCTTTGATGAAATCATCATCACTAGAATTTTAGGTTATTATTGGATATTCCAAGCTAATTCACCTTACACTAATTTTGGTTATTCTAAAATATTCTTGGTTATTATTGATTATTATAGGCTATAATTTAGGCTACAACCTAAAATAGATCAAGGGATTTAAAAAATTAAAAAAAATTAAATAACCTAACGTGGAATAACTTAAAATAATTGAATAAAAACCAAAGTCAAATAGCCTAGGTATAATAACCTAGGATGAAATAACAAAAAAAACTAGAAATAATTTAAGGTAGAATAATTGAAAATAACCTAAGGTATTCAAAGCAACAATATTTTTTAAAAAACCTATTTAATATAGTGAATTACTTTGATTAGTAATGAATTATGTCAACTAGTATTGAAACATGACGATTACATGGTGACCCTATAGTGACATAACTTTAGATAATGGGAAATGATTAAGGTGAGCTAAACCTATTTCAGTTTCAAGATCCCATAATGATTTAGGTAAAATGCACCCTACTTTTGTACTAATGATACCATATGTTTGAAAGAATTTGTCAAATCATGTGATGTTTATATTTGAACAAAGAATCTTCATCATCACCCTTGCCATCATGGACTTTTTCAACCATTATCAATCCATGCATCATCATGGTTTTCAAACTCCATGGATTTCATCATGGATCTTCCACTTTCCAACTTATATGACCCCATTTTGCTGGTGGTGGATCACTTGACAAAGATGACTTGTTTCATTCTTTGTATTAAAATAATAATTACAAAAAAACCTTCAAGTTATTTTTTAATTTATTTTTTAATATATGGCCTTCATAATGATATCATTTACAATCATGGACCTTAGTTTAAAAGAAGGTTTTGAGCTTGTAAGCATAAAGGTGAACTTATCATAAGCCTTCCATCATTAGATGACAAACAAAACATGTCAATCAAGTTTTGAAATAATACTTGTAATGCACAACCAATTATCATTGAGATAATTGGTCAAACCTCTTGTCCATGACAAAATTTACTTGTAACAAAATGGAACATCATAAAGAACAATCAAGTTTCAAAGTTGGAGATCAAGTTTGGCTTTGATGACAAAACATCAAGACAACAAGACCTTTAGAGAATCAAGACTACCAACAACTTGGTTCCATTCACCATTGATAAATAAATCAATGACTTGACATTTTAGTTCATACTTTTAAACTTTGTGAAAATTCATTTTATGTTTCATATTTCATTATTGAAGCCGTACCATGCATCCACCATTCCAAGAAAAATCTTCAAGTCGCCTCCATGATTGAAATTAATGGTCAACAAAAGTATGAAGTGGATGAAATTTTTGACTTGAGGACATTAAACCATCAATTATAATACTTCATTCATTGGTAAGGATATGATGTGAATGAACACACATGGGAACCATCTAAACATTTATCGAATGCCATGGAAATGGTGAAAGAATTCCATCATCGATATCCAACCAAGCTCCAGGACATTCTTTGTGGAATTCATTACTAAAAGAGGAGGTGATGTCATGGATGCCCATCATTGGCCAACATCATCATAGATGTATTTTATCCATTTTTCATCTAGAATGAATCAAATTCATCCACCACTAACTTGTATAATTCATTTATAATTCATGTTAGTTGATTTGCACAATTTGTGTTTTTGTTTTTTATTTTCATGTTTTGTGTTTGAACTCAAAACTTGTCCTATATTTGTAATGGTTGGTTCATGTCTTTTGGAAATCCTCTTGTCTTGGTTGTTTTTATGCATGTGGCATCATTGCTCCTTTAGTTTAATAGCAAAGTTGTCATGAATGGTACATTGTTTGCCCTTAAAGTGTTCATATCAAACGATGAATTCATATCTTCATAGAGCACATATTTCCTAAAGGCACCATGTGATTTTTTCCCCATTGTTGTTACAAGTTGACACAAAACATTTGGGACATAAATTTTAATTTTGGACAAGTCTTTTGCATTGAAATCAATTTCACTTGGTTAGAACATGCCCAATGGCAACCTTTTAATAATATTTTAGACATCAAGTGTGCACCATTTAGTTTTTCCCCCATCCCCACCCATGAACTTGAAATGATAGATTGTACAAATTGAGAGACTATTTAACTCTCACCATATAGGCCAATCATTATAATTGGCCAATGAAAAAAAATGATTTATTGCTAAGAGATCTAGTCATTTCTTGCTACATGTGCTCAAAATAAAACACTATGAAAGTGGGCAGTTTTTCTAATCCAAATAATATTAAGGATACTTTTCTATAAATCTTCATCCAAAAAATACTATAACCTAGCCAATTTATTATTGCCATTTGGCATGCTCTTATGTCATCTATTGATGATAGGTTTCTAACCTTCAAGCATTTCACATATGTATATGTTAGACTTGCTCAACAAAGGTTACCAACAATTGTAATCATCAATTCTAGCATGTTGTGGCCACATTTGGCCAAGTAATTTGGCATTTTTTCACTTCATCCTTTTTTATAATGGACATGCATGGATGGGCAATGAAGCAAAATATTTATTTGCATGGTCAAAATTAGCCTTTAGCTTTGGGAGGAGTTCATCACCTTCAAATTGCATCAGTTTTGGCTTTTTATCTTTCTAATGTGCGACTCAACTATTGTGAATTTTTATTAGTGGTTCTTGGTATTCTAAACTTAAAAGTCCAAAAATAGTTTTTTTGGTTCTCAAGTTGTAAATAAATTTATTAAAAAATCTAATTCTTGATTTGGACCATGTGAATGAAATTACATCAATAAAGTAGGGTTTGTAGGGGTTAAGGTTGTTTCCTCTTAGGTAGATACGAAGTTGTAGGTATTGATTTTTTCAAACATTGCATTTATGGGTTAAGTGTCATTGATTCCACCATATTTAATTGTTTGGGTTATCATGATCAAATAACAATTTTGTGTATATGTTGTTGAATGGATTCATAATTACACATGTCATGTACATTGCTAAGCCCATTCTTGATTGGGGTACCAAGAATGAATGTTTTACTTTTAATTTTAAAGGACTCCACAAGTTGACAATTTCAAGTTTTCTATATATTTGCATGATTATAAGTGTAATGGATTGTTGTAGCCAATATATAAAATGATGTCATGTGAAATTAATAAAAAAAAAAAAATTTAAATTTGGATATTATATGGATTTCCTTTTGAGTCCCTTAAATTAACTATATTAATTAAGTGTTTAATTTTTTCAAAAGGAATAAAAAGGAATGCATTAAATAAGGCAACTCATGTCAATATTTTTTTATGGATAAATATTGTTGTATGTAAGGCAATGTTCATTGGAGACATTTGATTTTATTATAAACCATATGAAAATTGTGAAGGTAACAAAATTCATTCTTTGGGGCATTAGGGAAAGAGATTTTTCTTTTTGGCATGTTTGGTTAATTGTTTTTACTCATTGGGATTTGAATTTGTAAATCAATGTGTAGGTCAAATGTGTAAGAAATAATTATGCAAAAAAAAACTCAAATTATCCATAGAAGCTTATTTGAACATTTTTTGCATTTTTGCATTTGAACCAAAGTTTCAATGGATAATGATATACACTTGTGAAAAATCACCAGCACAATAGGAATTATCTTAATTTGTACACTTCAAATTTTGTCACTTAAATTTGTCCCAAGTAGGTGTTATTTGTAAAAAATATTTTAAAAAAAAAAGATACTATTCATTTTTCCTTTTTTGGAACCTCATCCATGAATGAACCCTATTTGCAAGATAATGTCCTCTATCTAGTTTGTTGAATGTGATTGGTTTTTTGGGAAAAAAATGAAAGTTGAATGTCATATATTTGCACATGATATTTATAAATAATTTTCTCTATTAAAGAATTACCTTTTAGTTTTTGGTTGCCAAAAATGGTGCAAATTATATACTTATGTCAATTGACACAAAATTTGAAGGCATTTCAATAGTGCAAATCTACCAATCATTTTTACTACTAATAAACCAATGGGACCAATGTGAAATTGATATGTTCTTGTCAATGATAAGATAGTGGTTGCTAAATCTTCTTCATTGACATGATAAAAAAAGGAAAATGAAAAAATAAAAAAAATAAAAATTTAGGGCCTAGAATTATCTTTAGGTAAGGATTGGTGTACTTGAATCAAATCAATGGTGCAATGTCAAAGTCCAATTTAAAATCCACTTGATTTGGATTGGTCATCTAGGATTGTTGAACATGTGACAAAGAGTTTCAAAACAAATAGCTACATTAAATAAAACTATTGCTGAAAGTTCCTTGTGTGTAAGTTGTGGCATTTGCAATAATATATTGGTTTTTCATGTAACAAACCCAAGACTTACTAGCAATAAAATTGGGCTTCTAAGATGTAGGTGATGTATGAAACATAATCAACAAATGACTTATGAATACCCCGCGAAATGATTGTGTCTAAGTGAGGAAAAGAAACCAAAATCATAAGCATGATGATGTGTTTTAACATCTATAGTTGAATACATGGATTTTTTCATTATTAAATGTAAAGAATCAATGTGGCATTCTAAAATAACCAAGGCATGATGGTGTTTTTGGTTGTAAAGTTTGAAAAAATGGCACAATACAAATCCACTTGACCCTAAATGTGGTCATTTCCTTGCAACCACATAAGAGTGCCAATTTTATGTTTTTATGCCATGACCCTAGTTGTCACGGATGACATCCCTATTATCATGGATGAAATTCATCTATGAATGTCCACCTTTCATCCTCTCTTCCATTGTACATTCATAATGTAGTTAAGAACTTACCCAAGAAGATTCTTTGAAATATTTTGAAATATTTTTAGACATCTTGAGTTAGTGTGAAATATTTTGAGATTTTTTTCCTTGAGCTAAGTTTATAACAATATATAAATAAAGGTAGTTTCCTTCATGTTACCTTTAGTTTATTTAACATTGATTTCAAATACAATCTTTCACCATAGCCATGTTCTTGTCACAATTCTCATATTCTATGTTTGAACTTAAAATTAGGCTTGCCTTTGACATGGTTTACTTTTGTCCTTTGAAATTCCTTTTGTTTAGGTTGTTTTTGTGCCTATGATATTAGTTTTGGGCTCATGACTAGGGTTGAGGCATGTGAAGGGAAATGGGTTAGAAGAAAAAGGATATCTTATTGTTAATTTTTAAAAATGATTTTCACTTTAGGAGTTGGAAATCACAAGGTATCCTAGAATTTTGGAGTAAGGTTTGAACATCAAAGCTTGCCCAAATTGGGTTTTTCTTACACCATTGGAAAGGCCTTGAAAAACAATTGTTTAAACTAGAATCACAATTCCAAATTTTGAAACATAAGTTACATGGTCATTTTAAATTACGCGCTCCCAAGTCACGGGGTGAAACCCACTTGAGGGTTTCACAAAGTCAAGTTGCGGAAAGTTGAACTTGGTAGGCTCCTGGCTTCCAACTCTAGAAAGGGGTAGAGGGTCGAGTTGGGAGCCCCGGGATTAGACTAGGAAGAGGGACTAGATTAGCTTGTGTGAATCTGCATCCAAAAAAAACCAACCAAATCGGGTTAGTTTAGCATTCGGAACACCCTTTGGTGTTGGGACTTGCCACGGGCACTTGGACACACAAGAATCACCACGGCCCGGACTCGGGGGAAGCCACCACCTTCCCCCATATACCCCATATAGTATTCTCTGCGGCTGGTCGCAGAGGCTACATCCGAATGGCACAAATTCCCGGGACTCCCGAAATGGAGTCCCAAAATTGTCCTGACGGGACTCCCGGAACTTTGAACCACCATAACTCCCGACTGCAGAGTTGGATCGCGACGAGGTCTAAACCAAAGTTGTATCCCTCGTCGAGATCTTTTCAACGCCATGTCGCACGCTCAAATCGGACGTCGGGAAGAGGTCGATTCCTGACTTTTAGTGGTCGGGAGTCAAACTGCCAGTTTGACTCCCGGCGCTTCTTTTGCCCATAACTTGGGCTGCAAATGTCCGAATTGCCAATGCGAGGGCATTTTCGATATCTACGTTTCAAGACCTTTCCAATGACACCAAGAACACCCTAATGAGAGGTGTTTTGCCCCTTGTTGTCGAGCTCTGAACATTCGGGAGTCCCGGAAGACTCCCAACCTCCAACTTTTCCAAGTGTTGGGCTTCACCCTCACACTTGGCCAAAGTGGGGTTGCGACACAACACATTTTCAACCCATGATGTGTAATTCAAATATGTGTGAAATTGAACATGCATCCATGTAATCCATCCATAACAAAAAGGTTTTAAATTATGCCATACTTGGAAGGGGGACCTTTTACTTATCGAGTTGGCGATAATAAGCTCAAAAGTATCTTGTTTAAGCAACACCATGTTGTAAATTATCAAAACTCTCCACCACCACCTCCCTCCCACATGCTTTGAAATCATTAATGGTTTCATATGGGTTGATGGACATGAACATCACCATGTGGAGGCAATCAACTACTACACACCTCACCTTTGAATCCTTGATTTTTTCCATGGAGCGCAAGCACCATGCTTTCAACACATGCCATTCACAAAAAAAAATTAAAACAAGATCTTGACCCCACATAATCCTACCATGGTACATGTAACACTAGTGTGGTTACCATGGCCCTTACCATGAACATTAAATATGTTATGGAATCCTCATGTTAACATAGTACCAAAGCATAAGACAATGCAACAAAAAATAAAAAATCAATGTACAACTTATCGTAATGTTCGGAGTTCTTGTGGGGCATCATCCATAATGAAACATGATGGTTTCTAATCTAGCATATGCGAAAAAAGCTTTGCTCACAAAGCACTTAACCATTCCACCAAGTTTTCACATGTTTGTTGATTTGTGATAACCCAAGCAATTAGCACCTTTGTGTGATGAAAATCAAACACCATCAATGTGAATAAGTGATATTTCATGTCACAGCCCTAATTTTGGGCTCGTAACCAAGGCAAAAAGGTTACAAGGTTGTGAGTTAAGAAGAAGCCCCGGAAGTCAAAGCAAAAAGGACGCAAGTGTGTGGGTCAAGAAGAAACCCAGGAATCACATCACATACTCCTGGGATTGTAAGAAAATGTGAAGGAGTATGAAGGAGTGAACCCTCACACTCCCAAGGCAACTCCCACTTTGGGAGATGGAGTCCCGATGGACTTCCAAAACTTCAGAGAGCAATTTCAAGGGTCAAAATTCAATGACTTGTGACGTTCTTTATATCATTGGAAAGCTTTTGGAACTTAGATGTCTAAAATGGGCTTGCATTACTCATTTGGACATCTGAAACACAAAGTTATGGCCAAAAGAAGGGCCGGAAGTCAAACTGCCAGTTTGACTCCCGACCAAGAAAAGTCAAGAATCGACCTGATTTACTTGGCTGCAGAGGGCGTGCGACATACCGTTGGAAAGCTCTTGACGAGAGCTACAACTTTGCTTTAGACTGCATCTCAATTTGAAGTCTGCTCACAAAGTTATGGGGCTCCAAAGTCATGCAAATCCTAAGTGGAGCGATTTCGGGACTCCCATTCAGGAGTCCCGGGAGAGAAAAACCATTTGAATGTAAGCTCCATGGCCAGCCACAGAGTACACTATAAGGGGGGAAGGTGGTGGCTTCCTCCAAGTCCGAGCCATGGTGAGTCTAGTGTGTCCGTGTTACCCATGGTTCATTTTAACACCAAAGGTGTTCCAACTATGCACTAACCACTTTGTGTGGGTTGTGTGCAAGCCTGTGTGAGTGAGTGAAGCTTGTCAACCCTTCCTGGTCCCATCCCGGAGCTCCAACACGCCCCTCTACCCCTCAAAGTGTTGTGAGCTAGGGAGCGTGCCCCAATTCCTCCCTCTTTCGTTATCTTCTACTTGGACTCACATTTGAGTCTTTCGAGGAGTTGGGAGTGTGTCATTTCACATCATTGGTGCCAAACATGGCATCCATAGAAATGATCGAATTAGAGCATGGATTGAAGTTGCATAAGTGTTTGGATCCCTATTGTGAAAGGGGCATGAATCCCATTCACTTCACTTGCATCCCAGAAATAAAAAAATTCATCAAGATGAACACAACCCCATGACTAAATGGAAAGCGTCAAGTTTATGTGCAAACGCCAAGTGCCCCTCTTGTGCTTCTGATCCAAGTAGGTAATATCTTGGAATTTTAGGAAATCATCCTGAGTCATCCATTCATTTGCATTCCCCTGTGCCCACCAAATTTCTTTATGCTTGTCATAAATTTGTTTCATGGTGTACCCTAACCCTAATTGGGTCCATATAAATTCCTTCAACTTATGAAACATGTGTGGAACATATGTTGACATCTATGGACCCTAGGTCACATGCATTGTGAATAGGATCTCCATTGGCCCGAGTGTGAGTTTGATGGTAAAAAATGATTTCCACCACAACTCGTTATGTGTAAAACCTCTTTAGTGGGCCAAACAACCGCACTTGATTGACTTCATGTGGTTGGGGTCTTTGCGGGTCTTTCGGCGCATAACCACATTTATACCTACAAAACATAATTTCCATTCAATCAAATCAAAAGACACAAAAACGATTAACCTTAAAACTTGCAAAAATGACCAATGGAAAGGGTTTATAGGTTTTGAAATCATACCAAGTATGTCCAAGGTGATTTTTTATCCTTGGTTTTTTACATCTTGTTGAGGGACAAATTCTTGGAGATGTACCATTCAATCACAGTTTGCATATCCCCTCGTTCAGCCTACAAAAATACAAAGATACAAGCATGGAAGATGTATGAGGTTTCAATTGCCACGTAGTTTTGGTTTCCATGCCTAAACCCATCTATTAAAGGGGTAGGATGAATATGTGATTTTGGATGAACAAGGTTGTTAGGATAGGGACTAATTAGGTAACTTTGTTAGTTTGAATTTTGAATTTTTATTGTTTTGATCATGATGACATGATTTGGGATAGTTCAAAAGGTTATAGTTTTGGAGAAAAAAATAGATGATGAAACATAGAGTTTACAGAAGACTAGGAGGAGTTGTAGGTATTTGTACTAGAAAACCACAAACTTTGTTTTGATATAACACAAATTTTAAGTGTTGATTTAGATTTTTTTTAACAAAACATGGGATTATGCTATAATTTGGATTCATGTTTTAAGTAATACAAAGAAGCACACGTTGTGGTGTTGTCATTTCTTTTTAATGTGTTGTTCACATCTATTGCAATTGTCAAATGGGGTTTAACTCTACCAAACTTCACATGTAAAACAAGGACTTAACTATCCATGATTTCAACTAATGTAGTGGTGCATTTAAGATGCTGGTTTAAAATAGTTTCATCAGATGCAAAGGAAAGTTTCCCAGGGAAGACCTAACTAATATCTATTTCTTCCCGAACAAACAAAGCTTTAGAAACCACTTAAAGGCACCAAGTTCAAGGGTTAGGTTTTTATAATGTAAGGGAACTTTGCAAGGGATCTTTTTATTACAAAAGTGAAATACTTGTAGCTAGGATGGCAACAAATTAAATCAAATACCTGCTCCAAATGATTTATATCATCATGGCCATCTATGAAAGCACACCACATAGTTTTCAATTTTGGATGTCACTCCCACTTCTTACATGTTTGAGATTACTCTATGAACAATCTTTGACATGAACCCAAGAATCTTTTCAATAATTAGTTCTTATTGCTGAAGATCAAATCTAAGAAGGCCCAACAAGTCTTGGTGACATTGCTTTGGAAACCATAAAAATCTGTAGTCGAAAATGTCTTGGACTACTATGGTTATTCGAACAGAATGGGACTGATCTTGATAGTGATGAAGGATGTTGCGGTGAATCAACCCCATATTAGCATGAACAAGTGGATGTAGTTTCCCAAAAGTGCTTTTACAAAATAACTTGAATGCGAGGATGATGTGAAGGCATTCCATGTTAGGTGACAATGGATGTTCCTTATCCATTTCTAACATGATGGTTTGTAGCTCCTTTTCAGTGTGCTCCCAAGGGCATTGAGGTCTAGCTTGTAAAGGAAATCATTTTAACAAATGGTGTAATGGTGACCAACCCCATTTTGCTTTCTTTTTTGTGGCCTTGACATGTTTATCAAATTTGTGCAATTCCTGCTGAACATAGTCCTTTTTTTTCTTCAAAGTTTTTGCAACTCCTACCTTTTTCTCATCATATTCCTTTTTCAGTTGCAGGTATTGCAAGTATTCCCAAAGGCATTTCATTTTATTAAACTTGTTCATTGTGTTCTTTCCACCCCTTCCAGATGTCCATGCATTGAGGGATTGTTTAACAATGTCACTAATGTGCCTTGTCCTTTTAATCCCTCCACTAATCAGCATGGAAAAAGAAAAGGATAAGAAAACATTGTCTAAAAGAAAGAACCAAAGAAAACAAAATATTACAAACCTACACTTACAAGTAGATAAAGGTACCATTGGCCAAATGCAAAAATTAGCATGTTGCCCAAAGCAGCTTTTGTTTCCATTTTCATCAAAAGTGCCATAGTCTTTTCAAGTTTTTCCAAGATTTTCTTGTCCATCACAATGTATGTTTCTAATAGAAGAACATAAAGTCCATTGATTTTCACTTCTACCAAAGGAGGAGGCAATTCACAAGAGCTTTCAACTATGAAACTTTTTACAATTGCTTTCACCTTTGCTTGTACATTAATTCTTGTGAAATGCGTTGTATTCTTCGGTGGCATAAACCTAGATGGGAATAATGACAAGGGGGGGGGGGGGGGGGGGTTTTGTTTTCCCTTGAAAAGGGGTATTGGGGGTT
>Ga0116227_10012200_pt1 | contig 14108 bp, 13 predicted proteins | sample S1TSphgellanicum_FD_89693 | JGI IMG/M metagenome (GOLD analysis project Ga0116227, IMG submission 89693) | Host-associated microbial communities from peat moss isolated from Minnesota, USA - S1T2_Fb - Sphagnum magellanicum MG | ecosystem: Host-associated > Plants > Peat moss > Unclassified... | reverse complement strand
GTGGCGCCTGGCCCGGTCTGGACTCCGCTGCAGGTCAGCGGCGGGGCCTCGATGGAAAAGCTGGAATCCTTTGGTGGGCAGACGCCGCTGGGCCGTGCGGGTCAGCCGGCGGAACTCGGCTCGATCTATGTGCAACTCGCCGCCAACGATGCCAGCTACGCAACCGGCCAAGTCTACGGTGCCGCAGGCGGGACCGGTATGCCGTAGTTAGGCGATTTGCCGGGGCGATAGCCCGCATCGCCCAGCGCGATGTGGGCTATCGGGCGGTGAGCACGGCGCAGGCGCTGCACTCGCCCTCCACCTCGACAATCGAGCGCTTGACCACAAACCCGTCGCGGGCGGCGACCGTGGCGACGGCCTGGCCGATGGCTTCGTCCTCGAACTCGGTCACTGACCCGCAGGTGCCGCAGATCAGGAACTGGACGGGGTGGGGATGGTCGGACTCCTCGTGGCAGCCGACAAAGGCGTTCAGCCGCTCGACGCGGTGGATCAGCCCCTGGGCGAGCAGGAAATCCAGCGCGCGGTAGATGGTGGGCGGCTTGCCGTGGCCGCTGCGGTCTTTCAGCCGGTCGAGCAGCGCGTAGGCGCCAATCGGCTCGCGCGCCTGCAGGATCAGCTCCAATACGGTGCGGCGCATATCGGTCAGCCTGGCGCCGCGCTTTGCGCAGGCCTGCTCGGCCCGTGCGAGGCGCTCTTGCAAAATCAAGGCCTCCTGAGGGCTGCCTCCGACCACCAATGACCGCTCCCTGTTGCTGCGCTCGCAGGGTGGATGAAATCCACCACCTTGGCCATGCAACATGCCGGACAAGGGCCGATTTCATCCACCCTGCGAAGATGAAGGCCGGTACCTGATATGCGCGTCGCGCGCACTCCACATCCTGCCAGTGTTACGTTATAGCGTACGGTGAGACATGTCGGGACAAGAGCGTGGTGACGAGGCTGGTGATCGGGCTGCTGCTGGCGGCATGCCTGGGTGGAGGGGCGCGGGCGCAGATCGTCGCGGCGGAGAGCGCCTATGCCGATATCGCACGGCAGGTTGCCGGGCCCGGCCTGTCTGTGATTGCCATACTGAAGAACCCGGCTACCGATCCGCATCTCTTTGAGGCCAGTCCGTCCGTGGCGCGCGACGTCGCCGAGGCGCGCATCGTGATCGAAAACGGCATTGGCTACGATCCCTGGATCGGGCATCTGGTCGCCGCATCTCACACCGCCGGCCAGACGCAGATTGTGGTCGCTGCATTGCTGCACCGCCGGCCCGGCGACAACCCGCATCTGTGGTACGATCCTGCGGCGATGCCGGCGCTGGCGCGCGCTTTGGCCGGCGACCTGATGCGGTGCGATCCCGCCCGGGCCAGCGACATTGCCGGGCGGCGGGACGCGACGCTAGCCAGCCTGGCAGCCCTGCAAACCCGTATCGACCGGTTGCGGCAGGCCAATGCCGGCGTGGCCGTCACCGCCACCGAGCCGGTATTCGGACCAATGATCAAGGCGCTCGGCTTGACCGACCGGCATGCGCGCTTCGAGCTTTCGGTAATGAACGGCACCGAACCACGCGCCGGCGACGTGGCCGGGATCGAGGACGATCTGCGCGCCCACAGGATACACGCCCTGATCACCAACGCGCAGACGACCGACACCGAGGCAATGCGCCTGGCCGGTTTGGCGCGCGCCGAGCACATCGCTTTGGTGGCGATCACCGAAACCCTGCCGCCGGGCCTCAGCTACCAGCAATGGATCGGCGCCGAGCTGACCGCATTGGAGGCCGCTTTGTCGGCACCCGGCCGGTAATGATGGCGGGCGAGGCTGCCTTGCGCTTCTCTGGCGCCGATCTGTCGCTCGGCGGCAGGGTTGTGCTGCGGGATCTTGATTTTGCCATTCCGCAAGGCGCGTTTGTCGGTGTTCTCGGCCCGAATGGCGCCGGCAAGACCACGCTGCTTCGCTCGGTCCTGGGTCTGGTAAAGCCACAAGCCGGGTCGATCGAGGTGCTGGGCTATCAAGCCGGCGATCGGCGGGCGCTGATCGGCTACATGCCGCAAACGCGTGCGCCGCTCTCCGACCTGAAGCTGAGCGGTCATGATTTCGTGGCCGCCGCCGCGTGCGGGGGGGGCTGGGGTTTGCCGGTGTTGAGCCGCCTCCAGCGCGGTGATGTCGAGCGGGTGCTGGATATGGTCGATGCGGCCGCCTATGCGCGCCGCCCTGTCGCCACCTTGTCCGGCGGGGAACGCCAGCGCCTGCTGCTGGCGCAGGCATTGCTCGGCAGCCCGAACATGCTGCTGCTGGATGAGCCGCTCTCCAGCCTGGATCCACATCACCAGGCGGCGACCATCGGATTCCTGCGCGATGTGCAGCAGCGTCTTGGCATCACCGTGCTGTTCAGCGCGCATGAGCTGAACCCGCTCCTGCCAGTGCTGGACCAGGTGCTCTATCTTGGCAGCGGACATGCCGCCTTGGGGTCGGTGGAGGAGGTGATCACCGCGCCGGTGCTCTCCCGGCTATATGGCGCGCCGATCGAGGTGCTGCATGTGCAAGGGCGAATCTTCGTGATGGCGGGCGGCCATGAAGTAGAGCGGGATGCCCATGTTCACCTATGATTTCATGCAGAACGCCTTTGCTGCTGCCCTGATCGTGGCGGTGGTCTCCGGGGCGGCCGGGTATTTCCTGGTGCTGCGCGGCCAGAGTTTTGCTGGCCACGCCCTGGGTCATGTGGGCTTTGCCGGCGCCACCGGCGCCATTTTGCTGGGCGCCTCGCCGTTCTGGGGGCTGATCGCGGTGACCACACTGGGTGGGGCGTTGATGGGTTTTGCCGGTGAAAATCTGGCGGAGCGGGATGTGGCGATCGGCATGGTGCTGTCCCTGGCGCTTGGGTTGGGGCTGCTGTTCCTGAATTTCTTCACCGGGTCGTCGATCCAGGCAACGAGCTTGCTGTTCGGCAATGTGCTTGGGGTGGATGCGGCCACGCTGTGGCGCATGGCCTGGGCAGGGGTGCTGACCCTCGCGGCACTGGCGGCGATGTCGCGCAAGCTGCTGTTTGCCAGCGTCCGGCCGGAACTGGCGGAAGCGAAAGGCATCGATTTGCGGCTGATCTCGATGCTGTTCCTGGCGTTGGTCGGCGTGGCGGTGGCCGAGGCGGTGCAGGTGGTGGGCGTGCTGCTGGTATTCACCCTGATGGTCGGGCCGGCGGCGACCGCGCAGCGCCTGAGCCCCACTCTGGTTGGTGGTTTCTGTCTGACGGTGGGGTTGGCGGCGGGGCAGGCCGTGGCCGGCGTGGCGCTGGCGTATCTGACGGATTGGCCGACGAGTTTCTGGATCAGCGCGCTGAGCGCCGGGTGCTATCTTGCGGCGCAGGCCAAATAGGAGCCTGCACAGGCACAGCTTCGGTGGGTCGATCCGCCGGCCCTTAGGGCCCGTTCGAGATTAGCCGAATCGGGTTACGGAACGGGCCCTAAGCCTTTGTTTGAAGCGGCATCTTTGTCGGCGTGCCGACGATGCCTTACCGGAAAACATCCTCTGGGTGTCGGCCTTCAGTTCGGCGCCCAAGCTCATTCCCAGGCGCTCCGCATCCTTGGGCAGCCCCTCCAAAGTCCGCTTCAGCAGGAACGTGCCATCGGCGCGTGCCACCAGGCCGGTCAGGCGCAGCATGCCGTTGGGCAGCACGCGGGCATGGCCGCCGATCGGCGTGTGACAACTGCCATCCAGCACCGCCAGCATGGCGCGTTCGGCGGTGGAAACCGCGCGCGCCTCGGGGTCTTCGATGGCGGCCAGCATCTCGCGCAGCTCGATGTCGTCCTCATGCACCGTGACGCCGACAATGCCCTGCGCCGCCGATGGCACCATCACCTCAGGATCGAGGATGACCGAGGCTTCCGCCTCCATCCCCAGGCGGCGCAAGCCGGCGAGCGCCAGCAGGCTCGCCTGGCAATCGCCGGCACGCACTTTGGCCAGGCGCGACTGCACATTGCCGCGAATGGTGGTGATGCGCAGATCGGGCCGCGCGTGCAGCAATTGCGCCTGGCGGCGCACCGAGGATGTGCCCACCAGCGCGCCATAGGGCAGCGCCGAATAGGGATTTTCGCCGGACTCGACAGGACGTCCGAAAATCAGCGTATCGCGCGCATCCTCGCGCTTGAGCGTGCAGGCCAGCACGATCCCGTCCGGCAGCCTGGTTTCCAGATCTTTCAGGCTGTGCACGGCAAAATCGATACGACCATCGAGTTGCGCCTCGTCGATCTCCTTGGCGAACAGCCCCTTGCCGCCGATATCGGCCAGCCGGCGATCCAGCACCGCATCGCCGGTTGTCTGGATCGCGTGCTCTTCGAATACATCCATGCCACGCAGCACCGGGCAGAAGGTTTTCAATATGTCCAGAAAAGCGCGTGTCTGCACCAGGGCCAAAGGCGAGCGCCTGGTGCCGACACGCAGCGGCAACGTGCGCATATGGCGTTTGGTGCGGCGCTTTGGTGCGGCGGCAGGGGCGGCGTCGAGATGGGTGAGGGCGGTATCGAGCAGCACGGCGTCAGCTCCCTAAGAACGGATAATTCAGCCTTATCACGGCCAGGTTGAGGACAGCGGCGAAGCTGACCCAGAGAAGATACGGCACCAGCAACAGGCTGCCGGTGCGGGTATACGGACGAAGACACAGGATCAGCGCGAGCACCGAAAGCCAAAGCGGCAACGTTTCCGCCAGCGCCCAGTCTGGCCGGTGCAGGCGAAAATACAGCGCGCTCCAGGCGATATTCAGAACGCCATTGGCGGCGAACAGCCCGGCAATGCGGGCCCAGGCGCGCAACGGCGGCGCGGCCTGCCAGGCGAGCGCGCCGGCGATCGCCGTCATTGCGAAAATTGCTGTCCAGGCCGGGCCAAACAGCCAATCGGGCGGCTGGAACCAGGGGCGGTGCAGGCTTTGATACCAGGGCCCAAGCTGCGTCATCAGGGCGCCGATACCGGCCACGCAACTGGCGCAGAGGAACGCCACCAGCATCGGCTTCAGCAGCCGGCTTCGTGATGCGTGTATGGTCAAGGCCGGTGTCATGGTGTGACGAAGCCGAACAGATGCGCCAGATCCTTGAAGAAGATCTTTGCGTGCGCGGCGGGTTTGGCGCGCACCAGCTTCTTGTTCATATAAGCGTCCCAGGTGAGTTTCTGCACGTCCGCATCGCGGCAGATGCTGACGAATTTCTCGCGCCTCTTGTCACTGCTGTACCAGAACCACTGCATGATGCCGAGAATCAGGAACACCCGTCCATGCGCCTTCATGAAGCGCCGGCGCGGTTCGCGCAGCGCCCGCACATTGCCGGTGGCGCAGAATTTGGCGACGGCCTGCGCCGCCAGCCGGCCACCTTCCATGGCGTAATAAATCCCTTCGCCGGAGGCCGGCGCCACCACCCCCGAGGCGTCGCCTGCCAGCACCACATCGCGCCCATTATCCCAGCGTTTGAGGGGCTTCATCGGGATCGGCGCCCCCTCGCGCCGTATGGTCTCCGCACCGCTCAGCCCCGCCGCGGCGCGCAAATCAGTGACGGAGCCGCGAATCGAAAAGCCCTTTTTCGCCGAGCCTGAGCCGATGCTGACGGTATCGCCATGCGGAAACACCCAGCCGTAGAAATCCGGCGACAGCTTGCCCTGGTAGAAAATATCGCAGCGCCCGGCTTCAAAGATACGGCCAAGCGCATCCTGCGCATGCTCCGGCGCGCGAACGATCTCGTGATAGGCAAACACATAGGGCATTTTCTCCGCGCCCTTGATGCAGTGCTTGGCCACCAAGGATTTGGCGCCATCGGCGCCGATCACCACGCGTGTCCGCACCCGGAAGGGCAGCACCGAGCCATCCTTCTGCTTGCTGTGATAGGCGACGACGGTGACGCCATCGTCATCGTGCTCCACCGCATCGAACATCCCAATGCGGCGTTCGGCGCCGAAATCCGCCGCGCGTTCACGCAGCCATTCATCGAATTGCGCGCGATCGACCATGCCGACGAAGCCGCCATCGATCGGCATATCCACCTGCTTGTTCGCCGGCGAGACCATGCGCGCGGCTCGGATGCGCGCTTTCAGCTGCTCACCCGGAATAGCGAAATCGCGGATCAGCCTGGGCGGAATGGCACCGCCACAGGGCTTTATCCGCCCACCCCGATCCAGCAGCAGGACCGAATGGCCCGAACCGGCCAGATCGGCCGCCGCCGTGGCCCCGGCCGGGCCGCCGCCGACCACCACCGCGTCATAAATATGCTCGCTCATGCCACGATCTCTTTCAATTTTTCTGTGCGCATGGGGCGACATGTCCCGGCGCTCTCGCCGACGTGGAAAACCGATTTCGCCAAGTTCGAAGCAACGAGAAACAGCAATGCCTGGAGGCAGAACACCGCGGCATAGGCCGGCGCGGGTGTGCCGAGCAGCGCGCGGAATATATCGCTCGCACCGGTAGCCAGCAGGCCGCCGGCGCCAAACGCCAAGGCCTGTGCGGCACCCCAAAGCCCCATGCGCACACCTTCCCTGGCGCCGGCGCCCTGGCTCGCCAGACCCATCATCGCGCCGATCGCCGAGACGGCGAACGCGCCATTGGCCGCACCCAGCGCGAATACCGTTATTTTCAGCGGCCAGGCCGGGCCGACCAGCCCGGCGCAGGCCAAGGCCAGCAGCGCCAGGGCCGAGCCGAGGCAGCCGCCCACTGTCCATAGCCGCATGGCCTGCGCGCGCCCGGCGCCGGCGGCAAAACTGCCAATGGCGACCAGCAGCATTCCCGCCATCACGCCGCCATGTTGCAGCCCGGTCAGCGCAGCCGTCTGGCCTGGGGAGAGCGCGAACACCGCGCCGGCAAACGGCTCCAGGATCAATTCCTGCGCGCTATAGGCGAGCATGGAGACGAATACGAAGATGGCAAACCGCCGCGCCTTCGGCTCCGCCCACACAGCGCGCAGCGCCGCGATGAAATCGGGTTTTTCCGCGCGGTCAGCGGAGATGACCCGTGTGCCTTCGATGCCCCAAACCGCCACACAGGCAAGGATGAAGGCCATGGCGGCAATCTTGGCGGCAACCGCCACCAGCAGCGGCAGCGAGAACGGGTGCAGCAGCCTGCCTGCCAGAGTGGCCGTCAGGGCGATCCCAAGGATCATCAGCAGCCACACGATGGTTGCCGCCGGCCCCCTGCGCTGCGGCGCTACACGCTGCGCCATCAACACCAGCAGCGATGTTCCGGCCGCACCCACGCCGATGCCCACCAGGCCAAAGGCTGGTACCGCCAAGGCAATCCCGAGCAGCAGGTGATGCGCCATCAGCGCCGTTGCCGCCGCAGCACCTACCCCGCCCAGGGCCAGACATGCCATGCCGCCGATAATCCAAGGCGTACGCCGGCCGCCAATATCGGAGCCAAAGCCCAGACGCGGCCGAAGCACCTGAATGGCGTAATGCAGTGCCACCAGCACGCCCGGCAGAACTGCGGGCAGCGACAATTCCACCACCATCACCCGGTTCAGGGTGACGGTGGTCAGCACCACCACGCTGCCGAGGGCGGCCTGCACCAGACCGAGCCGGAAAATCCCGAACCAGCTGAGGGGCTTGCCGGTCATCACCCGATCCCGCGCAGCGCGAAGGCGCTCACCAGCATGCCGATCACGTAAAGGCTGGTGCCGGTGGCGTTATACCAGGGCGCCTTTGCCCGCGGATCGCGCAGCAGCCGCGTCATCAACGCCAATTGCGCCACCAGAAGAAGCGCCACCGCCACTGCCTGGGGCCAGAAACCCCAGCGCAGCAGCAGTGCCACCACCAGAATTTGCGGTACCGCCATGACCACGCAGGCCAGCTTCGCCGCGCTGTCGGCGCCCAGAATCACCGGCAGGGAGCGCACGCCCATCTGCCGGTCACCCTCGATCGCTTTGAAATCATTCAGCGTCATGATGCCGTGGGCGCCCAGGCTGTAGAGCAGTGCGATCGCCACGATCTGATGCGCCGGCAACCCGCCCGCCATGATGGCGGCGGCGGTGAACCAGGGCAGCCCTTCATAACAGGCGCCGCAGGCGGCATTGCCGAACCAGCCATTCAGCTTCAGCCGCCAGGGCGGGGCGCTATAGGCCCAGGCGAGCGCCAGCCCCAGCACCGTGGCGCCGAAAGCCCAGCCGCCAAGGCACGCGGCAAGGCCGAGCGAGAGAAAGCTCCAGGCCCCCGCCAGAGTCAGCCCGCCATGGCCGGGCACCCGGCCGGAGGGGATGGCCCGGCCAGGCTCGTTGATGGCATCCACATGCCGGTCGTACCAATCATTCACCGCCTGGCTGGTGCCGGTGACCAGCGGCCCGCACAGCGCCACGCCGGCCAGGATCAGCCAGACATGCCCTGAAAGCGGCTTGCCTGAGGAGACGATGCCGCAGCCAAAAGCCCACATCGGCGCAAACCAGGTGATCGGTTTCAGCAGCTCCGCATAGGCGGCCCAGCCGGTGCGCGGCGCCCGCTTCGGCCGGTCCGCCTGCGGGGCGGAAACCGCCGTGCCGTCCAATGCGCTAATCCTGCTCATTGGTTGCCAAATCTCCGAGGCCATAGCGGCGCAGTTTCACATACAGGCTCTGCCGGCTGAGGCCGAGCATCTCGGCGGCGGAAGCCCGATTATCGCCGGTGAGCTCCAGTGCGGCCTCGATGCAGAGTTTTTCGATAACATCGGTGGATTCGCGCACCAGGTCTTTCAGCGGCACGCGGCCGATCAGCTCCGTCAATTGCTCGATCGAGCGCGGCATCGGGCTGGCTTGCCTTGCATCCACCTGCAATCTTGGCCCGACATTGCGAATGGCGAAGCCGAATGATGGCTGGCCGCCATTGCCGATCGCGACTGCCGAAATCTCCACCTGCGCGACCGCGGCACTCTCATTGCGCACCGTGGTGCTGAAAAACCTGACCGAGCCGCGCTGGCGCAGATTGGTGATCAGAACATCCAGTTCCACGCCAGAATTGCCGACCCACCGATCCAGCGACTCACCGCGCGCCATATCCTCGTCGGCAAGCCCTGCCATTTCCAGGAAGGCGCCATTCGCGGTGAGGATATTGCCGGCGCTATCGGTGACGACAAATCCGTCCGGCGCGCTCTCTACCAGTTTCAGCAGCTTGCGCTTCACATCCGGCACGCTGGCCGGATCGGCCGGGGCGGCGGCAATCCGCACCAGGAACAAGGTGGCGTTTTCCTGGCGGAACAATGAGGCGGCGACCACCACATCGGCGCCGGTGGAGACGAGGCGGGCGGAAAATTCCTCTGGCCTGCCATCGGCCCTGATGGCCCCGAGATGGGCCTGCACGCTTTCCAGCGTGTCGGCGGTAAAGATATCCGCCAGGGCCTGCCCGGAGGCCTGCTGCAGCTTGTCGCCGAACAGCCCGCGCGCGGCGGGGTTTGCTTCCACCACGCGATGCCGGACGGTATCGAGAACGATCACCGCTTCAGCCGACATCTGGAACAGCAGGCGGTAGCGCGCTTCCACTTCCCGCATGCGCGAGTAGTCGCGCTCAAGGGTTTCCTGCGCCATCATCAGACGCTGCTGCAAGGCGGACATGGCGCGAAGATCGCGGCCAAACGCCACCATCCGGCCATTTTCGCCTACCTGAACGGCGCAGTACAGAACCGGCACCGACCGCCCATCCGAATTGGCGTGGTTCAGATGCCGCCATTTCGGCTTTGCATTATGCGCCGCTGCATCGGCCAGAAGATGCGTCACCTTCGGCCGGCTATCGGCAACGACTGTGGACATCAGCGTGCGGCCAACCCATTCGCTACTGGTATCCAGATCGTCGGAAAGCTCTTCACTCTGAAAGGCGATATCGCGAATTATGCCGGTGGCATCGACAACCAGAGCAATATCCGAAGCCGTGGCAATCAGCGTTGCAACAGACCGCGCATCAAGCTCGCCAAGCGAGGCGTCAGGAGAAACGAAAGTCTTCACGAGGGACGAGATCCTCCATTGCATTTCCCGTTTCCCGCCTACCCGCGCACTCTAGATTTCTTGTATTCCCACCCGTTGATAAGCCGGAACGATCTTATTCCCCTTCTGCTCGGGAGGGGCGTTCCTGCCACATAGGCAAATTGGTGTCTATTCATCGTTCCCGTGCCAGCAGGGAGACCAGGCACTGCGCCTGTTGTACGGCTTGACGGCCATCGGCCGCGGTGCCATCGGCGCCGACCAGTTCGGCAAGTTGTGGATACGCAATGAAAGGCGGGCCACCGACCATCACCCCGACTGCCGGGTTGCGGGAGGCGCGACGGATTGCCTTGATATCGGCGGCCAGGGAGTCCAGCCGATCGTCGCAGGCCACAGACAGGCCGACCAGGCTGAACCATTCGGCTTTGACCATGCCGACCAGATCGGCGCTGGTGATCACCGGCTCCCTGCGGATGTTCCATCCGGCACGGCGGAAAAAATGCGCCAGCATGGCAAGGCCGAGGCCGTGCTGTTCGCCGGGCATCTGCACCAGGAGGGCGCGCGGGCCTTCGCGCCCCGTCTCCACCGCCCCGTCGAAGGCGCCGGTGACCAGACGCATCACTTTGGCCAGCCCCACCAAGCCTATGGTGACATCGGCAAAGCCGCACAGATCCTCTTCCCACATGGTGCCGAGGCGGTGGGCCGTCGGGGTGAGCAGGTTCAGCAGCAGCGACTCGCAGGAAACGCCGCTCTCCTGCATGGCTTCGACAAGATCTCTTGCCTGAGCCTGGTCACCCGCCATTACCAGATCGGTGAGGGTAGACACGTTTTCCAGAGTGGGACCGGCAGGCTCGGCGGCGGCGGCGACCGTGCTGCACGATGCGCGCGAGGTGAGCAGGCGCGGGATCACCTCATCGCGGAAAGTACGCGCCAGCACATCGCGACAGCTGTGATCCTGCGAGTCGCGCAGCGTGTTACGAGGGCGCCCGGCTGGCGAGAAGCCGCGCACGATGCGCATGGCTTCCGCCTCCGAAAAACTCTCATCAGTGATGGGCTGCTGTCTCATTGGCGCCATTAGCTGCTTCTCCCCCTATTGAAGGCCTTTTTTGGTCAGAAGTGTCAAGCTAGATTTACGTAAGGTTTCCTTGACAGTCGGCTCGGCGTCGATTTAGCCTCCCTGACAGGCGAGCAGACCTCCGGTTCTTCGGAGCCTCTCGCAGCCGCAGGGCCGAATGATCTTCACCTGCGGTTTTAAGCGACGGGCGAGTGCCATGGGGTGTTTCCGTTCCCATCGGCTAGCGCACCTGCAGGGGAAGGCGTTGTCAAGCTATGTTCGCACCATCCGTATTAGGCCGCATGATGGACTCGGTGGATTGCGCGCCCTGGGGCGCATCCTCCGGCCGGCATCTTCTGAACGAGTCAGCTGAATACTCGGCTTTGCCGCAGCGCAGCATAGGCCGCACGGCGCTTTATACACCGGAACAAAAGCGCCGCCGCGATGCGTCGCCATGGACCCTGGTTCAGGGCATTCTTGCACCGTTGCAGTTCCTGGTCTTTGCCATCAGCCTGGCTCTGGTTCTTCGCGCACTCGCAACCGGCAACGGTGTGGAGCTCGCCACCGGTTCGGTGGTGGTGAAGACTTTGGTGCTCTATACCATCATGGTGACCGGCGCGATCTGGGAGCGCGAGGTTTTTGGGCGCTACCTGTTTGCCCCGGCCTTCTTCTGGGAAGATGCGGTGAGCATGGTGGTGATCGCCCTGCACACCGCCTATATCGCGGCACTTCTGTCAGGCGCACTTGACACTCAATCGCTGATGCTGCTGGCGTTGGCGGCCTACCTGACCTATGTGCTGAACGCGACCCAATTCGTGCTTAAGCTGCGCGCTGCCCGGCTGGCCAGCGCCGGATGGCCGCAGGCGGCCACTGGTGGCCCGGCTTCCCACGGCCTGGGGCACGCCTGATGTCAGCAACGATTGCCGGGTGCGGCGATGCCCCTATTCTCCGTGAGCGCGGCCAACGTGAAGTGTTTTGCGGCCTGACCGGGATCATCTGGCTGCATCGCAAAATCCAGGATGCGTTCTTCCTCGTTGTTGGTTCGCGCACCTGCGCGCATCTGATCCAATCCGCCGCGGGGGTGATGATTTTCGCCGAACCGCGCTTTGCCACCGCCATCATCGATGAGCGCGACCTGGCTGGGCTGGCCGACGCAAATGACGAGCTGGACAGGGTGGTGAGCCAGCTTCTGGCGCGCCGGCCGGAAATCAAATTGCTGTTTCTGGTCGGCTCCTGCCCGTCGGAAGTGATAAAGCTCGATCTTTCCCGCGCGGCAGAACGGCTTTCCCAGACGCATATGCCGCAGGTGCGGGTGCTGAATTACTCCGGCAGCGGCATCGAAACCACCTTCACCCAGGGCGAGGATGCCTGCCTGGCCTCGCTGGTACCGATCATGCCGAAAATCGCCGCCGGCACCGCCAAATCGCTTCTGGTGGTGGGCGCGCTGGCCGAGGTGGTGGAAGATCAGCTGCGCCGCCTGTTCGAGGCGATGGGAATCGACAAGCTAGGCTTCATGCCGCCGCGCCGGTCGATCGATCTGCCCGCGGTGGGGCCGGGAACAATGCTGCTTCTGGCGCAGCCTTTTCTGGCCGATACCGCGCATGCGTTGGAAGCCAGGGGCGCGGTTCGGCTGGCCGCACCTTATCCGCTCGGCGCCGAAGGCACCACTGCCTGGCTGCAGGCGGCGGCACGCGCCTGGGGGGTGAGCGATGCGCGGTTTGCTGCCGCCACCTTGCCGGCGCGCGAGCGCGCCGAGCGGGCATTGGCGAAGTTCCGTGCCGAGCTTGGCGGCAAGCGGATTTTCTTCTTCCCCGACAGCCAGCTGGAACTGCCTTTGGCGCGTTTTGCGGCGCGCGAGCTCGGCATGGAGATTTTGGAGGTCGGCACACCCTATCTGCACCGTCAGCATATGGCCGAAGAGCTTGCGTGGCTGCCAGCCGGCACGCGGCTGAGCGAGGGCCAGGATGTGGAACGCCAGCTCGATCGGTGCCGGGCGGACAGGCCGGACCTGGTGGTTTGCGGGCTGGGTCTTGCGAATCCGCTGGAGGCGGAAGGCATTTCGACGAAGTGGTCGATCGAGCTGCTGTTTACCCCCATCCAGGGCTATAATCAGGCGGCCGATCTTGCTGAATTATTCGCGCGGCCTTTGGTGCGCCGCATGAAGCTGGCGGTGTAGCCGTGCAACTCACGCTCTGGACCTATGAAGGGCCGCCGCATGTTGGGGCGATGCGAATCGTCACCGCAATGGAAGGCGTGCATTACGTTCTGCATGCGCCGCAGGGTGATACCTATGCCGATCTGCTGTTCACCATGATCGAGCGTTCGAAAAAACGTCCGCCGGTGACCTACACCACTTTCCAGGCGCGTGATCTTGGCGGCGACACAGCCGAACTTTTCAAGAATGCGGCGCACGACTCGTATGAACGGTTCAAGCCGCAGGCCTTGCTGGTGGGCGCCTCCTGCACCGCTGAACTGATCCAGGACGATCCCGGTGGCTTGGCAAGGGCGCTGAACTTGCCGATCCCTGTGGTGGCGGTGGAGCTGCCGGCTTACCAGAAAAAGGAAAATTGGGGCGCCGCCGAAACCTTTTACCAGCTGGTGCGTGCTTTCGCCGGCCCGAACGCGCCGCCGCCGGGGACCGCGCGGATGCGTGGCGAGCGCCCACGCTGCAATATTTTGGGACCATGCGCGCTGGGGTTCCGGCATCGCGATGATGTGCGCGAGATTGCCGGGCTGCTTGGCAAGCTTGGTTTGGATATCAATGTGATTGCGCCGCTGGGGGCGACGCCCGCCGATCTGGCGCGGCTGGGCGATGCCGATTTCAACGTGGTGCTGTACCCGGAAATCGCCGGCCAGGCGGCTTCCTGGCTGCAACGGACATTTGGCCAGAAAAGCACGAAAATCATTCCGATCGGCTATGGCGCGACGCGTGACTTCATCGCCGAGGTAGCAGCCCTGGCCGGCATCGATGCCGCGTCCGTATTGGCGGAAGCGGCCTCGAACCTGCCCTGGTATTCGCGTTCGGTCGACTCGACGTACCTCACCAACAAGCGTGTATTCATCTTCGGCGACGCATCGCATGTGATCGCCGCGGCCCGCGTTGCCAGCGAGGAAATGGGGTTTTCGGTTGTCGGTCTCGGCACCTATAGCCGCGAATTTGCCCGCGAGGT
>Ga0116227_10012199_pt1 | contig 14109 bp, 13 predicted proteins | sample S1TSphgellanicum_FD_89693 | JGI IMG/M metagenome (GOLD analysis project Ga0116227, IMG submission 89693) | Host-associated microbial communities from peat moss isolated from Minnesota, USA - S1T2_Fb - Sphagnum magellanicum MG | ecosystem: Host-associated > Plants > Peat moss > Unclassified... | reverse complement strand
TGTAGGGAGCTGATGAAGTCAGTGGGGAAGTTGTGATAGTTAAGTCACTATCATACATACTACTGTTGATGGTCCCTGAACAGGTGTGAGACTGGCACTTTTGTTCATACCGGTGTGTGTGTTCTGTTTTTTGTTGGTTTTTTGTCTCCCCTTGTTTGGTTCTTTCTTTGGCTTCCTGAGGAAGTGTTAACCTTGCTGTTTCTTCTTCATTGTGAGAATGGAGATTTCTCTATTCTTATGAAAGATATTCTAAACTTATCTATATCCACTTCCAGGAGCTGGTGAAGTCAGTGGGGAATCATGGCAGCTAGTCACTGCCATTTATGATGAAGGTGGATGGTCTGATACTTTGCAAGTGCACTCATAAGGTCATGACTGCCCTCATCATTCTTGTCATGTTTGTTTTGTTTTGGCAGGAACTGACATAATGGTTACCATCAAAGTGCTCTTGTGGATTTTTCTCTGCCTTCTAAATTATGTGTTGCCTCTCTGCAGATATGCAGCTAATGTGGAGAGAAATCCAGAGGATCATGATGCCCTCTATAACTGGGCCTTGGTTCTCCAGGTAAAGATGTTTACTCACTGGTTGTCCAAATAGTTGTCCTTCATGGCTCATTGACAGCACTTGTCATCATAGAGAAGATCACATCTCTCTGTAGATTTGTGTTTCCACAACCTGCTTGACACAAGTTTGGTTTTCACTTAAAGATCTTCAACTCTCCCTGTGGCTATCTTTATTTGTCTTTGGCCAAACAGGAGTCATTCTCTTAATTTTGTGGTACAAGTTCCCCTGTTTTACACCTGAGAATATGAGATGAGATTGAACTACATTAGATTGTCTGTGTTGGTTCTTGCAGGAAAGTGCAGACAATACAGGACCAGAGATGGATTCTGTCAGCAAGGATGCGCTGCTTGATGAAGCTTGCAAGAAGTATGAGGCTGCTACACAACTCTGCCCCTCCCTACATGAGGTACTTGATATGATCCAATTTGCTTACAAGCATATTTTCATCACAGCTTGTCCTTGGAGTGGGAAGGTAAAATCCAATACTTGTCTCCACATCGTGTCATGATTACATGCCACATAGCTCAGCACAAAGCTGCTGGTTGTGTAGTAAATGGAGTGGTGCAGGAGTGGATTAGGAGACACACGGTACCATTGGTGTAGCTATTTTTCTCAACACTTGTGTCCTTGTTCAGGCTTTTTATAACTGGGCAATTGCAATATCTGATCGAGCCAAGATCAGGGGTCGAACAAAAGAGGCTGAAGAGCTTTGGAAGCAGGTACATTCTCTAGTCCCCAGGTATATTCACTCCAACAGATGTTCTAGTTGCTGTATCTTTATCAATGTAGTATCCAGATGGACTGCAATCCTATTATCTGCTGGACTATGTTGTGCAGATTTTTCTGCAATTTCATAGATATGGGCTATAGCATTGTTCACAGCACCTTCATCTATAATGGGCCTCAACTTCTGAAGTTATCTGGCTGTTGAGTTTGCAGCCTAATCCTTGAATCCCTTATTGTATTGGGCCCTCAGACAGGGCTGATGAACATTCATAGCATCAAAGCACATGCCTATAATATAACCTTTTTGGTCTGGTCTTTGATTTAAGGAGATTGTGGATGCAGGCATGTGACAAATATGAACAAGCTGTACAACTCAATTGGAACAGTCCTCAGGTTTTTTGTGACTTCTTCTGTAGGGGGTTTTTCTGTAGGAGCGTTGTGCATTGTGTAACATCAATAGTGTTCTTTGTATGCCTGTCCTTATCTGGAGGGGTGAGGAAGAACCAAACTTAATTATGCACTTGACTCTCTGCAGAGCCCCCCACCACCACCTTCTGTGGATTCTTATTCTCTATTGTTGAACATTTGTTTTGTTAAGAGAATGCCTGCATAGATCCTCATGTGTTTTACATGTTGAGGGGTGGTGGCAAGGAACCTCAGATGATCACAAATTTGTTTAGTTTTAGGGTCCTGTGCTGGATTCCCTATTGATTTACAGGACTGTATAGCACTCAGAACAGATTGGTTGCCCAGCTGGGCAGTTCATCTGCTTAAAACCAATAGAGGTAATATGACACGCTGCATAGTGCTTAGGGACAGAAGTGAACTCAACATTTTAGACTGGAGTATCTTCAGGCAATTAGTATCTTTCCTTCTCAAGTCTAGACTGAGAATTAGAGTAAACTGTCCTTGAGGTCATTGTTAAACTAGTTTGAAGATCATGGTGATTTATTCTCCCCCAAATTTTTGAGTTAATAGTTAATTGACTGTGGCATCCACCTAGTGTGGAAGGTGGACTAGAGGCCCCTCAAGGTTAGTAAATAGATGTCAATGCTGGATTCAACCAACAGAGGCTTTGATTTTGAATGGAGCCATGTTTTCTTAGCTTGTGTTTTTGTTGTGCAGGCATTGAACAATTGGGGCCTTGCTCTTCAGGTAGATCCCTCACTTCCCATAATTGACTGCTAGGAGCTTTAGTGTGAGACGTAATTAATATTTATCACTTGGAGCATTCTTGAGTGACAACTATGAAATTTTAAAATGGAACTGTATAGAACCAAATGCTTTAGAGTGAATCCCAGTTTTTAATGATTTATTTGCTTACCTACTTTGCTGTCTTCTTTAGGAGCTTGGTGCCATTGTTCCACTGAAGGAGAAACGTGCAATTGTCAAGAAAGGAATAAGAAAGGTAGCCCCACAGGTCTTCTGTCTCATTTTGTGTGGCTTTCATCATGATAAAACCAGTGCCTATCATGGCCTGCAATGTGAAAATCTAGCAGTTAATGTAGGCCTGATGGCTGAGAGTCAAGAGAGGGAGCTAGAGTGAGTTATCAAGGATGAGGTCCTTCAGAAGAACTCTCAGTATTTTGTGTGGATGGATATGTTTTGCTGTAAGCAACTTACAGTTCAGGGCAGCAATTCAACTACGGTTTGATTTTCATCGGGCTGTGTACAACTTGGGCACTGTTTTGGTGAGTAGGTCAAGACTATCTTCCAAGCTCTTCATTATTGTTCTGTACCTGCCCTGTCTGATTTTGGAAGTGACAAGATCAGTTGAGATGGCACTAAACTAAGGAAAACACTGGAAGGACTGGGCAGACTGTGGTGTGCAGACTTCTTATATTTGTCATGTTGCAGTACGGATTGGCAGAGGACACTTCAAGAAGTGGGCAAAAAAGGAATCCAAAGGAGCTGGCACCTGCAGATCTGTACAGCTTGTCTGCAGTCTACATAGCAGCTGCACATGCCCTCAAACCTGACTACCCTGTATGTTCCCTTCCTGTTTCTCCTGCTCTCAAAAGCACTGTGGGCCAAGAGCTCTGTCCCTCCATACAGGGGGACATTCTTCTGCTAATTCTATATTACTTTGGTTTGGGATCTCAGTACACAAGTTTATGTAGCTACCATGTGCTTTTCACATGAATACACAGGACATGCATTTAGCCATATATCTCGTTAGCTTGTCAACTCACTTATAAAGGTGATGCTTTTAGGCTGCCACTGAAGTAAAAGCACAATATATTTGTTTTGTAGACAAGAAGGTCCTGGAATATTCTGAGAGGAGATGGTTCACGTTGGTGGGAATGCAGGTGTACCGGGGTGCCTTACGTCTCGTGCGCTCCATGGTAAGCTTTTACTTCCCACTTGACATACTTTCCTGACTGACACTTTGTATTTTTGACTCTCAGATCAACTTATTTGAATGCTGAGGATACTCATCATCAATTTCAAAATCTTTATTCGCAGTTGCCATTGCCATACATGAAATCAGGCTGGTTGAAGATTGCCCCTCCTGGAAACCCATTGGCGCCTCATTGTGATTGGATGCGGTTGTGGTTTGTGCTTGACCATGAAGCACTTTATGAGGTATGGTTGACAGCAATGTCAATGTCATAGTTATTTCAGCAGGATTTGTGAAAAACAGTTTTAAAATGCAAGAATTACAGGGTCATGCATGCGGATCAAGTATGGAGGAAGAGGCCAACTGTGGTATGTGTCTAGAATTATTATAACTCCAGTTTCCTGAAGTTGAAAGGTGCTGTGTTTTGTAGATGGAAAAAGTTGACCGGAAGTCTTTGGCACATAGCTATTCAAAGCAAGTCATGTTTACAGAAAGTAGTGGCTCTAGCTTACCAGCAAGGCCATCCATGCTCAGAATAGGAATGGAGGACATTGTGCACATGGCCCCCTCTGCAGATCTGAGTCTCCCTCCTGGAGGTGGCTTTTGCATTGAAACTGTTTCTGGTCCACAGAACTTGGTCTGTCTCTCTCTATCCCTTTCCTCTCTCACTCACTTTTGGAGTCTTTCTCTATGATGCCCTGTTGGCATTGTCATCCCAGAACTACTATATTTTCTCCTCAGAATGTTAAATCAAATGCATTACTGGGGTCCCTCATCTTTCTTGGTTTTGCAGAAAACTTGGTAGGTATATCTTTTGTACTTTTCACAGTAAATCTTGTTCTTGACCTAACAAACTATGTGTGGTTTGATGGGAGGAGAGCTGCATGATGATGTATATTGGTGTGTTCTACTGTCAGATCCATTGTACTGTATTTTCATTGTTGATAAACAAGAGATTACAGCTGCTGAAAGTTATGGTGCATGGATGTGCACAGATAGCAGAAACATGGGATGCGACAGATTCATGGGTGGATGCTGTGCGTCTGGTGTATACCATCTATGCCCAGGGCAAGAAGGATGTACTTGCTGGAGTGCTGGTTGGGTAACAAAGCACGACATAAAATGATTTTTTTGCTTCCACAGCTTGTTGGATTAGGTGTTGAAGATTTGGGGCAAACAGTATCTTTCATGCAATTTTGATAGGTCATCTTACGAAATTGTTTGTGGTTTTTGCCACAGCACAGTTGCCACACTTGGCTCTAATCCAACAAAATATAACAGTGTAATCTCCACCTCCTCTTCTAAAATACAGGTGGGTCATTGTCTTATTTTACTAGACCATCAAGACTCATCATTCCATTGACAACCAATCTACTTCCAGGCTGAGTTGTGAGAGAAGGAAGCTGTCGATGGCTTCTCTTCTGATCCAGTAGTCAATAACTTCAGATAAGTAGGTTTGGGTCTCAAGATCTGAATATTTTTGGAATTTAGACATGGAACCTTCAGCAGTGATGTGCTTGTTTGTGTCCAATACTTAGAATGATGGTGTTAAGCTCATCACATAGATGACTCAAATTTATCTTTGCCTGTTCATATGTTTTGTCTGTAACATTCAAAATGCAGATATTTGGGCACAGTGTAGCTCTCTTTTGAGCTTGTTACCTAATCTAGGGGATACTAGAGGTTTTGGGGGAGTTCTACTTAAAAGGCAAGACTTCAGATTGTAAGAAAGAAGAGTGCATGAGAGAACTATTTTGTTGACAAATGATTCAAAAGAATGGATTTGAGCAAATCTTTATATTAATTAGGGAGTCTGTTGCACCTAGCAATGCAATTGCTTGCAATTTTGAACCCCACACACCTACAACTGTGATTACAAATACTTGTGTTCTCTGACTATGGCAAAAGCTTGAAGTCCTAATTTCAACTTAGGAAATACCTTGTGGGCTCTCTGCAAATTTTTTTTGTTTGGTTCTGATGGTAGAATAAATTTGAATTCCAGGAAAACCAAAACAAACATGACAAGAATGAGTGCAGTCATAACCTTGTGACACTGCAGACATAACCTATGAGTGTCACTAACAAAGTATCACACTGTTGTTACCTTTGATGTGAAGAGGGTGAAGACACTTTGTCACAGGTGATTGTTGTTAGGATTGCACTTTCATAGGGTGTGCCCCCGACAGTAGGTCAAAGTAGGCTAATACCACAAATGAAATATATCCTATATTGGATGACATTTATGAACTTCAAAGTGAATACTCTACATAATTTCTATCACAATACATACATATTGTATTAACAAATACAATTGAAGAATGGATGAATGGCATCCATCCATTTGGATGTCATTCAGATGTTCATCAATATCTTGCATCTATGTATGAATTCATTCATTAATCTTAGAAGAAATATATCCAACTAAAAGAGTTCAAAAATAATGATTGCGTAAATATGCAATATATATGAAAAATTAAAACCTAAAATTGAACGAACAAATAAAAGAAACCATTGTTTTGTTTTCCAACAATTGTTATCCATTAGTTGATGTGTACAATCTTTGAACTATTGTCAACAAGCTACAATGTTCCAACATAAGTCAACATAAGAAATGGGCAACAACACAACAAGCATATCTTTATTCATGGATAGGATTACAGAAGAACCAATCAAAAACCAAAAATCATGAACATTTGGTTTACATTGGAAAATTCCAAACTATGAATTGCAAATTATATTCCCAAATATGCAATCAAGTAGCACAAAAAGGTTCAAAAGGATCTTGCTTCAAAATGTCTTCTACATCGTTTGAACTCAATGATGGTAGGTGTGTACAAATGTTTGCTACCAAATTCAAATGCACATCATAGATATAATACATGTGCTTGGAAGAAAGGAGTAACTATGTCTAGAACTTGTTACATTGGAAACAAAATCTAAACAAGTACAACTTGGGAAAACACCAATTGTGACAAAGTAAGTGCATGGTAGGTTGTTGATAGTTGATTCTTGAACCAATAGTTCATAGATGTATGTATGTCCTTGAGGTGTGAAAGTGATGTTCACAATTTTGGCATCCAAAGTGGCAACATCCTTCATCCTATATATGTTTGTTGGCAAGCATTGTCTCACACAAATTTTGCGTCCATTCATAACACTAGGGATAGTTCTTAGAAGAATATGCAATTCATTGAACTCAATTGTTGGTGTAACATAAAGTGTGCCATGAACAAGAACAAAGCCTACTTGACCCAATGCATCAACCTCACATTGAGTAATATTTATGCATGGGTTAACAAGCCAAACATTGGGAAGAGGGGGTTTTTTGTGCTTCAAGTTTTGTCACAACCTTACTTTGAAGGAAGTGTGAGGATGAAACTCACACTATCGAAATTGGGATTTGGGAGTCCTTCGAGACTCCCAAAACTTTAGAGTTCAATTGCAGGGGTCAAAACACCTCGCATTAGGGTGTTCTTTATATCATTGAAAATCTATTGAATTGTAGATGTCGAAAATGCCCTCGCATGGACCATTTGGACATCTATAGCACAAGTAATGGCAAAAAGAAATGTAGGGAGTCAAATTGGCAATTTGACTCCCAACCACTAAAAGTCGGGAATCAACCTGACCTTGGTGTGTGCAGGTAAAGTGCGACACACCTTTGGAAAGCTCTCGAGGAGAGCTACAACTTTGCTTCAAACCTCATCCCAATCAGAGGTTTGAGTAAAGAATTATGATCACGCAAAGTCCCAGGATTCCAAACCGGGACAATTTCAAGACTCCTCCTTGGGAGTCTCGGGACAAAAAACCATTCGAATGTGGGTGCTGCGAAGAGGCACAAAGTATACTATATGGGGGAAGGTGGTGGTTTCCCCCGAGTCCGGGCAGTGGTGAGTCGAGTGAGTCCAGAGTTGCCCGTGGCTTGTCCTAGCACCAAGGGTGCTCTAGAAAGTGAACTAACCAACTTGTTAGTTGGTTTTGATGTAGGTTCGAATAAGTGAATCGCTTGTCACTCTTCGTAGTCCTAATCCCAAAGCTTCAGCACACCCTTCTACCCCTTTTAGTGCTGAAAGCTAGGAGCGTGCCCCGAGTCCTTCACAATTTCGCAACTTGAGTGACTTAGTCCCCAACTTGGGACTAACTAGGGACTTGGGAGTGCATTAAGTTTGGTACAACTCCACTAGCACAATAGGCCACATTACTAGAGCAAAACCAGAAAAACTTTTCAAGGCTTTGGGGATGGTGTCGATTGTAAAATTGTCCAAAGAAACAAAAGGCTACAGTTGGTCCCCTTCATTTTATGAATGTTGAACATTGAACAACATTGTTTGCATAAAGAACAGCATAACAAGTGATTATTATTGTATCGGTTGTCCTTTGAAGATGTCAATGGTCTAGTGGAAAACAATTTTCCACCACTGGAATCCTATATTGAATCATCACTATAAGTGGAGTTGTGGGAACATGAGGGGATTTCAAAGGTGTTACATTGGTGGGAGTTTTTTCATACGAGGTGTTCTAATTAATGTTGCCAAGATTGGGTTATGGAACTAAAAATGGAAAGGAAAGGAATCCAAATTTTGATGCATGGATGGAAGTGGGCAGTTTGTCATGGGTACGTTGATTGTGTAAATGCCATTGTCAAGCATGTGTGAATTCACATCCAACTTTTTTTTCACAAACACCAAACTTATTTTTCCCTCCAAACCAATTCCTCTTAAATGCAATGGGGAACCATAAACAACATTGTGAATTGCTTTGCAAATTTATTCAGGTTTGGTGAATAGAAAGCCACATGCAAAAATAAATCTATGTCAATGGGTCATGTACTTGCTTTACTACCAAACAAAAACGTATGATAAAATTGTTGTTGCAACACAAACCTCACCATGTCATCCATAGTGGCAGTGTACAAATCTATTTTCCCCTTGCAACCATTTCCAGCAGAAACCCACATGGAAGAATGGACACTCTTAACAAGATTAGTTGTTGGCACCAAAGCTTATCCTCAAATTCAAAATCATCAAAGGGTAATAAGCCAAATGTGTTTACTTTTTAGCCCACCAACATAACCATTATTGAAGTTTAGGAACATTGGTGGGAATTGTTGCCCCTAAATCACTCCATCAAGCTTCAATCCTTGCATGATTCATCTTGAATTCCCTCTTGGTTGGGGATTGTACCCATTGCCTACAAAAATCAATGTGATTTTCTTAAAAAGTAGGAAATATCAACTTTTTTGTGTGGATTTGCAAGCTTTCCTCCCATTGGTAAAAGCATGTACATTCCTTGCCCTCCAAGGGAACATTTGGGTCACCAATGTACACCTTATGAATTGCATTGTAATTCACACTTGCAACATCAGCCATAAACCCATGGAAATTAAGCTTAGGCAAGCCAACTCACATCACCTATTCTTTCAAGCATGTCCAAAACAAGTTCTAGGACTCGAGGTCTTTTATTTTCATCTCACACAAAGCAATGGTCAATAGATGACAACAAAAATGATCATACACATGTGCCCCCATTGTTGTCCAATCGTGCATTCTTTTGATGTGATCAAACATCACCTAAGAAGTTTTCAAATCTCCTTTTGTCATTCTTTTCACCAATTCCACCCCATTTCTAGAACCATACATGTGGACATTTTGAATAAGAAACAAGGCTTGTCAAATGATTGTCTTGGAAAAAAACTTCCTTATATGTAGTTGTATGCACTATTGTCTTTGTTATGCAATATTGACCGCTCTATTCCAGAGATCCTCTAAGTGTAAACATAATGTCTAACCTTGTTTCCATTAGACAAAAGGGAGACTATTTCTAACACCTCCAACAAAGCATCACCCTTGAAGCATCTCGCCATCCATGACAAGGTCTTTGCTCACAAATAATTACAAAAACTTTCGTTGAACAAGTTTGCAGGAAATGGCCTTCGAGGAAGCAAATGGATTCTCCTCCAAATATGTTTTTATCATTTGGATCATCTTCTCCAAAGCCTTTCAATTCTCTCCTTTAGCACTAAGATGGTTATGCAAACTATTGTGCACAATAAGATGACTATACTTTGGGGAAGGAAGGTGACCAATAATAATAAATATACATGCACCACACCTAGACGCACAAAATGCTAGGTTTTTGCAAAATATGCATGTGTACATTTGGTCATGCACTATAGAATTAGGCAAAAATGGTTTAGTTGTGTGTCATTTCCACTACCTTTTATTATGGACCCCATACTTGACCTTATATGCACATGTTTCATTGGCACAAAGAAGATTTCTAACACAAAACACCTTTTGACATTTCACACTAAGAAGGAGGTTACTCATACTAATGTTATTGCTCTTACACTAGGGATGACCATGTTATCTCAAATCCATTCCATCTACACAACTAAAGGAGGGACCACCACCTTGCATTGCAAGAAGTTCAAAAAAAATCTTGCCATCGTATTTTCTTGGGAGGACTTAGACTTTTTTATATTTCAAATTGTTTTAGGTCCAATTTTGTAACCTCTCTTATGGAATTAGATTCTGACAAGGCAAACAAAGAAGGGAGTAAAAAAACTAACCCCATAGGGACTAAGGTTTGCAACAAGAAGGTTGAAACTATGAAAAAATTATGTTTGTTGCAACTAAAAAATGTATGATAGAACTAGATTACAACTAGATAGCCTAGTTGCAACATACATGATTTTCTAATAGTTTAATTGGGCGTTGTGGAGGATCGCAACAAGAATATTCCATATCTGATGACTTTTGTTGACCCTTTTCATTTGGTATAATGCTTCCAAAATGCAATGAACTTGAGTTTGCAACTTGTTTTGGAGAAATTTTTAGTGGGAAGGTAGAAGGATCATAAAAGAAAAATCTTGGCCAGGCTTTAGTAGGAAGATGGACAATTTACCATTGAAAAAACTTGAACAATGAATTGTGGTGAAACCTCCCTTAAAGAAATTCTCTTCCTATGAAGATTATGCCCACCTTCAAATTGAAATCAATGGCTAGAGTTGACTTAAGAATAGTACAAAGAGGGCCAACAAAGGGATACTAGCAAGATCTACTAGAATTAATAGATTGTACCTAAAGGAGGGAAGGTAATGGAGTTTCCATTGTGCAACAAAGATCATATGCATGAAATAATTAACACAATTTAACATTGAAAAAAAAAATTGAAATATGATGAAATGTTTTTTAAAATAACCTAAATACACTAACAATCACTAAAGACTTGTAGTTGATTCCTTTAAGATCATGGGTTGTGAAATAGTCACTAACCAACCAAGTGCATGAAATAAGGTGCATAATCTCATCAATCAATGACACATAATGGAAATTAGCACATGAACTATTTTTTTCTAACATATGCCCATTGGCACACAACCAAAAGAGAATCCAACCAATGTTTTTTAAAAAATCCTTACGGAACACAAAATTTCAAGGGTAGTCAAAGGTTAATGGCCATATGATAGAATATCCACCCCATTGTTGGAGGAAATGCAATTAAAATACTATGCAATTAGATCCCATTGTTATTTGGGAATTGGTTCAATTGTTAACCTTAGTAAATGTGCCAACACCTTTCAATAAAATTAACCTTAGACTATAAACCCTAAATGCATGAAACAAACTACTTAGTGTCCCATAAAACCATAAGGTTAAATCTAGTACAATTATTAAACATAATGGTTCATTGACAATGATGTGTTTTGTGTTATGGCTATGTAATTGTACAATAGTTATGAGTTGAAGCCCATATGAATCGAGTTTGAAATTGGCGACCATTTGCACACATTGAACCATATGGACTTTCCCATTGACATCCATATTTATTGCATGCACACAATAACTTATTTTGTTCAACAAAAATGAGTGTACACACCATGGAACAACAAACATTGAAGGTTTGATTATCCTCCATATCTATGTGGATAATAACATTGCCAAATAATATAAAACAACAAACACTCATGTTGCATTTGAATGGTTGGGCACAACAACCAACCTATTGATGACACACAATCAACCCCTTATTTTTTGGTATTGAAAACATATGTGGGTGGGAAGGTAAAAAAAACGAAACCACTGATGCAATATCACACTTATTATTTATTCCTAATTCCTTTCAAAATCAACCAAATATCAAAAGTGTTATGACAAAAACATCCCCTACTTGGGCATATTCACAATCAGGGCACCATTTTTTTGCCATAGGACTCAAGGATTATTTTTTGCTATCTTCCAAATACAAAATCTAAATGGAATAAATTTAAGTAAGAGATATTGGATAATTCAAATTATGATCATTTTCATGGTGGTGGTGGTTTTTCACATCCATATGCATAAATATTTTGTTAAAAAATCAGAAATGCAAAAAATGAATACATAAGTTTTTATATACGACTTAATATGTTTCCTTGCATGAAAATTTCCTACACATTTTTCCGGCACTTGGGGTGACAAATTCCAAGCCTAGTGAATAGAAAAAATCAACTAAACGGGGAAAAAAAAAAAAAAAAACATTTTGCTTGTAGCCTTTTTAGAATGGATTTTGTAGCCTTCAAAATTCCTATATCTTACATTATTTAATCAAATGCATTATATGAACATTGCCAAACATAGATGTATGCATTACTTATCCATGAAAGAAAATTAAAGTTAATTGCATATACATTCCTTTTGATTCCTTTAAGAGGAAAATTACAATTACGACAAGGATTCAAATTGTTTAAAAAGACTCAAAAGGACATCAATATTATATCCAATCTATTTTTGGATTTTTTTTTATTAAATTAACATGACATCATTCTAGTTATAGTCATATACCAATCCACTCTAATCATGAAATAGTAAATGTAATAAAAATCCAAAATTATCCTTTGCAATCCTTTTTCCATTAGACCGTCCTTTGAGTACCCTAATTGTGAATATGCCCACCTATCATTAGATTGTTCAACATTACCAAGAACATTGTTTGGGAAAAGAAGCACCCAAGTCTAAAATCAATAATCTAAATCAAGGATGTGAAATATATTGCCATACACAATGTGCCCAAATAATCTCAAATCTTGTGCCATGTTTGATAATAACATACAAATTTATTTTTTTTCCCTTTGAATTTTACTCCTGAAATTCTCAAAATTGGGATTATCGTAACTTTGGAAACTCATAACTTTTTGTGAGGACCTCTGATTAAGGTGAGATTTAAAACAAAGTTATAGCCTTTGTCAAGAGCTTTTCAATGATATCTAGTATGTCACCTATAAACAAGTAAATCAAGGAGATTCCTGACTTTGAATGGTCGGGAGTCAAGTTGGCAATTTGATTCTAAACATTTTTTTTGGTCATAACTTATGTTTTAAATATTCGAATGGGACATGCAAGCCCATATTAGACATCTACATTCTAGGAGCTTTGCAATGGTATAATGAAATCTTTGATCCAATGAGTCTTGACTTTTGAAAATGTTTTCTGAAAATTTGGAAGTCTATTGAGCCTTCAACTCCTAAAATGGGAACCCATTTGAAAGTGTGTGCGTTCATTTTCTCACACCCTCTTACATTCTTGGAAGCATGAAATGTGACTCCCGAGCTTCACTTCGGCCCGCACCTTTGCAAGCCCTTGTTTTGGTTGCATGTCAAAGGTTAAGGTCGCAAAATAAACATTGGCCGCCCAAGTTAAGCCATGTGACATTTAACTTACATGGTCAAAGGCATTTCAAGTAAAAAAATCCTAAACCGCCATTGCCTTTCATTACACGACCACTTTGGTGAATTTCTAGTGGGATTTGCTCACTCAACGAAATCATGAATGGTTTGTTTCGTGTGAAGACCATTCAAAGTTGAATTGGGTGGTTGGCTATAATGGTTTGTCCATGCATTTTTTAGTAGTGATGATTCATAATGATAAGGACGATTAAGATATTGATTTATGATTAATGGACACTTTATATCAATTGAATTGAATTTTAATTCACTTAATGTAAGTTGTGATTTTGGTACAAAAGTGCGTTCTTTAAAAAGGAAATGTATTAATGAATTTAAATGCATGATACAAAGGTAAAAAAAAAAACAAAATAAATAGCAAATTGAGCAACCATTTGTTAAGCATTAAAAATGCATAACCTAATTTTTGAATTCTTATATTTCCATTTATTTTATTTGCAATACATTTTTATACGATTGAATGTAATTATGATGTTATTGATTTGTTTATTTCTATCATATATGAGATTATGATTCTTCTAATCATTATCAATAATGATAATATGCATTGGGCCTGTTAGCCATTAAGTTGAATTTGTAATTTTGAATTTTTAAAACACTATCCAATTTGTTTCAAATTATTTTCAAACGTTTCCAAAATTTGGAATTTATTAAATACATGTTATGTGCAATATGTTGTAGTTGCATATGGGTCCAAAATAAATTGGATATTTGTATTTGCAAGTCAGAAATGAGTAGCATGCATATTAAATG
>Ga0116227_10012198_pt1 | contig 14109 bp, 11 predicted proteins | sample S1TSphgellanicum_FD_89693 | JGI IMG/M metagenome (GOLD analysis project Ga0116227, IMG submission 89693) | Host-associated microbial communities from peat moss isolated from Minnesota, USA - S1T2_Fb - Sphagnum magellanicum MG | ecosystem: Host-associated > Plants > Peat moss > Unclassified... | reverse complement strand
TTTTTTATTTTTTATTTTATTTTTTTAAATTTTTTTTTTTTTTTAATTTTTTTTTTTTTTTTTACCTTTTTTTTAAAAAAATTTAAAGATTTTTTTTTAAGGTTTTTTTTTGTTTGGGGGGGGGGGGGTATTTTAGACTTTCTTTTTTTTGTGGGATTTGTTTGGTGGTTTTTTTGGGGTTGTTAAAAGGATTTTTTAGGATTTAGACTTGTGTTTCATGATATCTTTGGAAATGGATGATTCTTTTAATTCCTCATGAAGTAATGACAAGGCGATGTTTTCGGCTGAGTGGAAGCATCACTAGATTGTGTTTATGATTGTAGTTGTCATATTCAACAAAGGAACATTGTTCAACACAAATGAGTTGGAGCTAGGTGTAGGGCAATTGGTCAACAAAAATGTGGGTGTTCAAAATGTGTTCACCACAATGCAAAAAATTCATGTTTGTTCAAGATTTTAGCAAATTGTAATTTGTCAAAGTTTGACAAATTAACAACACTAGTGGTCCTCACCATCCATACCCATGCAAGATCCACTTAAAAGGTTCACATTATAACATGGTGACTGATTAAATTGATCCCAAAATAATGATTGTTCCAATTCATCATGTACATGAAACATGGCATCATAGTCATGTATGGCATATTTCCATGGAATTAGAAAAAGGATGCAACTTTTGATGATATAGTTTTCATTGCATTGTACATTAATGAGGCCATAATGACAATTTATTAAATGGCTTGCTGTTGAGGAGTGGGTTACTTTTACTATGCATATTCTTGAGTTCCAAGGTTGTATCGAGTTCATTGATGGGCCTCTCATTGAATCCACAAGATTTAAAACCATGGCACCCATAGGTTGTGCTTCAAGGGGCACAAAAAGATGTATTATATGAATAATATAGTGGTCTTTGACCACCATTAATTAGTCATTTACTTTGATAATGGGTGTATTGGTTCTATGTATGGTTCTTGGTTATTTTGGCATGAGTTAAACTTGTATAAAAATTGGTATCATTTTTTTGTACATACAAATGAATATTTTGAATATTTATTGTGGGACCTAGGTTATATGGGTGAAAAGATGTTCGTGATGCAATAGCTTGTGAGATGCAAGATTGCCCTTAGACATGACCTAAATGTAATGCATGCATACAATAAAATGCATGTAAGGTATAAAATATAGGTGGAGTGGGGAATTGGGGGGTTGAAACAAAAATAAAAAAGATCATGAAACACTTTAATTCCACAAAACCTAACTATAATCATGCATTTAGTTAATTCTGAACTTTTGAAAAGTCCAAAATTAACAATTGACCATTTGGAAGTTGGAAAATTAAAGAAAAACTTTCATTTGGGGGCCACCAAATGATGCAACAACAAATATTAATAATGTTTTGCCTCACTAAATTATCCAACAAATAGATGATCATGATGTTTTGTCTCAAACCTAATCCCAACCACTAGGTTTAAAAAAATTCTAGAATTAACTAAATACATGTCTATAGTCATTTGTTCAAAACAATAGCTAATTTGACAATATTCCAACATAGATGCCACCTAAAATTCACATATGAAGTCATTGGCAACCATGTAGGTGACCTAGTTGATTATAGTTGGGATGGAGATTTCTAATTATAAGTTTAGCACTTTTGTAACCTTTGCCTTAAATCCTACATCTATTAAAAGTTTTAACTTTTTAATTGTCTTGATATTGTTAAGCTTAATTTGTCTTTTCTTCTTTATATTCACTTCCATAAAAACTTTTTAATCCTCACTGCTAATTATTATCTCCCATGCCATGGTGGCAATGCTAATGAATGTGATTTTAACACGTTTGCATTCATTATTACAATATTAGTTAAAATAGATGCAAAGCTATAATTTGAACTAGATGTAAATGGAGATGTTGATTCATTTACAAAATCATAGATGGTAAGAGGAATATGCAACCTAGGCAAAATGACTAGGGTCTAAATGTACTATTAATTACATTCTACATTTTCTTGAAAACATTTCAAGTTACATATCCATGCATTGCTTTTAATTATGTTAAGACCTTTTTCACTTCACAACACAACTTTTTCACTCTCCTCCTCATTGGCCATGAATTAATAAGGTTGTAACAATAAATAGTAAAGGAAATGGATAGATTAAACCTTGGAGGAAGCCATAGATGCAATTGATAGAAATACATGTTCATTCTAAGGCAACAAGAGGGTTAAAACATAGTTGGGTATCCATTTCAAATGTAAAGGCACCCAAGACTTCCCAAATATTTTGTTCCCTAAAAATAATTCAAAATATGACTAGTTGACATGTATGCAATGTCACTAGTTGAGTGCCCAAATCTTGTGTGTTTTTGGCTTCTTCTCACATTGCATTTAATCAACATATTCTTGTTGTTTAGCTAATCATTTTCAAGAACTAATTTTTAAAAATGTGTGTAAATTTGGGTGAAAACACACTATAGGGGGGCCAAAAATGTTGTCACATTGTATTGTTTTCCAAGGGTGTCCATGTTTGAACTTCAACCATAGTAATTTTGGAGCATATTTAAATTTTTTTTTTGCATAATATGGTAGACCATAACACAAATAATTCAATCAAAAAGAATTTTTTTTTCCAACTTATATTGTGTGATTTCAAAGTATATTTGTGGTAAAAAAATGTGTGTCCTTATGTACAAAAAAATGCAAATATAATCAAAAAATGATGAAATGATTTTTAATCTTTATGAAATTTATAATATCTATTAAAAACTGTGATTCCATATGATTGGAATAAGTTTGTGAGCCATGTGAAAAGTTTGATAATTATCATATCACAAATGGGTGTTTTTGGGGGTGATGACCATAAGCATGTGTTAAATTAACATTTTGACAAACTATCATTTTCAAATGGAAGATAACAAGATATGTGAAATGGGTCATTTTTTTAATTTCATATAAAACATTTTTGGTTGACTAATTCAAACCCAAACTTAGTGTAATCTAAAAACAAAAACAGGTTCTATTACACCACATATACCATAAATATACCATTATCGTTGAATTTAATCTTCTAAAAATTCTTTTTTTTTTCCAAATAATATTATATATCATTAACTTTGTGAAAATCAAAATATCAAACCCAAACACCAAAAGTGAAACCCATAATTAAATGCAACATGTTTTACAGGAATATGCATTACATACATGTCATGAAAGTGCCCAAAGTGCCCCCCCCCCATTAGTGTGGTTTCACCCTATTGTGATTTGAATGTACTTAATACACACTACTTCCTTAATGGGTGATATGGAGTTCTAAATTTATGACACAATTTAAGCACAAAACTTGGACATGGGGAAGCTTGTTCGCCTTTCAATTTGAATCTTGGTACATTATTGAGTTCAATGAATAACTTGGAGATAACAAAACTTGTTGTTATGTACACATCATATTTGTTATCATTTTTTAGTTTTTTTGTTACTACAAATAATTTAGTTTAAACTATGATGATTAACACAAGATGATGATGATGATTAACTTGGCATATATTCAAAAAATTGCTTTGATCGTATTATGTTGCATTTTTTTGTGCATTAAAAGAATTTATGTTGAAGTTTTAGTTGTAACATTTTAGATGCATTTTGGATTTGTGTGCATCTTTGTGCGATGGAGAACATTGAAAAATTCTATTGTGTGGATAATGAAGAACTATGAATGCACCAAACATCAATGCAACACAAAAAGTAGAAGCCAATGAACGACATCAAGTTATAACCAAATCAATTGTTCTAAGAAGCCTAACCATGTTCTAAGCCACTCACCAAATGACACCACAAACATCAACCCAACCTCAAGTAATGAGTAATCACAATGGTGACAATTATGAACATGTTGAACAATTTGATGAAGTTGTCTTGGCATGACAATAATGGCCACCAATAACTCCTAGACATTTTCATACCCATAATAGGCCTACACCAATACCAAATTTTGATGGTTTACAAAGTTCACAACCAAGCCCAAACATGGATTTGGTACCCATTAATTTGGAGATGGAATAGATCTACCTTGTTAACAAATTAAAGTAGCTTTGTTGCATCAACTAAAAACCTTCAAATCAATTAGTTTCCATACCACATTTGGAACATGTTGAGGCTTGGGCAATACTGATGACTTTTCAATAAGAAACACCATATCAACCTATCACCTAGCCAAACCAATTAGTCCCTAGTCTAGGTGAAAGATCACAAGTTCCCCACTAGTTTTAAGAAGAAATCAAGGTGTTGGAACTATAACCTGTTTTTTTATCAATAGGTGGGACATCAATTCAATTGTTGCCCTTTTGTTGATGATAAGTTAAGACAATTACTAAGGTGATGAATGATCATCAACCTATCATTCCAACCCTTGTAGTAGTATTACCCAATGTATATGTGTTAGGAATTCCACCTATGAATCCTAGTATTGGTCATACACTAATACATGTTAATCATCAATCAAACTAACAGTCGTCTATCACACCCTTTGTATTAAGTAAAATTAATACTATACCTAAATCTACATACCCAATGTAGTATAATGTCATACTCCCTTATATTCCTTTGGATCATAATTTATATCCAACATCTACTATTATAGCAAAAGGATTTAATCTTTTGATTCCAAGGAATTATATAAGTTATGTACCTAGATATGTTATAGTACCAGAACAACCTATGATACCACCAATATAAACACCACAAATTGTTGATAATCAATTTACCGTAATGGTTAAGCCAATCATTAATAAAGACAAAGGACTTGTTCCAAAATAGGTTACTATTCCCATGATAACCACTATACTTGTCAATATTGAAGAACATTGAACTGAAATTAGTTTACCAACTCATGGACCAAAAGGTTCTTTTCACCAACCACTAAATGGAAAATAATTGAGTACATTCACAAAATAAAAAGCCGAGAGTGCACCCTTAGTAAGGACTTCGATAACTGCTTATTTTGAAAGATTCTAGGTATATCCTAAGAATAAATTGTTTGTAAGTTGCAAAAAATCATGAGAAAGTCCTTTGATTCAAAAATATGTTATAATATACTCTTATGTGAATCTGTGTTTTAAGAGTCTCCTTCAAAATTATGTCATTTTCAAGTTTTTAAAGAGTCATTTATGAGTTTTTTCAAGGAGTGAAAGCACTATAAAACATTAGTTATAATGATTAATCAATGCTTTTGAGAATTCAAATTTCATTATATTCATTTCAAATTATTACACATGTTTCCACAATATATTAAGAACATTATCATCAAAATGTGTAAATAAATGTGTCATATTAATATATGTTTTGACACAAAAACATGAAAATCAAAAAATTGGTTACAATTCCTATGGCTCTTATATTTGTGAATGTACCCAACCTAGAGATTCACTTGGAGGAAGATCATTTGGAGGAGATCCGCATGGAAGACCACCATTCAATCCACCTAGATTGGATCATTGGATGCCCAACACTTGACCCATGCATGTTTATACGATCATGGTATCAACCACATGATGTATAACTTGTACTAGAACCAACAACTAAACTACCATACAAGAAGTTACAATATTCAACCTACATTAAAGAAACTGATCTAAATGTTCACATCAAAGTATTAAAAATGGCCATTAAAACTAATGGTGAAACGGTTGAAACTGACATTCTCAACTTGTTTGGTTTAATTTTTAGAGACAATATTTTTGAATGGGGTGAAAATTTTGTTCAAGATCAACCAAATTGCACATTTCAAAGGTTGAAGCAAGCATTTTGCAAGCGGTTCAAAACTATGAAAAGTGACAAAGAGGTTTACATGCAATTACAAAATAATCAATAACAAACTACTAAACATATTGAGGTTTATTATGAACACTAGTTGAAACTAACAAATTGTTTACAAGTTAGAACAATAGATTTTTCCCTCACTATTGTTTTTAGAGTAGGATTATTACTTTACTTGATATTAGCAACAACAGCTATGAAGAGAGATATCTTGATCGAACACAAAGAAGCCATTGTAGTTTGTGACAAAAGTGGACCTATTAGTTTGAATTATAATGTTTTACTAACCATGTGCTAAAGGCTATTCCAATTGCTAAACCAATAGTATAGTTTATTATCACAACAAAATCTATAACAATATATATTAATTGTGATAAAACATGTCATACTCTTGAAACCTATCATAATTGGAATCGGGAAGTTATAGTAGTACTAACTGCCATAGTTAAGTTTACAAAACATGTAACAAGGTCAAAACCACAACCTACTAAACCTATCAGGATGCCTTTACGTTATCCTTGTATGATCTATTTTAGTGTTGATCATCGATTAGTGGATTGTCCCAAGAAGGTTGAAATATAAAACATGTTTATAACAAATCATGTTTGTTCTAATATATAATAAGCACCTAAACATCATAAACCATATAATGTACTAGTTGATATGGAATTTATTTTCACTACTTGCAGTCAACAACCCATAAAAATAGGTGTTAAGAAAATGAAAACTAGTTAAAGCCAAAGGAGTAGACGATTGGCAAAAAAAAATGTATACGTGATTTTTTTGTTGAAATAGTAAGGTAGTTATAATTTGGTGAAACTAATAAACAAACCATTGCAATAATCGAAAAGCCATTACAGAATAGTTGGTCTAGATTGCATGAAAATATTATCACGAATCAACTAGTTGAAAATAATCAAACCAATGAAGTGGTTCATCAATTTGTGACATTAAAATAGGTGACAATAGTGAAGACTTTGGAAGAAATTATGAAGGACATCAACACACAAGTCTTGGAGACCAAGTATAAACTTAATTTGAGACAACGTTATAGGTAATACCTGATATAAAATGCTACATTTTAAACCTAGTACCATCAAAACCTAATTTATTTGAACTGGTAGTTGTTTCAATTGCCATAAATCATTAGATGGTAATCATAAAACTAGGAAATAACTTCATAAAGGATGTTCTTTTATATGGTAGTTCTAGAATGAACATTATCATTGAGAAACTAAGAGATTAGTTAGTATTATAAAAACAAAATCCAAATCCTTATAACCTATGCATGGTAGATCAAACCATTAAATTAAACCTTTAAATCTTATCAAAGATTTAAATTTTTTTGTCCATGGGATTCTTTATATAATAACCTTTACTATGATACAAAGTAGTGCATTAGATTCTAGCTCTTCCATGTTGTTAGGTCGTCCTTGGCTAATAGATGCCAAAGTATTTCATGATAGGGGTAATAACATTATACCATCCAAGGAATTGATATAGTCAAAACTATACATGTAACCAAGAAATTTGGAGCATTAGATAAACGAATAGAGGTGTTAGTTTGTTATGACTTTCATTCGTGAATATTTATTGAAGAAGAAGACCTAATGTTTGCTATAGAACCAAGACTATTTTCAATAGAAACCATTATTGTCCCTACACCAGTAATGTTAGAACAACCCGTTAGTTTTGTTTCATTAACCAGTTTGAATTTAGTTGAACATGTATATGATGCATTTGTTGAACCAATATCTATACTACTTGTTTAAATAATTATACCCCATGACACTTTTAAACATAGCTTGTTAAAGATTTTCTTTCAACCTGAAGTTGGAGAAATGACAATTGATGAAACATTTACTTCTGAAAAAGTTCAAAACCTCTACATTATTGGCTAGAATATTGTTGAAGAGAAGCAGTTGACCAAAATCAAGGCTAAAACCTTGGGTGATAAGAATCCAAAGTGGAAGGAGTGGTGGGAGATAGTTTAAAAGTTCACAAATGAGTAAATTCAAAAAAATATGGAATTAGGCCTTGAGCCAATGAACACGTTTACCAACTGATCTACATGCTTATCACGCTACTTTCTGAAAATTCAAACATGTACCACCCAATCTTGTTTATGTAAAAATTGGAACTAGTATTAGAACAACAAGTGCTACTTCACACATTTTTGTTTCTGAACAAAAAGAACATGTTATTACAGAACCAACTAGCCCACTTAGAGGTGGAATAAGTTTAAAAATTATACTTATGTCTATTAAGATCTTTGTTGTACCTACTAAGGTTATCACCATTGAATTTGTTAAGGGTAACATTGAAACTATTGGGGAAAATATTGAACCTATTGATATTTCAACCACTACCAACATAATAAAACCACTAAAGTTCTTATCTACCACTTTACCTTTGACCCCACCCCAAATAGGTATATGATGCACCCCCAAGTTCCTTGATGGACTCAAATTGAGCCTAAAGGTGAAAACAATAGAAGGAGAAGGAGTTGGGTGCATTCCTGTACTCATAGCACTTTAGGGGTAGAGGGACATGTTGGAGCTCTGGGATGGGACTAGGACAAGAGACAAGTTGTTTAATTATTCAAACAAACTTGCACAAACCAAACAAAAAGTTGGTTAGTGTAGAGTTGAAGCACTTTTGGTGCACGGACGAACCATAGGCAAACAAGGATTCACAAAATTCACCACAGCCCGAACTTGGGGGAAGCCACCACCTTCCCCCTTATAGTATACTTTGTGCTTGGCCATGGGACCAGCACCCAAATGTCATTTTGTCTCTGGACTCTCAAGCGGGAGTCCAATTCCCAAAATTCCCAAAACTAAGACTCCCACAACTTTGGAAGCCCATAACTTTGTGTGTAGACCTTCGATTGAGGTGAGGTCTAAAGCAAAGTTATAGCCTTGTTGAGAACTTTCTAATGGTATGTGACACGCCACCTGAATGCAAGGAAATTAAGGTGATTCTTGATTTTTAATGGTTGGGAGTCAAATTGACAATTTGACTCCCGACCCTTCTTTTGGCCATAACTTGTGTTTTAATTACCCAAATGGGTCATGTGAGACCATTTTGGACATATGAGTTTAAAGATCTTTCCAATGATATAAGGATCTTTTCAATCCAATGGGTTTTGACCCCTGCAATCGCTCTCTAAGGATTTGGGAATCCATCGGGAATCTAACTCCCAAAGTGGGAGTTCACTTGAAAGTGTAAAGGTTCATTCCCTCACATTTTCCTACACTCCCACACTCTCACATTCCCAGGAGCATAAAATGTGACTCTTGGGTTTCATTTTTGGCCCGCACCTTCACAAACCCTTGATTTGGTTGCGAACCCAAGGCTAAGGTTGCGACATATAGGTTAGGACATCACTTTGATTTCTAGTACACCTCATGCTTCAAAGGTATTCACAATGCTGATAATGAATTTTGACAAAAACACCTAATTGATGGAGAATTATAGAGTAAATAAATTTTTAGAATTAGAGTCAAGTTGAACTTGTGGAAATGACGAGTGTTGTATTTGTTGAAAGAACTTCATATCAACTTGTTGAAGATGTTTAAACAAGTACAACTAGCATTTCAAGGACAAAATTTAGTTTTAAGGGGGGATAATATTACTAAGAAATTTATAATAAGCTATTGTACTTAATAAGTTGATAAATGTAACAAATTACTTAACTTAATTTGTGACTTAATTTAACATGTGACAAAACCCAACCAGTTATAAAACCTAACAAGTAACATTATAACATGTTAGTAGTCATGTTGGTAGGTAGTTAATCAACCGGTAGTTTGCAAAACCACTATTTGTTTTTGGACAAGTTGTTACAAATAAACAAATAATTTAATTTTTTTGGGATTGTTAATGTTTATTTTGGATAATTACTATTTAAGTGGTTTATTTGAAGTGTTTAAGTTTTGAATTAATTTGTATATAACTAAAAAGGCTTTAGATATGGACTATCATTTTTAAAAATAAAATAAAATAAAGTGACTATCTTTCTCAATTTTATTTTCTTGAAGTTGTAACAAATTGAGTACATGTTGTAAGAATTGTATATATAATTTTGATTTTCATACGTACCTATTGTTGTTTTATTTTAGAACCTATTGAACATTGAGAAATTTAGAAGTCAAAAATTGATGGGAAAATAGAAAGACCCCATTAACAAAACCTTAAAGAATTCAAATTCGTCTAACATAAATGCTTGATAGCTTGAACATTAAATCTTCCAAGTACAAAAAATCCATTCATAACAATATTCAAAGGTTGGAAAAATGTATGTCTCAATTGGGTGTGTACAAGAGCGATGAAAGGTTTTCTTGGGACAAGCTCAAGGAGAATGAAAAGGAGCATTAAACACTGCAAGAGTCTTTCACAAAGTTGAATCACAAGTACTTGGGAAATGTTTAAGAAGGTTTTTTATTAGAAGAAGCACATTTTGTTAATGCAACATTAGTCAATTAGAATGAGCAAGGGTGGGGGGCAAATGTTGTTTCCATCTCCAATACTTAGTGATTTGTCATCTTCTAAAGAGATAGTATGCATTTTGAATGCATGTCTTCTTTGCAGACTATGGTTCAATTGCAACAATTTTTTCTCAACCTTTTATGGGCATATTTATCACCCATGGTGTACAAAAAAGCATGCCAAGGTTTCTTCCCAGTGCACTGTTCCATTTTGTGAAACCATTTTTATGGTAGATTGGTGTACAACTTAGGGCTTTCAATCAAAATGCAATGATGTTTAGGGGTTGGTGTAAGTACATCACAAATTTAACATGCAATGAATTCATAATGAAAAGCATGTAAAGTTCGTTCATTTGTAGGTTCATACATTTTACACACGAATATCATGAATTGAAAACACATTTGACACATGGATAAATGTGTTCATGGATGAAATATGAAACTATGAACAAATGTCACATGGATTTCGCATGTTTCAATAAATCCATGTGTCAAATATGTTTCCAACACACAATATCAATGCATGGAACGTATGAATTATGAATGAACTAATGTTACACAATTTCCATTTTTAAGTCGTGAGATGCTAACACTATAACAAACATTATACGTAAAATGATTTCACTAGATTTTGAGTGAATTTACTGGATTTAGTAAACAAAGACTAGTTGGAAAGTAGTGAATTAACTAGTAATGAACAAATATTAGTGAACTGCACCCACATTTTGTAATGGTGTAAGTTTGTGATGTAAAGATAAAGGTGGAAGCAAATCAACTACAATCCTTCTAAATGCAAACACCCAAATTTTCATTTTTAAGTTTGTGAAACACACCAACCTTAACCTTAAACTTTAAGCCATTACATTTTATTATTTACATGTTTGCATTGCTTTTCCCCATTCAAATGTATTTTGTTTCTTTGGACTTTAAATCAATTTTGGACATTACCATTTTTTTCAGCCATTGGTCATGATTCACATGAAGGAATCCTAGATTCAAATTGAATTTTAATGTTGATTTCCTTCTCAACAATGCCCTTAATGGAGTCCTTACATGCACATGGCCAGATAGTCTAGTTCATCTTTATGGTTTATGTCACAAGTACATAATCCATCCAATCAGTTTCTGTAGGAACTATGGTTTAGTCTCAAGAATAAAGTTTTTCAAAAATCCCAAGTTAGGACCTTATAAATTTTTTGCATGTAATAATTGGAAGGAATCAACAAAAGTCCTTTGTATAAATAATAACAATCATTGATTTTGCAATAACTAATTTGTTAAATAAAAAAAATAAAGAATTGGTTCCATGATTTAGGACCCTAAATCCCCCATTAGGACAGTGAGTCATATATTGGGAATTGGATTCCTAGGTTACAGTTGCATTGGACTTCTATTTCATGAAATTAGTCCTACTATTGAGGACTTGGATTCTTGGGTTGCAACTCCACCTTTATTCTAGTTAAGTCAATCCTACACATTAGGACTTGATTCTTGGGTTGCAATTCCCCCGTTGTTTTACAAAAGTCAATCCTACACCTAAGGAGTTGGATTCCTAGGTTGTAGCTCCCCCTTTGTTTTCAGAACATGGTTTTATACCCAAAAATGGAATCATATGTTTTAATTTCCAAATTTCATTTATTTTAATATTTAGTATTTGTAATTAAGCTAATTTAGTATTTAACATTCGTATAACTTTTTGCAATTTTTTACAATGTGAAAAAATTGTACACAAACTTTAAATAATTTCACATCCATGTTCCAATTTTTGTATTAGGTTACCAAAAGTGAATAAGAGTAACTTGTAGTTCCAAAAGAGCAAAAAAATTGAAAATGTAATTGGGACATGTATGTAATGGAAGCCTTTTTTGTAATGCTATATTTTTTGTGTTGTATGTGTGGTACCTCACATGCATGTTTTTTGCATTCAAGTTTGAATATAATTGTCTTTTATTTTTTACACATGTTTTCTACTTTGTGTTTCACTACCCATGTGACGCACCCCTAAGCTTTTTGATGGATTCACTGCAAGTCCAAAGGTGAAGACAGCGGAAGGAGAAGGAGTTGGGGCATGTTCCCTAGCTCGCAACACTTCGGGGGTAGAGGGGCATGCTGGAGCTTTAGGATGGGGACTAGGAAGATTGACAAGCAACTCAATTACTCACACGGACCTGCACAAACTAAACAACAAATTGGTTAGTGCATAGCTGAAACACTTTTGGTGCACAAACGAACCACGAGCGAACACAAACTCATAAGACTCAACACGGCCCAAACTTGGGGGAAGCCACCACCTTCCCCCTTATAGTATACTCTATGCATGACCACGAGACCAACACTCAAATGTCGTTTTTGTCCTAGGACTTCCACTTTGCGAACTCCCACAATTTTGGAGGCCCATAACTTTGTGTGCGGACCTCCGATCAAAGTTGTAACCCTCATTAAGAGCTTTTCAATGGTATGTGGCATGCCACCTACACGCAAGGAAATCGAGGCGATTCATGATTTTTAGTGGTTGGGAGTCAAATTGACAATTTGACTATCGGCTTTTCTTTTGGCCATAACTTGGGTCTTAAGTATTCAAATGGGTCATGCAAGTTCATTTTAAATATCTACGTTCGAAGAGCTTTCCAATGATATAAGGAACTTCTCAATCCAAGGGTTTTGACCCCTGAAATCGTCGTCTAAAAATTTGGGAATGTGGGGGTTCATTCCCTCACACTCTCTTGCACTCCTGGGAACATGAAATGTGACTCCCGGGATCTCTTTTGGCCCACCCTTTGCAAGCCCTTGCCTTGGTCGCGAGCTCAAGGCTAGGGTTGTGACACATCTGTGACCAAATTTGATGTCTTGCCAAAAGGTTGCCAACTAAGGTGAAATTTTTCAGCCACTAGGTATGGCAAAAGGGAAGTTGATGGAATAGGGGTTATTTTGAAAAGGGAGATTAAAAAGGAGTAGTTGAAAACCAATGCTAAAAGCTTGATAATGCATCATGCATCATTGTTGCATTTTTTAAAAGGGAGGTTAATAAGGAATATGTTTCACATCCTAGAATGAGGAAGCAAATTAACAAGCATTTTTGTGAGGTGAAGGTTGTAGACGTTGATCGGTCACAATCCATACATTGTGAAACTATTCTAGGAACTAAAATCATATGGTGAAAACACACTATGGTGGCCAAAAAATATTGTTACAAATATTGTTTTTAGAAAATATGCAACTTTCAATTTCAATCAAGCCAATGTTAAAAAAGGTTTTCATAAATTATACCCAAAATAAGGTAGTTCAAATGCTAAATAATGTAATTGTCATAGGAAATTACATTTTTTATTAATATTAAATGATTAAAAAATAAGTTTGTGAGAAAATAGATGTTGTCACAATAAACCACAAAGTGCATATATACTTTTTAAATGATTCAAATAATTACAAAACTTGATGAAGTAATTAATTATATATATATATATATATATATATATATTGAATATGAATTGATTGTACCATTTCAATTACAATTGAAAATTTTGCATCATGTGATTTCACAAATAAATTTGGACAAATTTTTCATTTCAAATGAGCATAAGTGTGTTGAAAAAAAATATTTGTTGAAAATTTATTTTCATTTAAAAGATAATAAAAAAAATATTAAAGGATTTTATATCAAAATTCATTTTATATGTTTATTAAAACACTAGATGAATTTTTTTTAAAACTACCCCTAAAATAATACAAAATGTACCCCAAAAAAACAATTTCTTGCCCAAGTGCGCACCAACACCCAACACACAAACCACCCCCCCCACCCACCCCTCCCCCCCC